>Ga0123353_10007050_pt1 | contig 15120 bp, 6 predicted proteins | sample TergutLab28metaG_3_FD_92763 | JGI IMG/M metagenome (GOLD analysis project Ga0123353, IMG submission 92763) | Labiotermes labralis P3 segment gut microbial communities from Petit-Saut dam, French Guiana - Lab288 P3 | ecosystem: Host-associated > Arthropoda: Insects > Digestive system > Gut ... | reverse complement strand
TTTTTTGTGGGTGGAATATGGACCAGTTTGTGATTCTTTAGTTTTCCATCAAGCCTGCCAGGGGGGTCATTTTTTGGGGCACGTTTTGTTGGAGTAGGTGTAGGTGTTCTACTCGAGCCTTGCAACTCGTTAGATGATGATGACGATGATACAGCATCTGATGTGTGTATCAGATTTTCTGTGATATCTGACATGAAATCTAGGAATGATTTGGGGGAATTAGGATTATTCTTTGAAAAGGTAACATAAATGTAGAAAAGGCAACATTGGAGAAGATAGAAAAATACTTTCTTAGGCCACTTGACAGTTTTACAAATGAATGGGTAGTGAGCCAGATACTGGTCCACTGTATCAACACCGTGCATATGAGTGTTGTAATCTATATCGCATTTACGTTTCTTCTTTGCCACACCTCTGATGACTGTGGTACAAGAAGATTTCTGGTATACCAAAACAGGTATTGGTCAAAAGGTGGTTAGGATGTGGAATGAATGAAATTACACAATACAAACCTCAAATCTGCCTCAGCAGAATCATTTTCCTTTTCTTGTGCCAAACTGTTTGTAATTGGGTCTTCAATAAATGAAGAGAAGTAAGTTTTGATGAAGTGTTGTGATGGCATTACTGGAGTTCTTTTTGCCATGGCTTCTTTAGCATGTTGTCTACCTGTAAAATAAAGAGTTACAACTTAAAAAACAAAAACAAATCTCAGCTTAATGATGATTCATTTTTGGTGCCTATTATGACACAAAATTACCACATCTACCCATGTAACTGACCCACTGATGGTTAATTAAACTTATTCAGATAGTATTCTATTTGTTTTATTCAGTTAAGCTGTTATGTTTAAAATCACTGTACTGTATCTTAAATCGTCAGAATTTAACATTTGATTATTACTGGTAATCATACCAAGTTCTTTGAGTACTCTGTCTGCTGTGAGAAGTGTAGCCTGATTCTGGAAACCTTCTAATATACAAGCTGATGTCACATCTTCCAGACTTTGCTGCAAATCTTTTGTGAGCTCACAAGCCTTAGCACGCCGCTGAAGAGCTTTCACATATTTGGGATTCAGTGAAAGTGCTAAAGTACAATCATTCTTTACCTCTTCGTACTTTTTCTAATAAGGAAAGAAAAACATTGATATTAATTAATAGCCATTCCATAAATAAATTTAAACAAAAGAATAACACCTTTACATTACAAGAAAAATAAATGAAAATAAAAGAACAGACAAGTGCATTGTTGGGACAGCATAACAAAGGCATGCTGTATATAAAAATTTCCCTTGTTTAGGTACAGGTATAGGCGAATGAAGTGGGCACAGCATGAGGGTGATAAGAAAAGTCTGCTGTATGCTTCTGAAGACAATGGTGTTGAGTGTAAAATAATTATCTTGTAATCACTCTACACCATGCAAATATTGTCTAAGCCACATGTGTATCTTCTGCATCCCATAACTTTTATTGAGATTTCATTCAGGTTACACATACTGAAAGTGTATTCATGGAACACATAAATAATAATAATAATAATATTAGTTAAGGAACAATTTGGTTTTAGATCTAAATTATCAACAGAAGCGGCCTTTTACAGCCTTATTTTAGAAATCTTAAATGCTTTGAATACTAAAAATATTAATTGGGGGTATTTTCTGTGACCTCACTAAGGCTTTTGACTGCATTAATCATGGTATCTTGATGTAAAAATTAAGGTATTATGGTATAACAGGTACATATTACTCATTAATTAAATCCTATTTGAAAGACAGACCCCAGAAGGTAAAACAAGTAAATGACTATAAATCTTGCTCTAGTTGGGGAATAGTAAAGCATGGTGTACCACAAGGTTCTATATTTGGACCGTTGTTGTTCTTGCTTTATATTAATTGTATAATGAAAATAACATATACTAAAGACAACAACAATAAATCCACATTAGCTTTATTTGTGGATGATACAAGTCTAATCATCACTAACCCAAATCCTACTAATTTTATAAAAGACATCAATGGGGCACTTATAAATATTAATAACTGGATTAAAGCAAAGTTGTTGTCACTGAATTTTGAGAAAACTAGTCTCATACAATTTTTAACTAAGAACAACTCACATATTCCCATTAGTGTTGGTTGTGGAAACAATATACAATCCAATGTTACTAATACAAAGTTTTTAGGAATAATTACTGATAGTACATTAACGTGGAAGACATATAGAAATGATTATACTGAAATTAAGTGTGGCTTGTTTTGCACTTAGAGCCACTAAATCTTTTGTGATGCTGGATACCTTGAAGATGGTTTACCATTCTTACTTCCTTTCTGTCATTAATTACGGGATAATCTTTTGGGGAAATTCCTCATGTAGTAATAGTATTTTCAAACTACACAAGAGAAATATTAGAATTTGTCATGGGTGTAGGAATCAGGGATTCATGTTGATAATTTTTTAAAATATTAAATATTTTACCACTGATCTCACAAAATATATTCACTCTACTACTATTCATGGTTAATAATAAAAATCAATTTTGGATGAATTCTGAGATACACAATATCAATAACAGGAACAATTCTAATTTCTATCAACCATTGTCACGTTTGACTACTTATCAAAAGGTCCCTTTTATATGGGTATTGAGGTACATAACAGTCTGTCACCTGAAATAAAAGATTTGTTTCACAGTATTAAGAAATTTAAATCATCTCTGGGAGGGTTTCTTCACCAACATTAATTTTATACATTGGAAGAATATTACAATTACAAAGCAAAGGTATGATATATTTTAACTACTAAATTGATATTTATTATTCTGTCTCTTGTATGAAATTTTGAGGTATGTTTTCACGTGTAAGATTTGTTTCATATTATGCTAAGGATGATATTGTGGCATTATATAGTTTTGGTGATTGTAAATATTTGTTAATACAGTCTTGTTATTTATGAGCAGTTCTAAGTTCTATATTGTAGCGAACAAAGATATTTATATATTCACATATGATCGGTTCTATATCCGATGGTTGTTACCAACTATGGATTCTTGGAATGAGCGAAATAAATCAATGAACAAATATAACAAGGTGCCAAATCACATAAAAATACTGGACAAGATCTTATCTTTTAAAGGACAATTGAGATCATTTCTGTTACAACATGCATTTTATTTAGCAGAAGAGCACATATCATAGTGATTAAATTTGGATAATATAGTAGATGAGTTCGATAAGTTAGATCTGTTTAAATTTTGTATTGTTATTTATTATATTGTATTGGTTGGATGTCCATATTTGAGGGGGTGCTGATAAGTCCTTAGCCCGACCAGGAAGGAAACAAGCTACAGCGACCAAACTTTGGGTTTAATCAACATACTCCCCACTAAGCTCAATACACTTCTTAGCCCATTGCTGTAACTTTTGCAAGTCACTCAAAAAAAATTCAGAAGGTTGTCCATCAAACCAGGTCTCCACGACAGCAATGACCTCTGTGTTGGATGAAAAATGGCGACCTTTTAATTGTTTTTCCAGTGCAGTGAACAGGTGGTAGTCTGATGGGGCCAGATCCGGAGAATAGGGTGGGTGATCAATACACTGGAAGCCCAGGTAGGCCAGTTTCTTCTGGGTAGCAAGGGCCCAGTGAGCTGGGGCATTGTCGTGCAAGAACAAGACCCCCCTTGGTGAACTTCCCACAGCATTTTTCCTTCAAAATGTCCTTCAATTGCACCAGCAGAGATGAGTAATACTCTGCATTGATAGTTTTGGCCCTTTGGAAGACAATCAATGAGGAGGATGCCGTCTTGATCCAAAAAATCGAGGCGAGAACTTTTCCAGCAGATTTTTGCACTTGGAAGTTTTTGGGGTTGCTATGCCACCACTCCACTGATTGTTGCTTTGTCTCCGGGTCATAGTGATATAAGCAGGTTTTGTCCATGGTCACCAATTGCGACAGGAAATCATTTGGAGCGTGCCGAAAAAATTCCAAAAGTTGCTCAGACGACTGGCACCAATGACGTTTTGATCTATGTTCAGGCATTTCAGGACCCACTTCATGGAGAGCTTCAGCATGTCCAAATCTTCATGAATGATGCCCAGTTGCTTAGGTATTGATTTAGCCAAAATCCAGTGGTCTTCCAAGATTAGCTCGTGAATTTGATCAATAATCTCCGGGATGGTCACTGTTTTTGGTCGTCCAGGATGAGGCATATCACAGGTGGAAAAATCACCATGTTTAAACTGGGCCACCCAGTTTTTGATGGTGGCATATGATGGTGCATGTTCCCATAATGTTTCTGTCAGAATGGAGTGAATTTATTTTGGCACCTTGCCTTGCAGGAAAAAAAAAACTTGATGACAGGACGTGTCTCCATGTTGTTCAAATTACGCGCGTCACCTGACAAGCTTCCTTTCAGCCTCTGTAACAAGAAAAGACTTGCATTTCGGCACATGAACATACCCCTCTTTCCAACGACACTACTGATTCTGTCCTACGACATCGGGAAGTAGGTCGGGCTAAGGACTTATCAGCACCCCCTCGTATTATTAGTTCTGTTCTGTAATATATAAATTGTAAACTGAAATTGACATGTCCAATGTTACATGTGTCACTAATTGGACGAACAAATAAACTAAACTAATCTTAACCATCATTCAGGACTGGATTAAATGCCCCCTCCTAAGGCTGGCCTAATTTTAACCACAGAATAACTGTATTATCACTGGAACCATGCTACACTCAGCCATCGGGTCCACATGAATGTGCTATTAATTGGTTCACAAAACCATTGGGAACTCACACATGCTAATACTTATACAACAGACATGCTGTAGGCCTCAGTCATGTATAATAAAAAATGACAAACTCTCAGAAGATACAGATGCAGAAGTTCAAATATGCCCTTACAATAAACTAAACTAGAGCAAAATTGATAATGTGCCACATTCACATCCTTCCATTCATCTGTAATAAAAGTAAAATGAAATTAGGGCTGACTAGTGTTGTAATTTCAAACAGAAATTTTAAAGATATCTTCTCAGTGTTAAACTTACTTCTCATGTGATTAAATGGTTTGTTGCTAATAAATTAGTCCTGAATCTAAATAAAACAAATATAATGAAATGTATAACTACTAATTCACCAAATTCTGCATTATGTGTTGGTTACAAAGAAACCCACATAGCAAGGATGGTAAACACAAAATTTCTTGTAACATATAGGTTTTTGACATTAGTTATAAATGAGTAATACCAGCATCATTTACAAGAACTTTTTCCATTGCCATAAAAATACTCAACACAATACACTATATTTTGGAAGCAAACTGCTTTATTCATCAGGTTAAACCACTCAACTAGACTACTGTGTCCTTTGTGGGCTGCTCACAGGGTATTTGAACCTTAAAGATTTCTGGAGCAATGGTCTTCCATCTTGCACTGAAGTTTCCTTGAATGGACCTCTTCTGCAAATTTTATTATGGTAAAGAACTGGAACATATGTGTACTACACTTAGTCAACATTCCATAGTATACTTATGGCTTCAAACCACCTGTAACTGAAGGCTAGCAAGCATACTGCCTCATAAACAAGTACATAAAACATTGTCAGCTACAGAACCTACAAGAAGATTCACTTATATTTCATGTTATAGTGCCCAAATATATTCAGTCACATTAAAATTAAGATACTAGTACTGAGGAAAATGGTTAATAAATTCTGAATGTGTGACCTGGTATAAGTATCCATGACATTTAAAACTTCAGTGTATTTGGAGAAAACATACTATCCATAAAGCATGCTGCAAAACTGATTCTAACATGCCACGTAGTAAACGATCCATACAGAGAAATTCAGGGGACCAAATCTGTTGACTTTTGTGGACTTGAAAGACCATTATAATGTACCATGTCATCACACTGTTCTCATAATTTCTGTTTGTCTCAGTTTGGAAATGTAATACAGTTTAACCTACAAAATATAAATTTACTGTGTGTACATATAAAAACATTTATAAGAAACTAACCAAAATCATATTTCATACCCACCAGTTGTTCATATGCTGCTGCTCTGTTTTGGTAAAATGTTGACAGGTCGAATTTGTTATCCTTTGGACACATTTCAATGGCACTGTCGTAGCACTTTATAGCCTCTGCATATTTTCCTGACTTGAAATACTTATTGCCCTCATCTTTGCAAGCCAGTGCTTTTTGTAGTGGATTCTGTGAAACAGGAAGTACATCCAATTGTAACTGGTATAAAAAACTATACCATGTAAAATTTTATAAGCGTTACGTCCTACAACACTAAACAGCATAAATGCCGCTTTTTAAAATGCTACTTCAAGGCATACTTCTTCAGCGGGCTCAAACGTTGTGTTGGAGCCTTCCCCAGCCACGTCCAGTGAGGTTTGACTAGAGGTAGCCATCGATGAAATCTTATTTTTTCTTCCATCCTCGGCTATTGAACCTTTATCTTGGCCAGTCGCGGAACTGCTGTTCTTGAAATACCAAATACCTAAGCCAACAGCAACAGGCGCTCCAATCACTAATGCAATTTGCCATTTTGACCATGAGGATCCACTAGCACTCACGCTATTACTGGACGCCGCCATACTAGACAAGACACATGTGTTGCCATCTGTAGTACTGAGGTAAGAGAGCGTGTTAAAAAAAGAATGCTAACGCAGCGTAATAATTCAAGATGGAAAAATGGCAGCAGAAGAGGATGGTAAGACGTGGTACGTTATTACCAGCACTTAGAAAACGTCCGAAGCTTTTAAAAGTGCAGTTTAGTATGCTGTTGTCGTGTTCGCTTCTCATTTATTCGATGTGCTTCGCAGCTTTTTGAAGTGGAGTTATATGAGGTTAATAACCCTTACAAGTGGGTGAATGTTGCCCACAAATGCGGATAATGGACCAGTTCACCAATTTAGGAATTACATTTTATTGGGTTTGAAAGAAGTTGTGTCAACGTTTCTACGTACATAAACACCAGTTCTTTGCCCTGCCTTATTAATTGGAGAGCATGATCTTTAAAAACTGAACAGCTGTTGGAATGTGTATCTGTTTCAGACAACAAGTTTACGTGTCGAAATTAGCAACTAGTTAAACCAGCTGTAGTTTACCAGTCAGCAGCACTCGCTTGATCACGTTTAACATGCTGTTGATATATTTCTGCAAACATAAAGTAAACAGTATGGGTTGTAAGCATGAATTACCAGGGTTGTGTGCAGTTGTCAAATGCTGAGCAGAATATGAGTATTCGTTTAGACAGTCACACAGATCCAGGCACCAGAGTTAGTGAAGTAAATGCACTGGGTTTAGTTACCTTAGTTTTGTATTCATTTGTTTCTTGGTAAATTTTTTCAGGTAAGAAAGGTGCAGCATAGTAATAAGGCATTGAATGTGACATTTAGCAGCTTCTAAATTGCAACATGTGCATCGTTATCATCCGCATTATACATATACAGTCTATAAGCTGGCCTGTATGTCAGATAGGAGGCTAACAGAATCTCTTTGTGTTAGGGTTGCGTATTGTAGTTTAGTTTCTATAGTTTTATCCCCAGTTGGGAAGTGTACTGGCTTGTATTTGGGTAATGTGGGCAAGGGTATTTAAATTAAGAGGGTGCCAGAAGGAATGGCAGTCAACCTTTGGTATTTCAGTTTCGTTTTTTGAAGGGATAGGTGAAAGACACCAGTGAATCACAAACAGGACTAACTACTCTGACAGGCTGGTTTTTTAATTGTTCTTTGAACTACTGCAAGTGGAATGCTGGCATTGTTCTTCATAGACTGTGTTATGACATCTGTGTTTTATTTACACACACACACACACACACACACACAAGTTAAAAGTATGCACAGAGTAGTCCTTTTCTGTTTTTTTTTTGCAATTGGTACCACTGTTGAATGTGTGCAGAACTAGAAGCACAGAATATTTATGTTGTAGTGGTATATTGATCTTGACTTTAATTTTCTTGCACTGCAAGTGTTGTCAGCTTGGCTGTTGCACTGGTTACCTGCACCATAGAAGAGCAGTGTGAAGTGAAGGTTTTTGTGGGTTTGAGGTGTCAGTGGTGTGAAAATACACCAGAGACTATCAGCAAGTGAGTATGGTAGTGGTTTTTTACAGTAATGGACGTATGAGTTGATGTATTTTTCAGTAACCTAAAAAGTGTCACTGAAAAAGGAATCCACATGGACATTTGATGAGAATATGAAACAATCCTGTTGGCTGATAGTTGATAACAGAAGGGTGATACTTAATGATGTGGCAGACTGGTGGGAGATTATTCATGGTTCTCTTTATGAACTCATCTGCCAAAAACTTCACTTTTATAAAGTTTTTACAGGATTGATTTCCAGACAGCTCAGCAGAAGAATATAATAAATTTGACCATTTGACCATCTGTAACTGTTTTTCACACTGGGGTAATGAGGACAGTGACACCTTACTAAGTTGCGTATGTGACAAAATGTATACCCACAGTTATGAGCTGGAGGACAAATTTCAGAGTATGTGACTGAAACGTATGATGTCTATTACCATTTCTCCTCTGGGGGGGAGGGGGGGGGAATAAAACCCAGAAAGAAAGGAAGTTCTCAGCAAAGAACAGGAAAGGTGATGGTGACTTTACTGGAATTCTTGATGACCAGTCCTCAAGCATCATTGTGACAATAAACAGTGCATGTTACAGGAAATGTTGTATGACAACCCTGAAGTAACATTTTGGAAATTCCGAGGACACCTGTCACAAGGTGTTGTATTGTTACATGACTGCCTACTCCCATACTAGTGCCCATGCTGTTACAACAGTCTGGCAGCTTGGATTTGAAGTTCTGTTAGAATATCGTTTGGCCTCCACAGAAATGCTTTAAGAGGATGGAATTTTAACAGTGACCATGAGCAAAAGAAGGTGGTGCATGTCTGGATTGTTGCATGGTTGGAGACATGTTCTCTTCAGGAATACAAAAACTGTACAGTGTTCGATCAAGTATGTTGACATGCTCAAGGACTGTGCTGAAAAATGATGTGTTTGCAAATTCTGTATTGTTGTTGTTTTCATGTTAATAGATACATATGGAAAGTTTTTTACTCTCATATTTGCAGTGTGGTGGTTCGTTGAAAGAGGTAGTTTAGAGTGACTTACACTATGGCTAGTAACACTAATGGAACCAAAATTTAGTAATGTGTTAGGAGTCTGGTAACTGTATAAACCTTAAGTTCAGCAAAAAGAATACATGGTCACTGAATTTTGAAAGATTATTACTATTTATAATCATCATAATATCTTTCAGGCAGTTGGTCTACATGTAACAGTTGACACAGTGTTTTTAAATGGGCCAGAATTGTTTCATTCAATTTGAATATCTGCTTAAAGGAGAGATATAGTCATATTAGATGTTACATGCATGTGTCATAGTAATCAAGAAGTGTGACATGCTTTTAAATCTAGGAAATTAAAAAGAACCAGGTTTTAATAGCTCAAAGTGAATCCTGTTTGTACCTAGTCGCATGAAAGTTCAGTTGTACTAATCTGTGCAATAATCATGGTGTCTTAGTACACTTAACTGTTTATATTTATAAATTAATTTCTTACATTTGATCGAATATATCATCAGCAGGGAAATAACTTATTTAACACTACAAGTGAGTGTTCGGAAACTTTCTATGTATAGACTGTACAGTAATAATGAAAAAAATCGGATCAAGGTTTAGAAGGTATTTTCTTAAAAGTACATTACAAGGTTTAATATAAGCCGAAGTACGTGACAGTGAAGCTTTTTAAACCTAATTTTTTAAGGTGTAGAACATTTACAAATATATTTTAAAATGTTTACATGGTTACCATTTTGTAATGTTGATTATCTAGTTTTTCAATTACCCAGCTGCACCTGTGCTGCTGGATAACTGGTTTCCATGATGAAGGTGCACAAGATGGAAACATGTAAGAAATTAGAGAATTATAATCATCCAATAAAATATACCTGTTGTGCTGCAGTCAAATAAATAAATAAATATATATATATATATATTTATATATATAAAGCCAAAACTAGTGACCTGAAGATTTGTAAATTTTGTTGTGCATCCACAACAAACTTTACAAATCTTCAGGTCACTAGTTTTGCCTCTTTAAGTAAGCCATTATCAGACCTATTCTTTATCAAGAGACATACAGAAAACTGATAGCAGCATGTGGGATTAAGATCTCATTTCCTTGGATACAGCTCCAGTATGTGTCATAACTTTTATGACATGTATTGTAAGGGAATGAGATTTCAATCTCATGTGCAGCTGTAAGTTTTTTTGTATGGCTGTTGATAGTGTATAGGTCTGATGATGGCTGAATTGAATGGCTGAAACTAGAAACCTGAATTTTTTGACGTTTTGTTGACCGTGCATCTCAGTATTTAACCAGCTTGATGCACAAAATTTGTTTCACAATACAAACAAATTTTGTGCATCAAGTTGGTCAAATACTGAGATAAAAATAGTAACGTGAAGTTTTGTAAACTGTGTTTTGCTTGACAGCGTTCTGAATATGTGTAGAGGAATATACTTTAAGTGTACTATGAAAATATGATTATGACATAGATATGTTCTTGCAATTTACATTGAGGCTAGGAACAGTTGGAAACTGTTTAGGCATGGGTTATGTGTTTGCTATGATTTTGGTAATTTAAGCAGGGTGTTCTAATGTGTACTAATTATGTTTCAAACATATGTCTCATGTTGATTACCTGTTGCTTGTGAGATGCCTTTGTCTGGCAGAGCTGATGTTAATTGAATTTATGCAAATGGTATCTTATTTCCATAGTCCTCTCATTTGTTATGTAATGTTGTCTACTAAAACCATGTTTTATCTTGTCAGAAGTTCTGTCTTCTGGATGGGTGTGTGCTTATGTGCATGCAGGAATGAGGAGGAAACACTTCTAATTGTGATGAACTTTGAACTAATGTTGTGGCAGAGGGTACCCACCATTGTGATGATAAACCACTCATTTCTATTTTTTGTTAATACATCATCCATTCATCGATATTGTAGCATGCATTGATAATTCTCAACAAATAACCTTCGGCTTTGTGATGACACATGGTTATTGAAGTGAAGGAGGTTACAACTCAGTTATGTGCAGAAATTAATGTAAATAATAAAAAATAACTTTGTTTAATTTTGACTTTTTGTGTCATTCTGCAGAGAATGAATACATAAAGGGAAGTTTATCCCTGTCTACTTGATTCATCTCTGTAACCCAAATTTAACTTTTATTTGTATTAGTGCAGTTTATGCCTTACTTTTCCTGAAACGCGTGTCAAATATTACCTTTCTTCTTTAGCATGAGTTGGAATATCTTGGAATATTGTATTCTATATGTTTTCTGTGAGGGAGCCAGAACAGCTTAGTTGGTATGGTGCCTGGGGTATGGGCAGAACCTTTCAAACTTTTACAGTTGATGTCAGATTTGTTACTGCTCTAAACCCTACAGTTCTCTCAACGTCTGAATTTACTACCCTGACATGTAGTTGTCATGCTTCAATATAGTATTCACTTTTATTCACTTTCTGAATTTGTGTTTCCAGATTATTATAAAAGTTGATAGTGTCTCCAGTTTTCTTTCTGGTATGTGCATACATTCTGATACTGTCATATATCCATATCTGTTTTGTAATGAAGATGTAATAACTTTTCATTATTAAATAAATGGTATTCATTTTTGTTGCCATTTTTTTGGTAATCAAAATTTTCATTTTTCAGTATCAGTTTGGTTGCAACTTGTATATCCCTGTGCACACTGCTATGTAGTGGTTTAGTTTTTTACTCCCCTTGGTTTCTTATTTGATTCAAGTGTGATATAAATATCAGTATTTGCAGGTTTAGTTTCTGTCTGAAATTCTTTTCTGGTAAAACTGCCTTGCTTTGTACAGTCAGACTAAGCATTTTTGAATTTTCAGTGTCTCAGTCCTGTTCTTGGCCTTGTTCATTATATGACTGGAAATCAAATTCATGTGCTGGTGAGAGAACGTGCATATCACTGAGTAGGTTTAGCTTCTGTATTGGTTAATTTTTGTTGAGGCCATTTCCCTTGGCCTCTTGTGTTCCTACACTATAGTTGTGAATAGCAGTTTTATTTGCCATCTCTTTCTATCCTTGTCTGGTTTGGTTTGTGTGTCAAAAAGCTTATCTGGGGTTGTCTGGTAGGCTTAGGCAAAGGTTAAGGGCATGGTGGAAAACCAATCTTCCTAAGTCTGTACATTTAATGAACTGGGGCTCTTTGGGATACAGAGGTACTGTCCCTCCTCATCATACTCTGTCATACCCTTATCTCATTTTAGATACATATTTTCTGGAATATAACTGGCTCAAGATTGTGTTTAGTGGGGGTGTTTGGTGTTAGTGGTGTTAAAAACTGTGTTTTTGTACTATAGTGCAGGTTAATTGTTTTTTATGTGCACATCACACTGTGTTGTTCAGAAGTTCAATACACAGTGTTTTATAACATTAAACACAACTACATTGTATTTTGATTAACTGAACAATATTAACAATACATTTTAAAATCTTCCTCTATATGTTTTGAATTGATTATTGTTATGTGTCTTACTGGCATTAGGAGTTTTTGATGTGTGACATCCCGTTGTGTTATTGTGTTATTCAGTAAATCAGTACACAAAGTTTGATAACAGTTCAAACACAACTAAAAAAAAATATAATTTAGTTGTGTTTAAACAGTTATCAAAGTTTGTGTATTGACATGCTGGTTAATTAGTTGTGCTTCCTTTGAAATATATGTCAGGGGGTATTTTATATAAAATGTTAGTAAGCCCACTGTGGTCATTACCAAGCATTCAACTCCTCCGCCCAATGGCAAAGTTGAGTAAGCCAATATAGAGTACTCTTCCATTTTCCTTCCAACGTGTTGTTTCAATGTAGCTAACACAAGAATACTGCTGACAGTACTGTCTAAAGAGCAGGAGGAAGAACATCATATACTATGGTATTTTGCATGATTTCAGGCTTCTGCCATGAATTAGATGAGAACTGCCCTTTTCTGGGTTATTACACAGTGAGTAGTGGTAATTTTGTACCTTCCTTGTTGAGAAATTGACACTAGTACCTTTCTTGGTAAGAAATTACCACCAATTGCTGCGTAATAACCCAGAAGAGCACAGTTCTAATATGGTATTTGTCAGTTACTAGCATGTGCAGCCGGAAATAGATTTTAACACTTGGGTAATGGCATCAGAAGAATAAATATCAATAATGTATTGTTTTAATTATGTTCTCCTCTCCTTTCCTTCTTTGATGCAGTGGTATAAGTACTAGTATGTGCAGATTTAAGTTATGCCTATAATTCTCTTCAATTATGACTGAAGCCTGTAGCTCCATACAGTGATTCTAAGTATCGTTTAATTTTTCAGTCTCACAGTCAGCTGTGACTGAGCACATTACTATTTAAAGTGTATATATAAATTAAAATTTAATTTAAATTAAAGTGCTGCGATTATGTAAATTGAAGTAGCAGATTGACATTTGTGAAAAAGAAATCATATGAATTTCATTGATGTACTTTCACTGTTGATTTATGAACAGCTGGCATCAGAAAGTTCCCACCAACATTTTGATTTTAAAGATTGATTAGACACTGTTTCTATTTGAGATCTGGGTTAGTATCCACCAATTTCATTTGATTTTTCATCTCGTCTCTTTCTTTTGTTGCAGTGTAAATAGACATTTTGGAAGAGAGATTTTAATTTATAAACAAAACAAAACTTTTGATGTCTACACTTAACAACACCAATTCTTGAAATGTTGATGGATTTTTTAGCATTATAAAGTGTTAATGATACATGCATCAACTGAATCCAGTACTGAATTAAAATGCATGTGTGCTAACTGTTACCTCTGTTGTATATTTTATTATTGAGGTACCTTTACTTGTTCAGCATGTACAATTTCATCTGGATTGTCATTGTTTTAATAGTCTTCATGCAGCATTTTGGGAGTCAAAAGGTCACTGTGCTCAGTAAATGTATTTGACATTTCAGCTACTAACTGTATACTTCAGCTTTTGTTGTAAAAAATTTGAATTTGAAGGCAGAGTGGCAAGACGTCTGAAGTGCCATGAAATATTATTTTTATCCTGTTAAGAAATTACAGAAGAAGTGTGCAAAAGGTCTGTGATCACATATTTTGATTATAGCCAACCCCTGACATAAGACCCTTTACAGTTACGACTATTATGAGTTAGAGCAGTAGTCACTGGCTGTACAGTGTAGGTGGCAATAGACTGAGGGTAAAAATTTGATCTACAAATGTGACTCAGTTGAATCCTTATGCTCAAGGATTCATGGGTGAAAATCTTGAGGGAACTTGAGGACAGCTGGTTATTAATGAAGAGGATCCCATTGACACTCCACCGGCAGCATTGGTCTCTTTAAGACAGTATAATAGCTTTATGGGCTCAGTCCCAGTCCCAGATGACCCAAGATAAAGTTACGGAATCAGTACACACTCCAGAAGTTAGAAACAGCAAATCTTCTGGTCATGAGACTAGTTTCATCAAGTCCTGAACTGTCAGGAGTGCCAGATTATCTATCAGGTACTGGATTAAAGGAATTCTGAGTTTGGTTCCTCTTTCCACATATCTCACACCATATGAACTAATGTGTCACTTTTAATTTTCCAGGGTTCTTGACTTAGAAACTGCTCTCCTGGAGGACTGTACAGCAGCATCTATTTATAGCATCTGTAAAGGCAAGAGTATACCTGACTTCTTGAGGGCTGAAGTATGGCAGATCTGTCTCCAAGTGCAAGAGAAAGGGAATCAACTTGTACTATTTAATGAAATATTTGATCTTCCTGAGCAGAATGTTTTACGTGAAGATTGTCAGCAGTTTGTTGGTATGTGCTGCTGCTGATTGTGAAATATGAAAGGAAAGGGTAGAGGTTTTGTAGGGGAGCTGAATGTGATACTGATCTTTATCTGGTGACTTCAGAATTTAGGGGAAGACTGTAATTAAGTAAACAAGCAGCATAGATGTTTGATGTGGAAAGATTCAGTCTCACGAAGCTAAGTGAGTTGAAAGTTAGAAAACAGTACCAGACATTCCAGGAACAAAAAGA
>Ga0123353_10007049_pt1 | contig 15122 bp, 14 predicted proteins | sample TergutLab28metaG_3_FD_92763 | JGI IMG/M metagenome (GOLD analysis project Ga0123353, IMG submission 92763) | Labiotermes labralis P3 segment gut microbial communities from Petit-Saut dam, French Guiana - Lab288 P3 | ecosystem: Host-associated > Arthropoda: Insects > Digestive system > Gut ... | reverse complement strand
TTCCGTCAGCGCCCCGCGCTCTGTGCTTTCCGGCATAATAACCACCCCTTTGCCTTGTCGGTCGATATATCCAAAGCCGATATATCGGCTTGCGTAGTAAATGTCAAGCATAAAATAAAAAAAACCCGTGAAGGTTTTTTTTAGGTTATAGGCTACAGTTAATAGGATTTATAAATTATAAGGTCTGTAACCCTATATCCTAAACCCTATCCACTAAATCCTATCCCGCCTGGGGCGCTTCCACCGGGCAGCAGTCAAAACAGGCTCCGCAGTCCGTGCAAAGCTCAGGGTCAATAACAAATATGTTTTCGCCTTCCGAAATGGCGCCCACCGGGCATTCGGCTTCGCAGGCCCCGCAGGAAATGCACGCGTCGTTTATTTTGTATGCCATAAAAATACCTCCTTCATTAAAATTCGATTTGTGTTACATTGCAAAGCCAAGGAAAACGCTATGCGTTTTCGAAATGGCGCGGCGTTATGCTGACCGGACGCACAGCATATAACTGTGACTATTATATCATATATTTTAAAAATATCAAGTAAAATTTTTAAACATTATTGTAGGGGACGGTTTCCACTAAGGGCATAAAAAAGCCAAACCAAGAGAAAAGCAAAGATTTCTCTTGGTTTTTATTTTACCCCAATACTTGCAAGTTGTCAAGATTAAGCCACGCCGAAGCATGGAAGGGTTTACGGTGAAGAAATATTTCCGGCATGAAGGGTTGCGAACCGGCCGGTACTTCGCCTCGCCGGAAATCGCAGCGTAAACGCAGGAAAATTGCGGCGGCAAATTGTTAAAAATGCACCGTTTTTTTTCAGAATGCCCGCCTATATCAAAAATCTGTACCCTATCCCGTATTCGGCCTTTATATATGTGCGTTCGGGCGATGCTTTTGATAATTTTCTGCGAAGTCGGTCCACTGTCTGCCACAACACGTCGGCGTCGTCCCCGCCGTAATGATCTCCCCATATTTTTTTCAATATTTGCGTATGCCCGGCAACGGCCCCGTTTTTCTCCATAAGATAATGCAATATATCAAATTCTTTTTTTGTCAGCGATATTTCCGTGTCCTCAACAAACACCATACGGCGCCCCGGCGAAAGCATTATGCCGTTGCTTACCAATACAGGCAGCGGGTTGATTGACCGCTCGCTCCATCTTTTTTTAAGGTTCAATAACTCCAACACAGACACAATGTACTCATCGGCGCTCTTATTAAAGGGTTCATACGCGTCAGCCCCGAGTTTATAAGCCCTGACTCTTTTTTCAATCGTGTAGCCGGAAGTCAAAACAAAAACAGGCGAGCTTGTAACATCCCGCATTAAGCTCAGCGACGACATATAGTTTGGAACTGTATCTTCATTGATTACAATCAAAAAAAACCCGTCGTCGCGGGCCAGCCGTTCAACAGCTTTTTGCATTGTGCTTACCCGGATAGCCCCGACGCCATATTTTGCCCATGTTGCCGTCAGCCGTTCATGGACATCCATATCCGTATCAACAGCCAATATATTTTCTGATAAATAACCCATTGCCGCTTAATGTCTCTTTCATAATTTTTGTAAAAAATATGGGGAAGCACAGTAAATATTATAGCATATTGCAATTTGAATGTCAAAGTCGAGGACGGCAAGCCCTCAATTAACGAAACAGAAGCCCATATTCATGTTTTACCGTTCGTCGCGGTCATCGGCTTTGCGCGGACTTCTCTCTCCTAACTCGTTCCCTCGGAAGCTCCATAAGCTGCCGTACCCGTTTCTGAGTGTGCTTTTCAATAGCCGCTAACCGCTCCTCCGGCAGGTTGATTGACGGATGCCGCTTAAAGGTAAATCCTATAAGACGGCGCAGCTGCTCCATTTGCGTCTTTCCCGTCACTTCCGCGCACACGCTTTCAAATGTCAGGTCGTGATACGGAGGGAAGCGGGTCTTTGCGTATTCATTTAAATTTGCAATATCATCTTTCATTGCGAAATTGAACAATGAAATCCCGTGATCAAACAGCGGCGCAGGAGCAATCACCTTGCCCGAACGGTTATCCCGTAAGACGCCGAAATTGCCGAAATGCCTATCCTCGTTATAAATCACCGCGTCAAATACCAGCATGCTGCGGATGCTTTCAGCGAACCCGCCGCCCAGCTGATCATAATATTCCATACAGGCTTTCAAGCCACCCGTGCGGACAATGCGGCCGATTGGGACATAGGCAGTGTCAATGTCGGTGAAAAGCTCACATTTGGAAGCTAAAATCCCTTTCCAGCTTTCTAAATCGTAAGCGACCACATTTAACCCCATTGCGCGGGCAATCTGGCAAGCGTAATATTCGCTGAAAGGTTCGTTGCCCGTATTCGCCGCGCCGCCTGTGCCGCCTTTATAGAGATAAATGCCGTCACCTTCAATCAGCCGCCACGCTTTCGGGAGCATACCATTTGTAGTAAGCTCCGGGGATGTCGTAAACGCTTCGTGGGTCTGGCCTATGCCGGTATAGGCAACAAGGGACAGAACCTCGGAAAAGTGGTTGTGATATAGGTTATACTGTCCAAAAGTTCCATTAAGCCCCTCCGGCACAATCCAATAGCTGTCGTTGAGGGAAAGCCCCTTGCACACATCAATAATGCCCTTTGTATTGTTGACCGAAAGGCGCAGTGTCTTTAAAATTTCTTCCACAAAGGTGCGGTTTTTGGGGATGACCCTCCGCCGCAGCCACTCGATGATATTCGTATCCGAAAGGGGCAGGTCAAGGGGCAGAAGGTGTTTTTGTTCCTCGTTCACAGCCAGGGTCTTTGCGGTCAGGCCGCCGATGCCTTCTTCTGCAAGTGAAAAGGTCAGCAATGTAACGTCATACAACCTAAGCTCATATATATTCATTATTTTCGGGTACCCTTCATTGTTATTTCTTTTAAATCTTCTGGAACAATAAGCTGCCATTAGACAGGTTTTCGTCTCTTTTAGTCTGGTCAAAAACTTGATTCTCAACATTTACAAGCGGCACAATAATCTTAAAAATATGAAATTGAAAGCTGAAAAAAAGGTTATAGAATAGGCCCGCGATTATACGTCCTCTTCCATATAAGAAAGCGACAGCTTTTCAAGCTTTAAGTCTATCTTTTTATATTTTACCCCGGCCGCGTCAAGCATCCGCTTCGAGGCTTTTATCGCCGTGGTATCGGCGTATTTATCTGAAATGTAGATTATTTCTTTTATGCCGCTCTGTATTATGGCCTTGGCGCATTCGTTGCAGGGGAATAAGGCCACATAAATTTTAGCCCCCTCAAGGTCTCCGCCCCGGTTGTTGAGGATCGCGTTCAGCTCCGCGTGGCACACATAAAGGTATTTGGCGTCGTATTCGCTTTCCGCCTTCCTGTCCCATGGGAAATCGTCGTCGCTACAGCCCAGCGGGAAGCCGTTGTAGCCCACGGACATTATCTTGTTCGCGTTATTAACTATGCAGGCCCCGACCTGCGTGCCGGGGTCTTTGCTGCGTTTCGCGGCGAGCAGGGCAACGCCCATAAAATATTCGTCCCATGATATGTAGCCTGTTCTTTTCGGCATTTTATTTTACCTCTTCATTGTATTTGTTGTCTGATGAGATTTTTGTCGATAAATCTCTCATCATACATTACTTTTGCGTTGGTTTCCGCGATTATTTTGTTTTCAAGTTCGTTTCCCGTTTTTTTATCGATCATTCGTCTTGCGATTTTATTTTTTTTATAATATGATCCGTTTATATTTACAAAATGTACGTCTTCTTCGCTGACGCGGTAATCGTATCTTTGCGGATTCGACGTTCTCAGCTCCCCGCAAAGATGCGTTTCGTCCGCATAAGAAATAATTTGAAATGTTGACTCCGTGTTATTTTTAAATCTGTAATCCTTGTAATTATAGACTATTGTCGCTCCGCAGCCTATGGGCATCGGTCTGTCGCCGTCCGGATACAAATCCAAATTGTCATGGTGATAATGTTCGATCACATCAAGCGGACTATGTAAAACAAGCCAGTGTATCAGACTGGCAAGCTGACAGATCCCGCCGCCCGCCGCCTTTGTAAAACTACCCAGAGCTATATGCGGGCCTTCTCTGTAACCTTTATGCTTCGAACAGTTTCCGATCAGCCGCCAAAATGAAAAAACTTCTCCGGGTTTAATCAGAGTACCGTTTGTTTCCGGCGCGGCGATCGAAAGGTTTACAACTTTATTTTCTTGCTGCGCCGCATCAATGTCCCAGAGAGTGCGTCTCATCCGCGAATTGAATTTAAAAACAAGATGCGGAAGCTTTCCCGCTTTTTCCCCGGCATATTTTTCTTTGTCAAACACGTTTTTCACATACCTTGTCATCCGCAATTTCTTTACGGAAACAGCATACGCAAACGGACTTATTTCACAAAACAATCTGCGGCTCATAATTTATCTCTTTTCACTTGCCGATGCAGAATTTTTCAAAAACCTTGTCAACCACGACTTCAGCCGCTTTCTCGCCCGTTAAAATCAGCAGATTTTCAATGGAGCAGTCAACGCTGACGTTCACGGCATCCCAAGTCATGCCGCTTTCCAGCGCGGAAACGGCTTCTTCTATGCATTCAAAAGCTTTCAGGCAGTATTTCCTCTGCCGCTCGGTTGTGATAAGCGGCTGTGAGGTGTCAAGCCGGTCCGTTCCCAAAATTTCGCTTATTATATCCCTTAAACAGTCAAGCCCTTCGCCTGTTTTCGCGGATATCCTTATACAGCCGCGAACATAAGGCGATATTTCTTCTTCAAAAGCCGGGGCGGCCAAATCCGTTTTATTTAACACCGCCACGGCTCTTTTGCCCTGCATATGTTCCAAAAGGGCGCGGTCTTCCCCCGAAAGAGGTTCGGAGCTGTCGAAAACGGCCAGTATCAGCCCCGCCCTGTCTATCCTGGTTTTAGCCTTCTCTATGCCTATAGTCTCTATCTCACCCGTGCCGTCACGCAAACCCGCCGTATCCGCAAGCCGCAGGACGGCACCCCCCAACCGGACGGTCTCTTCTATAACATCCCTCGTCGTACCCGCCGCAGGGGTTACAATGGAACTTTCCCTCCCGGTCAGAAGGTTCATAAGGGTGGATTTGCCCACGTTGGGGCTTCCGCATATCACCGTTTCGACGCCTTCCGACACCGCTTTCCCCGCGTCAAACTTGGATAGCAGAAGCGAAAGGGTGTTTTTCGCCGCGTTTAATCTGTTTAGCAATTCCGCGCCGTCAATATCGGCGATATCGTCTTCGGGGAAATCCGCCCATACGGAAAGGGAGGCGGATACGGATATAAGGGAATCCGCCACCGCTTTTATTCCACGGCTTAAAATCCCGTCAAGGGTCGTAAGCGCCGCCGACAGGGCCAGCTCGCCGTTGGCGGATATAAGGCTCATAACGCTTTCCGCTTCCGTCAGGTCCATTTTCCCGTTTAAAAAAGCCCGCTTTGTAAATTCTCCCGGCCCGGCGGGTTCCGCCCCCGCCGCCAGCACGGCGCGGAGCAATTTGCCCGTGACGAACACGCCGCCGTGGCACGAAAGCTCCACAACGTTTTCGCCCGTATAGCTTTTCGGCGCGCGGAAAACAAGAGCCACACCGCTGTCGAATTCTTTGCCGCTTTCATGAAAACGCCCGTAAGAAGCGGCATAGCCCGAAAAGCCCGAAAGCGGCTTCCCGCTGACGGGCTTAAAAACTTTATCCGCAATAACAATAGCGTCATCGCCCGAAATACGGACGATCCCTATTCCGCCGGACGCCAGCGGAGTTGAAATCGCGGCGATTGTCATAATTTTGATTTCTCCTCTATTTTCTCGCGGTAAAAAAGATTCTTTTAAACGGAAACAATATCTTCCCGTTGGGTTGCGGAGGGTACGATTTTTTCAAATTGCTTTCATATTCATTAAGAAATTCTTCTTTTTCGCTGCCGTCCGAAAAACAGTCCAGATACGGCCTCAGCCCCGTGCCGCTGTACCATTTTATTACGCTTTTATGGTCGGGCATTATATGGAAATACTCCGTAACCCACAATTCCACATTTGACGGCAATCCGGATAAAATATCATAATAATAATCGGCGGCATGGAAAGAAGAAACGGTTGAAACGGCGGCAAACCGATTTTTCCATTTTGGAACAGAGATTAATTTTTGCAATTCCTTATAAATCGGCCTATCTGCCGTATAGGGGACTTGAACGGCAAAAATACCGCCATCCGTCAGAATCGAATATAGATTTTTGAGCAATAGCGGGTGGTTCGGCATCCATTGAATCGCGGCGTTTGAAAATACTATATCAAATGCCCCCAAATGGCTCAAATCGCCGGAAGCGTCGCCGCAAACCCATTCGATACCCGGGGTTTTTTCTTTTGCCCGTTCAAGCATTGACTTTGAATTGTCTAAGCCGACGATTTCCGCTGCCGGCCATCTGCTTTTCAAAACGGCCGTGCTGCTGCCGGAACCGCAGCCGATATCAATGATCCTTTTGGGAGAATCCATGCCGATTCTCATTGCAAGGTCTATTGAAGGCTGCGTCCGCTCTTTTTCAAAGGATAAATAAATATTTGGGTTCCAGTCAGACATATAAACCGCCTCCGAACGGGCTTAGCGCACATTGACTTTCTTTTCTAATAATTCCGCTGACGCTATAAACGCAAAAAATGCGGCTGTCAGCATAAAATATATTTTCGTAAGCGCCACGGAAGCCCCGCCCGAAAAGGTCATCATGGATATCTCGTTTTTATTCGCGCTTAACGCTAAAGACATGTCGGAGTTTATTATTATCGCCACGTTTACAAGCTTGGTAAGGTATGTCCCCCCGGTCGATATAACTATAAAAAGGACGAGTATGACGGCTATGGAACCCAGCATTCCGAATTTTTGAAGGTATTTCGTGTTTGAAAGTATGACGGCAAAAAATGTCAGCGCCACAAATACAGCCGTTTGCAATATAATCTTTACAACATAAAAAACGATATAAACCACAAGGACGTTCCGCGAAGGCAGCCCCATTTCGGGCATTGTGCTGATCATCATGTCGAGTATGCTCGCCGCTTCTCCGCCCGAATTAAGATAAAATATAAAAAACATGCTGACGGCAAGAAACAAAAAACTCAATAAAACCCATATCATAGAGGTCATCCATTTTGAAAACAGCAGGTTTATGCTTGAAACGGGCAGGGTGTTGGTCAAATAGCCCCTGTCGCCGAACATGACCTTGTTGAATTCAATAATGGCCGTAAATATCGTGACGACGATGGCGATTGTGGCTACGGCGAAAAGCAGGATTGACGCGACCATTTTGCCCATCGTAAAGCCCGTAAGCATTGCAATTAGAACAAAGAGGGCGATGGCTCCGGCCGCAAAATAAATTTTCGAAACGCTCTGCCACGCGGATCTCATATCATTTTTGATAAGTTTACCAAGCATATCCTATCATCTCCTTAAAAACGTCCTCAACGGATTTTCCCGTGTTTTTTATAGTCTCGATCCCCGTGTTTACAAGTATCGACCCGTTCCCGAGCATCATAACGTGGTCGAAGCTTTTTTCGAGGTCGTTGATAATATGCGTCGAGAGCATCAGCGTTGAATCCTGAGCGTAGTTTTTCATGATAATATCAAGTATCATAGCCCTCGCCGCAGGATCGACGCCGCCCAGCGGCTCGTCAAGCAGGTACAGCTTCGCGGAACGCGACATTATAAGCAGAAGCTGCATTTTTTCCTGCATACCCTTTGACATGGTACGCACATTCTGCCTTAAATCAAGGTCAAAAGCGCCCGCGAAATCATACGCCTTGTTTTTGTCAAAATCGGCGAAAAAATCGCTGAAAAAGTTTATGGCGTCAGACGCTTTAAACCAATCGGCAAGATAAGTCCTCTCTGACATATAGGCGGTTAACCCCTTTGTGTGGATTCCCGGGGAATGACCGTCTATAAGAACCGTCCCGTCATAATCGTGGATGATCCCCGTCAATATTTTCATCAGCGTCGTCTTGCCGCAGCCGTTCGGTCCCAGCAGCCCGATGATTTTTCCCTTTGGCAGGTCAAATGAAACATCTTTCAATACCTGGCGGCTGCCGTATGACTTATTTAAGTCCCTTACCTGAATTATCATGTTATTTTCCATTATCAACAATACCCAAGGCCGTTAACGCGTTTTCAAGCAAAGCCTCTATCCTTTTTGTTTCCTCATTGTCTTTTATTGTAGTATTATCAAAGAATTTTTCCGTTTCGTCAATAGCTTTCGCGTAAATTTTTAAATTTTCAGGAGAAAATCCGGCTGCATCCGCTTTTTTAAGCTTCGGAAGCAGGTTATATTTTACTTTTCTGATATTCCTTGAACCGTTGAACTGCGGGTAGCGGCTGTCGGAATACACGTCCCTGAAATCATTGTCGCCGAGTATCCGCGCCGCTATCTTGAGCGCAACGTCGTTATACGCCGTCGCGTCATGGTTCTGGCCGCAAAAATACCAGGTGCTGTCGGGGATAAGCCCGGTTGAGGCGTCCACGTCACTGCCGGGTGAGATATGATTATGGCCTTCTTCGCGGCAGTATGTATTTTTTTGTTTATAACCCTCCGGGAAGCTTTCGCCCAAATCCGCGGATTCGGCGAAAAGAGAGGCCGAAGAAAGGTTTATCACCTCGTCGGAGGTCATGTTTTTTGACGGCGAAAATTTCGGAAGCTTTTTGCCGTAGCCGCAGATCGCGAAAAATTTTACGCCTTCTTCGGTTTTTTGTCTGACCGTATCCTTAAAGTTAAGGTGCGCGTCGTGAAAGCGGTCGGTAAGGGCGCGCAAAGCGTCGTATTTTTTGTCTTTAAGGTGCATATCCCTTATTTTTTCGTATCTGCCGACGGGGATGAGCGCCCACATCATTGGGCAGTTTCTCATAAGGGTATCTATAACCGCAGTCAGCACTTTATCGATAACGTTATCCGCGACGCCCTTAGGCAGGAATTTTAGCACGCTTCCGAACTTTTCCGAAGCCTCTTTCCCGAGGAACATTCCAAAAATGTCCGACGAGTTTTCCGCGTCAAGGTTTCTCTCAAAAAAATCAGCAAACACTGCCGTGCCGTCAACCGCGCCGACAAAATAAAGCACGCGGTCTATATCCCCGTCGTCGCCGTAAGCGTCGAAATAAGCGGTGGCCACGCAGGCGCCGAGGCTGACAGGAACAATGCTGACCTTATCATGCCCCGTTTCTTCCCTGACTTTTTTAATGAACGCGCGGAGATCCGCCGCCGCCTCATATGGCGCGCCGAAGGAGTTATACGCAAAATAATACAGGTGATCCTCACTTACCAGCGCGGCGGTATCCTCAAGTGGAACCATCCTGAATATAAACTTCCTTTCATCCTCGCTGCATTCGGCGAATGAATTATCAAAGGTTTCTACGCTGACGCGGTGTTTGGCTTTGCCTTCATTCGTATAAGAAATCGGGTCCACGGCTTCGGCGATAAGCCCGGCAAGCTTGTCGGAAAAGCCCATATCCCGCCGGAGCAGCATCATTTTCGCCATAGAACCCTGAAGCTCGCTTAAAAACTTCTTCTGATCCACCTCAATTGGCCAGGCCCTTTTTATCCTTTCGCCTTTTTCATTGACAAGGTAAGTCCTTGTCTGCCCTATGCCGGGGATAACTATGACGGGGGAGTGCCCGCAAGTGCATTTTTCGCTCATAATAGCGCCTTCCCTATATTTATTAACAGTTAGATAAAATTTAGTTTACCACATTATATCATTCTTTTCAAGTTAACATTTTTTAAATTATTTTCTTGAAATTTTTACATATTTGTAGTATCATTATATATATTGTAGGGGACGTTGCCCTCGGCGCCCCGTAATTTTAGATAAAATCTTACTATGGACGGGACGCCGAGGGCGGCGTCCCCTACAGATTGGCGGTCATGACATGAGCGGATATTTTTTGGGTATAGACGGGGGCGGGACCAAAACCACCGCCAAGGTATGCGATGGCAACGGGAACATTATAACAGAAACCGTCGGCGGCTCAATAAATTATTACGGCATAGGGACGGACAAGGCGAGAGCCAATCTTTCCGCCATTACAAAAAAAATCGGGGGAAAAACGGGCATTTTTGAATTCCGTTCTGTTTTTATAGGGCTTTCGGCGCTTTATACCCGGGCAACCGCCGAGGAATTGGAAAAGCTTACGGGCGGCATAATAAATTCCGATTATATCGGCATGGACAGCGACCTTTTTATCGCCCTTGAAGCCACGGGGGCAAAAGGCGAGTGCGCGGTATGCATCTGCGGCACAGGCTCCATGTCCGCAGCGAGAAAAGCGGACGGCTCCATTGTCTGCCGCGGCGGTTACGGCTACATATTGGGCGATGAGGGAAGCGCGTACAAAATAGCGCTGGAGGGCCTGCGGCGGGGCATTCTCGCATACGACGATATAGAAGAAAAAACCGCGTTGTCAAAAGCTATTCTTGACTATTTTAAAATATCAAAAATGTATGACATAATAGACCTTTTTTACGACCCGCCTATGGACAGGGACGATATAGCGAGGTTCGCGAGAGTGGTCGCCGGCTGCGCCGGGGCGGGCGACAAAACCGCAGTCGAAATAACGGAAAGCGCCGCGAAAGAGATAGCCGCGACAGTCACGTCCCTTTTACGCGAATTTGCATCCCCCATACCCGTAGGATTATACGGCGGGGTGTTTGAAAACGACGCCATATTCAACAAAGCGTTTAAAGAAGAGTTGAACCGGCTAAATAACGGCGTAAAAGCGGAGCTTCTGCCCATGCCGCCCGTAAGCGGGGCGCTTTTGGCCGCGTTTAATGAGAGCGGGACACAGGTGACGGAAAGCGTTATTCAAAAATTAAAAATATAAAAAACACTTTTATGCCGTAGGGCGGGGGCCTCGCCCTACGGTGCAACGTTTTAAGGAAAAGACTATGCCCAAAATCCATCTTTTGCCAAAAGAAACCGCCGAGCTTATCGCCGCCGGGGAAGTCGTCGAACGTCCCGCCAGCGTTGTAAAAGAACTGCTTGAAAACGCTATAGACGCGGGCGCGGACAAAATAACCGTCGAAATAAAAAACGGCGGCGTTAAAGTCATACGGATAACCGACAACGGCTGCGGCATTGAGCGCGGGGATATAAAAACGGCCTTTTTAAGCCACGCCACAAGCAAGATCAATACAGCCGAAGACCTTGAAGCAGTGCGGACTTTCGGATTCCGCGGTGAGGCCCTGCCTTCGGCAGCCGCCGTTTCGCGGATGGAGGTTTTGACTCGCACAGACGGCGAACAGGCCGGAAGCCGCTATATCATTGAGGGCGGTGCGGAAATATCCCTTGACGACGCGGGCTGCCCTTCGGGAACGACAATAATCGTCAGGGATTTGTTTTACAATGTCCCGGCGCGGATGAAATTCCTTAAAAAGGACGCAAGCGAAGGGAATTATGTGACGGACACGGTGCAAAAAACCGCGCTTTCCCACCCTGAAGTGAGCATACGGTATATAACTGACGACAAAGAAAGGCTTTTGACCCCCGGCGACGGGAAGCTCTCGTCAGCAGTTTACGCCGTTCTGGGAAAAGATTTTTTTGAAAATTCAATAAGCGCGGAATACGAGCTTTCGGGGATAAAAATATCGGGGTTTATTTCAAAACCCCTTTTCGCCCGCCCGAACCGGAATATGCAGTATTATTTCGTGAATTCACGTTACGTAAGGCTGCCTGTGGCCGCCGCGGCTCTTGACGAAGCTTATAAAAACAGCATAGCGGCGTCAAAATTCCCCTCTGCCGTCCTTTTTCTGGAAATAGTCCCCGGCGCAGTGGATGTCAACGTCCATCCGGCGAAAACGGAGGTGCGCTTCTCAGACGACAGGCGCGTATTTGAGACGGTTTATTACGCCGCGAAAAACGCATTGTCAAAAGAAACGGAAAAACCTGCATTCACAATGCCTAAAAATGAGCCGGAACCGCAAAAACCCGCCCCTCAAACCTTTTTTCAGCATATAAAAGCGAGCGATTATATACAACAGCCCGTCACAAGGCTTGAGGACGGGACAAGTAATTACGACACGGATTCCAAGGCACAATTTACAATGCACAGTTTACAATTTACGGACAACATTCTATCTTCCCCAAATAATGATGTTTCAGAATTGAAAGAAAAACCAAAAGAAACAGAAAACTCTCAACTCTCAACTCTCAATTCCCAATTCAAAGTAATAGGCGAGGCGTTCAAAACTTATATTATTGTTGAATCAGAAGATAAACTGCTGATTATCGACAAACACGCCGCCCATGAGAGGATGATTTTCAACGATTTAAAAAGCCGGGAAATCGAAGGCCACTCCCAGCGGTTGTTGACGCCCGTTGTTATAAATCTTGCCTCTAACGAATACGCCGCTGTTATTGAAAATTTACCGCTTTTTGAGGATGCGGGGTTTTCGGCGGAAGACTTCGGCGGAGGATCAATAATGGTTCGCGGCTGCCCCGCGGATATCGGCATCGGCGATATCGAATCATTGTTTTCTTCTTTCGCGGAATATTTGTTGAAATCCGGAAAAGATCTTCAATCGGAAAAAGCGGACAGGCTGTACCATGAAACGGCATGTAAGGCGGCCGTTAAGGCGGGATCTGATATGAGCGCGTATGAAACGGGTTTGTTTGTTGAAAAATTACTAAAGGACGGCAATATCCGCTACTGCCCCCACGGCAGGCCTGTCATTACAGAGCTTTCCAAAAGAGATGTTGAGAAACAATTTTTAAGATAATGCATTATTCGAGGTGTATTATGTGGCAAAGCAACTTATAATAGCGGTCGCGGGGCCTACCGCCTCGGGGAAAACCGCTCTCGCGGTTGAGCTTGCGCTTATATACGGCGGCGAAATAATTTCCGCCGATTCCATGCAGGTTTATAAGGGTATGGACATCGCCACGGCAAAGCCGGCAGAAGAAGAAAAAAAAGGGGTTCCGCACCATCTTTTAAATTTTCTCGAAAAGACGGAATATTTTTCGGCGGCGCGGTTCACGGAGCTTGCGAAAAAAATTATTGATGATATAATCGGCAGGGATAAAACACCCATAATCGCGGGCGGGACAGGGCTTTATATTGACAGCTTGCTTCAAAATACGGATTTCGGCAATGTGCCGGAGGACGGAAAGCTTCGCGAATCGCTTAAAAAACGCATGGAAGAAAAAGGCGGGGAAGCTTTATTGGAGGAGCTTCGGGCGGTTGACCCCGAAAAGGCGGGTATTTTGCACCCCAACAACAAAAACAGGATCATAAGGGCGCTTGAGGTTTTTTATTTAACCGGGGAAGCCCTCTCGGAAAGAGAAAAACGCTCAAAGCTCACCCCCTCGCCGTATAACGCGGTTTATATAGGCCTTGACTACAGGGACAGGCAAAAGCTTTATGAAAAAATCGAAAAAAGAACGGATAGGATGATAAAAAACGGGCTTATAGAAGAAGCGCGGGAGCTTTTATCTTCCGATCCCGACTCCTGTTTCCTGATTCCTGATTCCTCCGCGCATGCTATAGGATATAAAGAGCTTTTGCCTTATTTTAGCAGAGAAGCAACGCTTGAGGAAGCGGCTTCAAAATTAAAGCGGTCCACAAGGAACTACGCCAAGCGCCAGCTTACCTGGTTTAGAAAAAATAAAGACATAAATTGGATTTATGTTGATGACTGCGGCGATTTTGAATGCATCGTTGAAAAAGCGAAAGAAATAATCGGAGAAAAATTATGCTGAAACGCAAAAAAAATATAATTAAATACGTGTCATACATTTTCGCGTCTGTTGTCGTAATTTGTTTCTTGCTTTATCAAATTTTTATAGTCGGCAACGCTGATGTCAAAACAGAAACGGCATTGCGGCAAACCGTATATAAAGCCATAAGCGCCGACGTGTTTTTTATACGCGACGAAACCCTGATAAGAAGCAATGCGGGCGGCGTTTTTATGCCTTTGATCCCCGACGGCACAAGAGCGGCGAGGGGTGATACCGTAGCGGTTTATTTCCGCGACAGGGCGGCTGCGGAGCTTCATTTAAAGATCAGCGACGCTGAAAAGGAAATAGCGTATTATGAATCGCTTTCACAATTGCTTTCCGTCCACACAACAGGTATAGCGGCTCTTGACAAAAACATTGACAGCGCCGTTTACGGGTACGCGGACGCTTTGCATACGGGCAAATTAAAAAGCCTGGGCGAGTTAAGCCTCGCAGTTAGGGACGCGGTCACCGAAAAACAGCTTGCAACAAATATCAAACCCGATTTTATAAATAAATTGTCGGGGCTCTACGCGGAATATGACCGCCTTACCGAAACCAAACCTGTTTATACGGGCATTAAGGCCGACTCGGCGGGCTATTATATCTCAAACACCGACGGTTTTGAAAACGCCTGCCCTTACGCGGACGCCATAAGCCTCACCTGCGATGAAATAGAAGCGCTTTTGCTGACGCAGCCGGAAAAACAGGAAGGCAACGCGGGAAAGCTTATAGGGAGTTTTGATTGGTATATAGCTTGCGTAATAGACACAAAAAGCATGGAGAAGCTGACAATTGACAGCGCGAAAACCATCGTCCTGCCGGCTTCTTCGGTCAGCGGCGTCACGGCGAAGGTCGCGGCAATAAACGACACAAAAGACGGGAAAACCTCCGTGATATTCAAGTGTTCGGAAATGGACGGTCGGCTCGCTTCACTTCGGAATGAACCCGCTCAGATACGGACGGAGGAATATACGGGCTATAAGGTAGACAACAGGGCCATAAGAATGGCGGAGGGGGTAAAAGGGGTTTATGTCCTTCGCGGCAACGTTGTCACATTCAGAAAAATAAACGTTGTTTTTTCAAATGACACCTTTTCCATATCTTCGGCGCCGGCAACGGGCGAAGAGCCGGAAAAAGACGAACAAAACGCTTCGGCATATGATAAAAAGGAATACCTTACGCTGTATGACGAGATTATTGTTGAAGGGACGGATTTGTATGACGGCAAGCTTGTGAGGGGTTAGGATATAGGATTTAGGGCCGAAACATTAAAATCAGCTGTTAAACAGATAATCGTCGGGGACGGCGTCTCAACGTCCCTAATAAACGTAAAAAGAGGGTGGAAATATGTGCCATGAATTATGGGGCGGGGTCAATAAAGGCGCAAATGAAATAG
>Ga0123353_10007047_pt1 | contig 15123 bp, 12 predicted proteins | sample TergutLab28metaG_3_FD_92763 | JGI IMG/M metagenome (GOLD analysis project Ga0123353, IMG submission 92763) | Labiotermes labralis P3 segment gut microbial communities from Petit-Saut dam, French Guiana - Lab288 P3 | ecosystem: Host-associated > Arthropoda: Insects > Digestive system > Gut ... | reverse complement strand
GCTAAAAAATTGACCGTTTCGGTATGCGTTGCCGGACTCGTCATGATACAGTACGGCACCCGCTGTCCGTACCGTCGGGAAATTGCCGATACCTTTTCAAAATGGAACTGCAGAAGTGTGGCTCCCGAAACGGGACCGATGGGATACATCCCCTTTGGGTGCGGAAAACCTAGCCGGGTGCCTTGCCCCCCCGCAACGAGCACGCACGCCACTTTGCCGCTTCGGAGTGCTTCCGTTCCTGCTACGATGGCTTCATCGGCGGTGATCGGTTTGGATGTCTTGCACGGTGTCGAGTCTGTTACCGTCGAAAATTTGTATGCGGGTGGATCGCTTGCCCGGTCTGCGAGAGTTAACACTGCTATCGGTTCGTCACGCCGTGCGTACAGTTCGGCAATCTGGGCAAAATCGAGGGCGTTGATCTGTACGGCTAACATTGCCCGTTCGGAGTCGGTTAGAACGTCCCAGAAAGTAAGGAGGTGTTCTTGTCCGAAAGATTTTAGGTAGTTGTAGAGTTCTTGTTTCATAGATATTTTGATTTCGCTCAAAGGCACAAAGAACACAATGGAGTCGAACCGCCAGAAACCCTTTGTGTCCTTCGTGCCTTTGTGCGAGGAAAATTGTAATGTTCTTTAGCCGCCTCACCCTGTGTGACACAAACGTTTGTGTTAAAAAACTGTATTAAAAAACTAAAAAACTGTATTAAAAAACATGGGGACCATTCACGACTTCGGCAAGGCATTGCCGAAGACTCTCACGCAAAAAACCGTCGATTTCCGGCGTTACAATACAGGCTTGGTCGCTGGTTTCGTACCCGCCGTTTTCTGCGAAAGCCGCTGCGGTAGGAATGTACCAATAAACGCCGTTCCCGAATGCCGCCGTTGCAAGGAAATGTTCCGGAATGAGCGACTGCGCGTACAACTGGTAATCGACGAACACTTCTCCAAAAGCGAAGGAAAGAAAATGAACTCGCGATCCAAGGCTCATGCGAGCCACACTGCTTTGCCGCCAACGATCAAGCGTTTCCATTTGATAACGTCGCTCCAGAGCATGTTCGCCACTGTACACCGAGGCGGGCTGTATCGACGGGCTAAACGGAATCTCAACGGCAACCCGCTTGACATCTATGGAACCGAGCGGTTGCTCTTCGAGTCGGCGTAAGTTTTGGAGCATCCCTTCGCCGAGACGCTTGCCCAGTTGTTCGATTGCGTGAATGTCGCCGGTGAGATTGTATTTTCCGAAAGTAATGTCGCCGCCGCAACCGGAGAAGTAAATGTTCAAGGCAACGGAATCATCATTTTCTGTAACTTGCCGCAGTGCTCTGCCTGGCACGTCGGTGCTGACCATTTTTCTTCTGTATGCCGCCATCGGGTGCGTTGCGTAAAAATGGAGAGCAACCATTCGCTGTCCAGCGGTGTTCTCAAAACAGACCGTCCGTAACATCGGATCAATTTTGCCGACGGGAAACGCCTGTATTGCTGGCGTATTTCTGCCGCTATAACGAGTATGGGCAAATTGACCATTTTCATCGACCAAACGTCTGTTGGCTGCCAAACCGCCGACGCGCGTTTCCGCGGTCAACAGTTTCCCCACCGTTTGCCACTGACCGCTCACTGCTTTGGCAATCGCTTCCGAAACATCTTTCAGACTTTTCGCACAGTATTCCGGCGAAACGACGAGCGGACCCTCTTCGCCGGGCTTCGGATTGTACTCCGGTGCCCAACGGATACTGTCGTGTTGATGAACGCTATGGTGAAAGACATTTTCCTTAACGGTTCCCGCCTGTGTTGCAATCATTTCCGTCCAAACATCGTAGGACTCACCACAGATATAGAGGTAATCGCAGGAGACCCAAACGGCACGAGTGTTGCCGTCATCCAAAACGATGCCGCTGACGTAAATGGGTGTTTCGACCTTCTCGTTGGGATCGTAAGCAAGCGGCTCGCCGACTGGCGGTGTTACATCGACTTTGAAGGTTACGATTTTCAGTCGGGAAGGTGCTAATGTTTGCGCAGTTATCGGCGAAACCTGCGTCGCCAAAACAGCACCGGCTGCCGCCAGTCCACTGCTCTTGAAAAATGTACGTCGTGAAACTTTGTCTGAGTGCATGGTGTTTTCGTTGAGAAAAAGTGAAACTTCCACTCGAAAGTATTATACATGAAAACCGGGAGCGTTGGCAAAGCCGGAGCCCGTTAGCCCGTTGGAATGAATCCTCTCTTGTTTTTTCAACTTTTCCGGGTAGAATCGGTGTGAAGTTCGGCGTAGAACGTCCCCAATTTGCCTTCAAACATGTTAGATCGCATCGTTAGTCTTTCTTGTGTGTGCTTATTCTGTTTCTCGTTGCCTCTGTTGAGCGGTTGTACCAGTAAAGCCGGGGCAGGGTCGGCAGGAGGCGCAAGCGGTGCTCCGAAGCCGGAAGTCATTGTCGATAGTGTCGGAATGGATGATGTGCAAATCTATATCTACACTGAAGGACGCACCGTCGCATCCAACTCGGTGGACATCCGCGCCAGAGTTTCCGGTTATCTCCGAAAACTCTCCTTCGAGCCGGGTGCTATCGTCAAAGAGGGCGACCCACTGGCACAGATCGAAAAAGACATGTACCAAGTCGCCTTGGAGGCTGCCAAAGCCGAACTCATGCAGGCAAAAGCCCAGTCGGCACTTGCCGAAGCCGACTTGGCGAGGGCAAGGGACCTGCTCGAAAGAAGGGTCAATACACAAGAAGAATTCCAGACCCGACAAGCGAACTACGACATGACCCTGGCGGCGATTGAACGGGCAAACGCGGCGATTAGAAGTGCAGAATTGAACTTACAGTACACCGATATACACGCCCCCATCTCGGGTAAAACAACAAAAAATTTGGTGGACATCGGCAATTACATCAGACCCGACGGAGCGCAGGCGTTGTTGCTTTCCATCACGCAACTGGATCCGATGTATGTCGAATTCAATTTGAATGACCGGCAATACTTCGACTTGAAAGACCGCATTGGGTTTCGAGAAGCATTTAACAGGGCAATGGACGACTCATCGGAGGAAGAACCACAGAGCGAAGACGATACCGACCGACCGCTTGCGCTCACGGGAATGCCTGTCGATGTTTCGTTGCAAACCGGCGTGAACGTGTTCAAATTCGACTTCAACATACCGGGAAGAACCGTAGCGGTGGTGGACAATCAGATTAATTGGAGCACTGCGCGGGTTACGCTTCGGGCAGAGATACGCAATCCGCTCTTGCGAACAGACGGCGCAGAAGATTATCGGATCTATCCGGGACAGGTGTGCCGGGTTCGCATTCCTTACGAAATGGTGGAGAATGCTGTATTGATTCGAGAGCAAGCGATCTTGACCGACCTTGACACCAAGTACGTCTTGGTTGTTGCCAATAGGAGGATGTTCCAGCCGGAAGATGAGGAAGGTAATCCGCTTTTGGATGAGGATGGCAAGATAATACCGGCGTATGAAATAGGCACTGTTCAACGCCGAGACATCGAAATCGGCAGATTGCTCGATACACAAATGCGGATCGTCACTCGCTTCTTGAAACCGGGAGAAACGTACATCGTTCAGGGTGTGCAACGGGTGAGAATCGGCATGGATGTTCGCCCAACGACACTGGAAGCCTACGGTGCTCGCCGTGCCGCCGAATTGGAAAAACGCTAACGTCATCCCAACATGTATGAAAAACCGCATCCGTACATTTATTGCCGTTTCGTTGTCTGCGTCGATCCTATCGGGCATCGAAAAGTTAATGCGGACTCTTAAAACCGATTGGGGGGATGTCCGTTGGGTCGAACCGAACAATCTGCATGTCACGCTCAAGTTTCTCGGGGACATTCCGCTCAACGAATTGCCCCAACTGATTCAGGTGGTTACGCAATCGGTCAGCCGGATCGATTCGTTTGACTTGACGTTTCAAGGCATCGGTGCTTTTCCGAGCGGGGAATCACCGAAAACGATTTGGATTGGTTGCCGCGAAGGTTCGGAAGGCATGATTCAACTTGCCGAAAGCATTGACGAGGGTTTGTTTTCGATAGGTTATCCGAAAGAAACGAGACGGTTCTCGCCGCATTTGACGATTGGAAGAGTCAAAAAGCCGGTGCGGGGTTTGGCATTGATCTTTGACGAACAGTGTGATCGCCTGTTTGGTTCTTGCAGTGTCAGTGAGGTACAGATTTTTTCCAGTGAGTTGACACGACGCGGTCCCATTTATGATGAACTCGCGGTGATACCGTTGCGGTAACACTACTGCTTTGTCACGATTAAAATTTGAGAGTACGCCCCCCGAACTTCACGAAACACGCTAAAGGGGGAAAATTCCCCTGTTTTGCCCAGTTAACCGGGACTCGCTCTCACGAGAGCGGTTCCGTTATTTCGGCAGTCGTTTCGCCATTCTTCGCCTCTTCCAGCCGCTTTTTCAACAAGCGGTCGTATGCCTTCAAGCCTTTATTTGTCTTGAATTCAGGATTCCTTCGGAGTAATTTGCGGTGCCGTTTGTATATGCCTTGCATGTTTCCTGAGGAACTGCTTGGGGCGGTAAGATCAAAAACACCCAAAATCATGCAGAGTTCCAACCAAATGTCCGGCGAAGGAAATGTCTGCGCCGCCTCGATAAGCACCACCACATTTCTTGCAATGCGGCTCGCATCTTCAATCATGCTTTGCTCTTGAAGATAGCCAAGATAGTCTTTGCAAACCCGCTTGAGCATCCAAAAGTCTTCCGAAACGACTTCGCCGCTGTCAAACCGCTTGTACAACACTTGCAACGTTTCGTCGTAAAGTTGCCGCGTCTTTTCCACAGGATATTTGTCGTCAAGATTTCTGGCGTGCGAAGTCAATGACACTACCAAGAACCGATCCGCATTTTCGACACCGTTCTGCACCAGTTCCCGAGTGAGTGCGTTTTCCTTTTCAAACAAACTTTCGGCATCCGCCTGCCGGTCGCTCGACAGATAGGCTTTCGCCGTCAGTTGCATCGTCTCCCGAAGTTCGTTGATGTAAAAAATGTACCGATCATGATAGGGATCATCCGCTCCGCCTGGTACCGCCCAATCCGGGATGGGTTCCCCTTTTTCGGCGGCATCGTATCGATCCTTTGCCTTCAATTTTTCCAATCCGCCCAGCAGTGCATGCCAATGTTCAAGAGAGGTTTCAAACGTTTTGCATGCCGACTCATAATTTTCCAGCACACCGTAGAGCATTCCGTCCGCCTTATAAAAAAAGGCTGTTTTCATCATGAAAAACAATTTGACGAACAGATCCTTGGCAGCATCCTTCTGCTTTTGCAGACTCAACTCGATGCCGTGTCGGCAACAGTTTTGAACATCCTGTATTCGCGGGGCAAATTTTTCCTCCGGGTATTTCAACTCTTCGAGATGATTGCCGAAGGTCTCCACGAAGTTGAAATACTGCGTATATCCCAGCATTAAATCAATGACCGCGGTACCATTACCTTCCTCGTAAAAACGCACCATATCTGCAAGTTCGTTGTGCAGGAAATCGAACGCCTCATCGTACTTGTTCTGCTTGATCCGAAGGACGGCAATTTGGTGCAACAGTTCCGACCACTGCACTTTGGACAGATGTACATCGGGAATGTCCCGATCATCGTCAGCAAGCGTTCGGAATATCCGAAGTGCTCTCATCGAGTCTTTCACGGCAGATTCTAAATCCCGGAGTTCGTCCCGCTGGATTGCCCGCTGTCGATACGACACGGCGAGATCAAATCGGAACTCCAATTTGCCGTCATCGACGACCTTTTCCAGAGTGCCGATCATGTCGTCCATCAGTTCAAAGACTTGGACAAGTTCCTTCTGCATCTGTCGGATGCCGATCAACTTCCGGTACGCTGCCAAAAAGTTCGGAATGATTTCGTCGTAACCGGCTTGCATCCGGCTTTTGAGAGCGGCGATGGCTTGCACTTTCAGAGCGATGGCTTCTTCGATTTTGCCTTGAATGACGAGCAAGTTGGCATGATTCAACTGCACCACACCGATGGAATAAGGGATCATCGTTTTGTCATCGTCGTTCGGCGGTCTTTTTTCTGCCGCCTGCTGGTATTGCCAGACAGACTCTTCAAACGCCTGCTCGGCTTCGGCATATCGCTCCAAATCGGCAAGCATATTTCCCCGGCACATCGACACGTTTGCCAAGCCGGTGCGGAAACGGTACGATTCCTCTACTCCCCAACTATCGTCACGGAACAACTCGACGTACACATCCCGACAGCGGTCAAACTCGGCAAGAGCCGATGCCAAGTCACGTGTCTTTTCGTAAAGGATTCCCTGATGCAGATGAAGCGTCGTGTACATCATCTGCGCTTGCTCGATGCCGCTGTCAATCAACTTATCGACAGTACGGATTGCGGAACGGAGCGTCTCAAAGGCGTTGTCGATTTCGTTTTCTTGATCATAGAGCCGTGCCAACTTGAGCAAGGTCTGGATGAACAGGGGTTGGACGGCAACTTCACCGTCTTCGACTCCATCTTCGGCGATTTCGGCGGCGTGTTTGAGATCAAGGATTGCGCTTTCGGGATCGCCGTTTTGCAGTTTGGAATCACTGCACGCCAGTAACGCGGTGATGACGGGCTGCCGGAATTCGGGCTCACCACGATTGAACAAACGCAACCAAATTTTTGCGGCTTGCTCCTGGGAGGCAAGAGCAGCGGAGAACGCCCCGAGCGGATCGATGAGAATGTCCGCCTTGCTCATTAGGGCGACCGCGAGTTCGTGTTGGGCGGCGATGTCGTCGGCAGAACTCGTATCAACGAAGTGCTGGATTGCTTCATTGAAAGCATTGACTCCGGCTTGGGGACCTTTGTGAAAACGTGAGACGGCAGCGCGGAACAGGAGCGCACGCCCCACGAAGATATTGAGTTCTAGTTCCCCTTCTTTGACGAGTTGCCGGATAACTTTGAGTCCTTCGTCGATGCGTTTGAGTGCAATGTCGTATTTTTCTTTGATGGCGGACTCTTGAGCGGCTCGCAACAACGCTTCGGCAAGTTCAGCACGTAGGTGATCGTCTCCTTTCGCAATCCGAGCCTGCAACCGCTTGATGGTACGGTCGGTCGCCTCATTTTGCCGATTGTCAGAGGAATCCAGAGGAGTCATCGTATGACAGTATAACAAGAATTCGCTTTTGGGCAAGTTCATAGCAGGGAGATGAAATTGTTTTAGTTCTCTCATTGTTTCCCCAACGATGATGAAATGGAAACACATTCTACCGAGAGATGCGTCCCTAACGGGATATTCAATCTGCCATAAACGAATGAAACGGACTAAGCGGTGTCGGTTGCGGCGGAGATGGCGGCGGCGGTGGTGCCGGCGGAGTCGGGGGGGCTGGCGGTGCGGGAGGTGCCGCCCGACGATAAGGTTCGTGAGTCATCTTCGATGCAGCCGGAATAGGTACCGACACTCTGTTCTCAATGGGTTCCCTTGCGCCAGGTACCCGATTACGCCAGCGGTTCGCATCGGCAAGAGGTAATGAACGAAACGTCACTTCGATTGCCGCCGGCGCACTTTTACGATCCAAACTCGACCATTGATCGTGCCAAGTTCTGCCGTCGTAGTATCGGAACTGTCCGCCAACGATTTCTGGAGCGATTCTGACGAAACCCGGCACCGATTCCAGGGCGGCGTAATCCCGTTCACGCCGGACAAGTCCGCTCGTTGGTTGAAAGTCGTAATAAATCGTTCGCAATTCCGATGAACTTTCCGACCGCCACGAGTAATCAGAGATGTCGATCCGCAACTGCGTTCTCATGCCACTTACGCCGAAGTGCCGGATGGTTTCGTCCGCCACGGCTTTGTTGAGTTGCTCCGCGTCTTGAATCGCGGACAGGAAATCATCGGTCAGGGTCTGCTTCCAAATCCGAACAATGCGTTGCTGTTCCGTCTGCTGCAATCTTTGTTTTTCCGCTTGCAGAAGGAGCGAAGACGCACTCCCCACGATACCCAGTAACACGATGAATATCGCTACTACCAAGAGCAATTCCAATAGGGTAAACCCCCGCCGGGTGATGTGGCTTCTATGTGTTCTCATCGCCATCAAATTCAATTTGACGATCTTTACTTTTACGTTTATGCCGCTCCGCTGATTTTACCACAGCCTCCGGTAGCGGCAACGTCATTCTGGCACCGTCGAGCATTTCCTGTATCGTAATAACTTGCAACTTCGGTGTCTTTCGTGTCATGGGTAAACCGGGAAGATCGCCCACATATCCCGATGTTGCCGCTTCTTGCAACATGGGCTTCGTCGGATTTTCCAATGTCAATAAGATAGCAGCCGCCGCTATTTCCCGTTCCATCACACCACGTAAATCCCGAATGTCTTTGACGGACACGCTCCCCGACTTCACCGAAAAAACCACCTTGTTATTGCCGAAAATATATGCAATGCCGTCGATTCCTCTGTCGGAACCCTTCTTGTCATTGATTTTGGCGTGGCTCTCCGTGTACGTGAGAATTGCCCATTTCTCGAACTCTTTCCGCAGTCGGTCGTCCTTTTTGTTTGCTAATGCTCTCGCCGATTCTATGTCGCGTGGAATACCGGTGATGGTCATCTCATCCAAAATGTCCCTGCCGTAGCGGTCCACGAGACGTTTGATAATCAGCAAGACGGCGTTCGATGTAATGTCGATACCGATCCACTTGCGGTTAAGCGAATGCGCCGCATCGACCGTTGTACCGCAACCGCAGAAAGCGTCCAGTATTACGTCGCCTTCGTTTGAGGAGGCTTTGATGATGCGTTGGAGCAGAGCCAGCGGTTTTTGGGTTGCGTAACCGAGACGTTCCTTTGCCGATTGATTGACAATGTCCATAATCCACCAATCCTCTTGGGCGACTCCTAATTTTTCATCCAGATAGTCCCGCACAACAAGTTCGGGATTGGTGATTTCCCATTTTTGATCGACATCTTTAGCGGAGCGGATGGGACTGCCCGTGATACCGCGTCCTTGCAAGCGGTAATGTCTGCCGTTTTCATCAACTAATCGGTACTTTTTTATGGTCTGCTCCGACAAAGGACGGGCAATCGTCTCCCAGTTAAATGTATATTTATCGCTTTTCGTATAGAAAAAAATGACATCATGTTTTTTGCCAAAATACCTCTTTGATTGTGGTCGGGATTTATAACACCAGATAATTTCATTCCGAAAATCACCGCCCCTATCGCAAAAAACTGCGTCCAAAATAATTTTCAAATAATGCGAAGCGGTCGGATCGCAATGAACATAAAAACTCCCCGTCGGTTTCAGCACTCGCCAAATTTCAGCAATTCGTACCGCCATGTTCACCAAGTACGCCAGCATATCTCCTTTTCTGAGGACTTGTTCAAAACCGAGAACTGTATCAACCAACCGCCGTGTGTAACGTTGGTCTTTACAAAGCATGTCGAGTTGAGATTCTGCTGACAATTCCCAACGCCACGTATCGACAAACGCCTGCGATTGTGCAATGTCATCCTTGCCGACGTTATTGTAAATCTGGTTATAATTTCGATTGCTATTGAACGGAGGATCAACGTAACACAGATCAACGGACTCGTCGTCGATGTACTTTTGTAAAACTTCCAGATTGTCGCCGTAGAATAGTTTATTCATGTATCACACGCCCGAAAATTTTCACGCCGACTCTGAATTTCCTGCGCACTGCGTTCGATCATCTGTCGGCAAACGTTCTGCAACTGCGTCGAGACGGAAGCGTCGTAAATCGTATCGCCAACGCGAACCACCAAACCGCCGAGCACTTCGGGATCGATGACCGAGCGGATAATCGGTTTGCCGCCAAGAATACCCCGTAATTTTGCCGACAACGCCGTGAATAACTGCGAATCGACTTCCGTTGCCGTCGTAATAGTAACGGGAATCCGTCTTTGCCGCTCGTTCAGCAAACTCTGTGCCTGCAAAAAGATGGACAACAATAAATCAAGCCGATTCCGCTTGGCAACGATCTGCAAAAAATTCCAAAAGAGTGGACTTGCCGATGCAGCGATTGCCTTTTTCAGCAGGGCAATTTTTTCATCGGTCGCTACCATTGCGGAAGCGAGGATAGCACTGAATTTCGGTTGCGATTTCAGCACATCGACAAGCGACGCAAACTCGGCGACGGCATCGTCAATAGAGCCTCCCTGACCGGTTACGGCATCGAGATACGCTTTGGCATACACTTCGGCAATTTTTTCGGCATCGACATCGGCATGAAATTCCGCCGCAAACTGGGCATCCTGGGCTACGTTTTGCATAAGTCGCTCTATTCTATGAAGACCACCCCCCATTGTACCGCACCGAAAGAAAAAAGGGAAGGGGAAAGGTGCGGGGAGTTGGGTGCTGGGGGTTCCTAACATGTCTCGTAGCCCAGGCTCTTTTTTTGGGGACACATTATAGTACAATTTGTCTTACAACCATTGCACTTCTCCCCACACGGGTCATGGCAAAGCGAAAGAAAAGAGAACCGGCAGGAATTCCCGAATGGATGGTTACATTCGGGGATATGATGTCGCTCCTCCTCTGCTTTTTCATTATGCTCTTTGCAATGAGCACGATCACGCCGATCAAGTGGGAAGCTTTTGTCGAAACGCAAAATATGAAGATGGGTTACGCGGGAACGAGTCGGATTCCGAGTCAGAGCAATAAACCATCGGCGGCACTGGGTTCCGTTTCGGAACGAGCCCGCCGCCAAGCCGCTATGACGGGTGGGCAACCCACGCCGGGACGAGCCGGAGATTTTCTCAATCGTCAAACGATCCAACCTGACGGCACTCCCGTCAAAGGGGGGCTCATCCGCTTTGAACTGGGAAGCGATCAACTGGACGAGCAAGCCAAACAAGACTTAGCGGCACTGCTACCGGCATTGGAAAAATCGTCCAACAAGATTAAGATCGAAGGTTACGTTTCTCCTGCCGAGGAAGAGGATGGATTCTTCAGCCGCGGCATTTACCTTGCGAATTCCAGGGCGAACGAGGTGATGAATTATCTCGTCGAACTCGGATTGCGGAGGGATCATTTTGAGATCGGTTTTTCGCCGAAGGGTCCGAATCGTGCCGTTCTGCCTTCCGGAAGTAACCCACGCCTCTCCGGGGCTTCCGCTGCCGTGTATTTGATCAATGGGAGACCGCGACCAATCCAAGAACCGGAACCCCCGGGCTAACGCCACCCCGCTCGTTCGCTTATCCCTATTCGTAGCAACAGCCACAGGGCAACGAAAATTTCTTTCACGTTCAGTTTCGACTGTCCGATTCGTCGCTCTTCGAAGGTCATCGGCACCTCAGCAAAGGTTCCTCCCAATTGTTGGAGTCGGAAGAGAATCTCTTCAAAGAATGAGTATCCTTGCGAAAGTATCGTCTTTGGATCAAGTTGGCTCAATAGTGCAACACGGTAGCATCGGTACGATCCGCTATTGTCCCGCGTTTTCAAGCCGAGCAGGCATCGGGCATAGATGTTGATCGCCCGACTCATCAAGCGGCGGATAAGAGACCAACCTTCGATGTTGCCGCCGGGGATATATCGGGAACCGATGACGACATCGAACCCCTCATCGGCTTTGGAGCGAATTGCCGGTAGAAAACGGGGCGGATGACTCAAGTCGGCATCCATATTGATCAAAAAATTGTAGTGGTGTTGGACCGCGTAATCCATCGCGGCAAGCACTGCACTGCCGAGTCCGAGTTTGCCGGTACGTTTGAGCAATTTGAAGCGAGGATCGCTTTGCATTTGCTCTTCGACCCAATCGGCGGTGCCGTCGGGCGAGGAATCATCGACGACGAGAATGTCCACATCGGGAGCGAACTCGAAAATCTGTGCCGTTAGCGTCGGCAAATTTTCGCGTTCGTTGTAGGTTGCCAGTGAAATTAAAACATGGGTGGAGTGGGACATGCTGGAATAGGACATGGTGGAATGGGACATGGGTGTGGAGACTTATTGACACGATGACTCACGGCGGCAACAATCCCGTCTATCGTCCGGTGGTCGGTATCGATGATTTCGTGAGCGGTTTCGGCGTACAATGGCTTGCGTTGTTCCAAGATGGTAACGATTTCCTCGTACATCGGTAGCGAAGTCAAATTCGGGCGCATCGTTTTGGAGGCGGCATCGCTTATGATGCGGCGCAGGATTGTTTCCGGCGTTGCCGTGAGCCAAATGACGTGTCCGGATTGGCGAAGTCGTTCCCGTGTGCTTGCCCGAAGAATGGCTCCTCCGCCGGTTGCCAAAACCAACGGATTCGGGCTTGCCAGAATTTCCGCGATGACCGATTCTTCCCAATCGCGAAAGACCGGTTCGCCATCTTGTGCGAAGATTTCTGCAATACTTTTTCCTGCCCGACGTTCGATTTCCAAATCGGAATCCAACGCTGGAGTGCCAAGATGCTCCGCTAGTTTACGGGCAACTGTCGTCTTGCCCGTGCCACGATAACCGATAAGGATGAGTGATTGCATGGATGTGGGAGAGTAACTGAATAGCAAGAAAATGGTTGAATGCTGTCAAGTAAACCTGCAATCGCAACGAATGCTCCACGGAATCCGCCCCGCTCTTTGGGAAAAAAGAAAAAAGAGCGGACGGTGTGAGCCCTCCGGTTCCAACCAATGAGCCCAACCAATGAGCTGCGAACGTCAGAGAGCGGATTTTTCGCTCTCTAACGTTCGCGGCTCGTTTTGGCACTTACTGTAACGGGGCGGGGGCATCGCCGCCGCCAACGCGGTGGAGGTGATCCTTGTCGATGTACAGCACCTCCATACCGTTTTCGGTCTTGACCTGGTGCGGCACAGGCCAACCGACCTGCGTTACCTCCTCGAAATAGACGGTACACTTGTAGTGAACATGATGCAACTGCGCCGGACCGACCAGTGGGAAATGCCGTGGCGGATCCACATAGTCCGCGATCAGTTCCTTCGTGATCCCCTTGATGTTGCGATACGTTGTTTCAAGCCCCGGTACAGAACCGGCAATGGGACGCACGCGGTTCAACTCTCGAATGACCTGATCGTCCGAGGGCGGGTCAAGAGCAATGTGACTGGACGCGTCCGTGATCGGCGGGAGAACTGCCGTCATTTCGTAACGCTCTCTCTCGAACGCGCGATCTTCTGCTACCTGCTGATGGTACGGACTCACCGGTAACGGAATACTGCCAACGCCCAACCCAGGACCTGCCACGCCGACGCAACCGCTCGTAGCGACTACCGCCAGTGCAAGCACTCCAAAACAGCCTATAGTAAAAATATTCTTCGTCATTTGCCCCTCCTTTGACTCTTTGAGTGATTTGATTATGCCTATTTCCGCTCCAAAACTGTTAGTAGGTGTATCGTGCCGGCTGTCGGAACAATCCGGAGAAGGGACCCGACGGCGTTCCATCATCGAAATCCAACCACCACCAGCCGTTGTTGTGTTCCAACGTTACCTTCCGCCAACCCTGCGGCACCTGCGGATAGGGATAGAAGGGACCGATATAAGGCCACGCTTTCGGCGAATAGTTTCTCGGATAGGAAATTTGTGCTGAATTCGGGTATGCCGCATAAGAGGGCCACGCGTAGTCCGGCAGATAAGGTTGATTGTAATTTCCCGGCAACGGTCCCTGGGGTCCGTAGGCTTCGGGATGATGTGCCGCTTGCGCCGGCGGTCCGTAGTATGCCGGCGGCTGATGCTGTGCACCCTGGGAGTAGTGAACGTAAGACGAAGTCTGTGCGTACGGGTTTGCAGTCATCGGCATCGGTTGCTGCCCAGGGCTCTGCCCGTAAGCCGCTTGAGCATGCTGCTGCGGAGCCGGTGCCAACATTGCCCCTGTCCACGTTTGCGGCGGCGGCACAGCACGTTGTTGTGTTTGCGTTACTTGCCTTGCATTGGCGGGTGCCGCCGCAATCATTCTCTGATTATTTTGATTGCTGGCATTCGGCATTGGAATCGGAGCGTTGGTTGCCGAATTTCCCAATCGTGTCGCTTGCGGCGGTGCTACGGGCGCTCTAACGGGGGCAGGTGCACTTGCATTGGCGACTTGTATGTCGTCTTTGACTTCAGAAACGTTGATGCCGGGAACGCTGAAGACCTGCTCGACAATCTTTTCTCGCTGATTTTGCGTAGCGGCTTCACCCTTCAGCCAAACCTGTCCTGCCTGGTAGGCGACGGCGATGTCGGCATCGGGAAACTGTTCGCCGATGACATCGGCAATTTTTTCTGCCGCCTGCTGGTTTGGATTTCCCAGGGCGGACGTTGGCGCTTGGACGAGCAAACCAACAAATAGGAGCGGGACTATGAGCAATCGCATGATTTCCTCCGAAATGTGTATTGGGGTGGTGCGGAATTGGACTCCGGCTAATATACCTGTTTCGGTTTTCGTCTTGCGAGAGATTCCGACTTGACAAAAAACAAAAAAATACAGTCTAGCGCAAGAGCGGACGGCGTTAGCCCCGGAAAACCTAAAGAGCGAAGGGCATTCGTCCTCCGGTTGTCCGCACGAAGTACCGGCTGAATACCGGCGGTTAATGCCACACCGCTCTTTTTCTTCGTCATTCTTGACCATCCTTGAAATTACGTCTTGCACGAGAATCTTCCCAAATTTCCGCCGTTTCTTCCTATTGAATTCCGTTTTCAAACGTCTAACATGGTACAGTCCTTTCCTTTTACCCGGCAAATCCTATGCGAAAGTACCTTTTCTGTGCCGTTTTGTTGCTTGGCATTGGCTCCAATACCTTTGCCGTCGAAGTTCCGTCATCACTCATCGACGACCTCGAAATCGCCCGTGTGCTGACGCAAGAGGAACGCGATATTCTGAAACGCTATCCGGTCATCTGCGAAGCCATTGCCGTTGTTAATCAAATGCCGCGATACGTAAGGAATGGTGACGGTACAAGCCGTTGCCATCCGCTCAAGCTCATCACCCACGCTTTGTTAGAAATCGGCGACAAAGAAGCCGCAAAGGTTGCACTGCGCCTGACGCACAAAACGTTCGTCGATATGCCGTTTATGATGCAGCCCGATTCGTTTTTTGCACGTCTGCCTGCCGAAAACTTCTATTCGCAAGTTTGTATGAAACCCGGCGACTCCTTGTCTGGTGTGCGTTATATTGTGTTAGAAGTTTTTTTTCACAATTTCACTTTAACCCCAGGAGCCCCGGAATGTTTAATTTACCCGTTTTCGTC
>Ga0123353_10007046_pt1 | contig 15123 bp, 10 predicted proteins | sample TergutLab28metaG_3_FD_92763 | JGI IMG/M metagenome (GOLD analysis project Ga0123353, IMG submission 92763) | Labiotermes labralis P3 segment gut microbial communities from Petit-Saut dam, French Guiana - Lab288 P3 | ecosystem: Host-associated > Arthropoda: Insects > Digestive system > Gut ... | reverse complement strand
GATATACTTGCCAACATCTTCTTTAATTATGTTATAGCCATTCAAGCCATTGTCGGGCCCAATAATGGTTGGATTCGTTCCAGCAGCGGTATCAGATCGTTTCCACTGGAATTGAGCAGTTCCGTATCCGGAAAGATTGCTTGTATTCGCAAAGAGGTATTCGCCCATATCGGCATTTCCGCTAATGGTAACAGTTCCTGTCAATGTATTGCTGCTTGTTGTTCCATTTGTTTCATTTGTTCCATTATCACAAGCTAATATACAAAGAATGAATGCAAAAATTATAGTGATAATTATACGAAAAAAACATCTCTTTTTCATAAAATCCTCCAAAAAACAATAAAATGATCTTTTATAAAATTTGATAATTTTTATAAAAACCTATATTTTTTATTATAATATAATTTTGAATATTTTCAAAATATTTTTTCACGGTTTTGGGTATTTCATTTAGCGTTTTAGTTTAGCGATATTTTGCAGGGCTGGCAAAATGTAGGTGAGCGAAGGTGTGGGAATGTAGTGACCTAGCCGATCGAACCCCGAAAGCGGCGCGACAGTGCCTCCGTAGCAGTTACTGGGTGATAATGACGTTTGCACTATTTTTGATAATTTTTTAAATAGTAAATATACTTTGTTTATGATCGGTTATACTGTGCGGTCATTCGACCGCACCAGATAATAGTTAAAAAGCCCGAACCGCACAGACAACATGGTCGTTTGGCTCTGTCTTTATGCAACCGCCCTGACTGCTTATACAAGAGCCTCAATAAGCATCAATCAAGCAAAAGTGTAAAACCGACCCACCAGCATATTGATTTGGTTGTAAACATTGGCTTGGGATAGAGTTCAATACCCGGAGCTACAGTAACAAAAAACTGTAAAAAATTATCTATAAAAGAGACCTCAGCAGAAACAGGGATATTCATACCACCCATAAAATTACTTTCATCTCTTTCGCCAAAAAATATTTTACCAAATAATCCTAATCCAAGGGAACCGCTAAATATATGGTTAAAAGGCCTTGAGCTAATGAGCATATATGAGCCATTAAGAAAAAAATACTCATCCCCTTTCGTAAAATCATATCCTACTTTAATATCATAGGGACCAGAACGAAAAGTAAGAACTGTATTTGGCATGCCCAAACCTAATCCAAGCCTTGTTTCGCCCCATGGCCCTGCAAAAACTTTAGATTGAGGTATAATTATAGAAGATAATAAAATAAATATTGCGATAGCTACTTTTTTATTCATTTTTGTAAAAAACTCCTGTCTCAGTGGACTCTAAATACCTATAGTTAATAATCGTCCAAAAACTATCAATCCAAAAGCTTTTCCTTTTTGAGAATATCGGAAACTGATTTTATCATTTCTCTTGGAAGGTTTTGTATTAGATGAGACACTTTTTCTTTATCATCAAACCCTTCGGCTATAGCCTGGCTAAGAGAGGAAATACCCTTATTCTTATCTTCTATTGCCGTAAGATATATAAAAGACAACTGGAATAGTATATCTTTATTTTTTTCAATATCTAATAACTGATTTCCTATATCAACAGCAGAAGAATATGACTGAATTTGTATATAGGAATCGAACAGCATTTTAAGATTTTCTATATTTTCAGGGTCATTTTCCTTTGTATATTTAAGAAAATCTATTGCCTGATAATACTCGCCGGCATTGTAAAAAATTTCTCCGATTTTTGAATTTGTTCTTTTAAGAATCTTCTCATCTTCTATTTTTTTTGTTTTAAGAACTTCAAGCTTTTCAAGAGCATCTGTATATGAGCCTTCTTCGGCTTTGATAACAGCGCTGTTAAAAAGAGCTTCAACATTGCCGGAATCTATTCTAAGAATCATATTATATAATTCATACGACTTTTCAGTATCGCCATATCTATAAAGACAATATGCTTTTGCTGTTAAAAGTATTAAATTTCTGGGTTCTTTTTTAAGCATTTTATCAAGAATGGCTATGGCATCAGAAAATTTATCTGCTTCTATATAGGATTTTGCCAAATTAAATGAAGCTATATTCATCTTATTATCATAATCAAGCGCCATACGATATGCTTCTGCGGCTTTTTCATTTTGACCAAGTTCAAAATAAGCATTACCAAGATTATAGTAGAGTTTTGATGCTTCTTTTCTTGAAAGCCCGCCTGCGCAACCGCAATAGGCAAATAGTATCAGGAGTAAAAAAAATAATAGATTATGGTTCAAACATGGTCTACTAATCATATAAAAAGTGCATTTTTATATGATTATAATAGCAATTTTATGGATGCTGTAAAAGTGGTATATATTACTAAACTGGACTTTTTTTGAAAAAAGAGGTATCTTCCTAAGTGTCTAAATCCTTTTATGCAATATTTTTCTGATTTAGAAATATTTTCCGGAGTGAAGTCATATAAAATTACAAACCGGTCTTGTTTTAAATAATAAAATTAATTATAACCAGGAGCAAACCATGAAAGCACGTTTATTTATAATTTTAATAATTATCATAGCTCTGGCTTTTCCCTCCTGCAAAAAGGGATCAGAGCCAGTAAAACATCTGGCAAAAGATAAAATCAAAATAGGAGTGGTACATATATCTGATCCCTTTTCTGAAACTTCCGGGTATGCCTATGCCCATGAAACAGGTATTCAGGAGATGAAACACAAACTAAACCTCAAAGATGATCAGATACTCTATAAAGTCCATATCGATGATGCAGACCCTCTGCATGTTGAAAGCGCCATGAGGGAGCTAATTGCTCAGGGCGCAAACATCATTATTGCCACCAGCTGGGGTTATATGGACAGCTGCGAGAAACTGGCTATAGAATTTCCATCAGTCATTTTTGCCCATGCCACAGGTTATAAATACAATGATACCAATTTTACCAACTTTTTTGGCAGGGGTTATCAAGCTCGCTACCTTTCCGGAATTGTTGCCGGAGCACAGAGCAAAACCAACAAAATTGGTTTCGTGGCAGCATGGGGAATAGAGAACAGCGAGGTAACAGGGGGGCTCAATGCCTTTGCCATGGGAGTGGAAAGAGTAAACCCCAAAGCGAAAGTTTATGTGAAAATCACCTATAGCTGGTTTGACCCCATGGGAGAAACAAATGCGGCACGTACACTAATTTCTGCAGGCTGCGATGTCATTGCTCAGCACTGCGATACATCCAATCCTCAAATAGAAGCTGAAAAAGCCGGGGTATGGGGTATTGGTTATAACACAGACATGAGTAAAGAAGCTCCTGATGCTGTTCTAACTTCTGTTCTCTGGAACTGGGGTGCGTACTACACCTCCATGGTGCAAAGCGTTATCAACGGTACATTCACCACTACACCATGGTTTGGTTCTCTTAAAGACGGCATTGTAGATATTGCCCCATTGAACAAGAAATTCAACTGGAAACCTGAAATTATCAGCATACTTAAAGAAGATCGGCAGCTCATTGAATCTGATGCGCTCAATGTGTACAGCGGAGTCATTGAAACCAATGACAACAGGAGTATCGGAAAGAAGGGAGAAATTTTTTCTGATGATGAAATCCGCAATGGGATCAACTGGTATTACCGCACAGTAGAAAAATTATAATAAAGAGACTCATGATGAAATATAGCGATATTAATTTTAACAGATACAATAAAAACGGTATTGAAAAATAATATGAAAAATAACTTTAAGTTCCATGCAGTGCTGCGTCAAAACTACCGTGAAGTTATTTTTGTTTTTTTGGCCTTTGCACTAATGACCATGTCTGCTTATATCTTTATTGGCCGCATTCTGCAAGATCGTCTGTTGCATGGAGCAGAAATACTGCTTTCCTCAGCTGAGGCTAATGTCACAGCAGGACTTTCGGAAGCGGAAACCACTCTTCTTAATTCTTATTATATTGTCCAGGGAATGCTTGAGCAGGATGCTCCCCGCGAGGAGATCCTTGAATACCTCATCACTACAACAGAATGGATGCGGGTGCGGGATCAGGGACTCTTTGGTTTTTATGGCATTTACGGATATATCCATGGAGAATTTTACGACAGTGTAGGTTTAAATCCTGGTGATGATTTTATTCCGCAAAGACGGCCATGGTATCAGGCAGCCATACGAAGCACTAACGAAGTTACCTATACCACACCTTACAAGGATGTCCGCACCGGCGACACTATTGTTTCAGCAGTACGTAACATTGATGTCAATGGCAGCATAAAGGGGATACTGGTAGTAGACATCAACATTAACTGGTTAGTGGAGTATGTGGGATCTCTGACTTTAGCTAAAGGCGGCTACGGCATACTGCTTAGTCAGAACATGAGCCTTATGACTTATCCTGACAGCGCATTTATAAACCATCAGCTTCAGGATCTGGGCAGCTCCTATGAAGAAATAGCCCAAATATTGCGCAATGGAGAAAATATTTTTGCCCGTAAAGTATTGGATAGAGATAACTCTCACATCATCACTTTTTTTACCCGAATTTCCAATGGCTGGTACGTAGGGATCGCAACTCCATATCTCAGTTTTTACGAGGATCTTTATGTTTCTGCTACGATTCTGATTTTATTGGGATTTACTCTCTCCATCCTGCTCTGCTTCATGCTATTGCGCCTTTCCGCAGAAAAAATGCGCGCTGATGAAGAAAGTAAAAGCAAGTCATCATTCCTTGCCAGTATGAGCCATGAGATACGCACTCCCATGAATGCCATCACAGGTATGACGGAACTACTGCTTAGAAGCAATCTAACTGATGAAGCGCGGTTATATGCGCATGATATAAAACAAGCCAGTGCAAATCTTATTTCCATCATTAACGATATTCTGGATTTTTCCAAAATTGAAGCTGGCAAAATGAAAATCAGTCACACTAAATATTTCCTTTCATCTCTTGTCAATGACACTGTCAACATTATCCGCACAAGACTGATAGGAAAACCAATCCGATTTTTTACCAATATCGACGGCAATATCCCAAACAGCCTTATAGGAGATGAGGTGAGGCTGCGGCAGATACTCCTTAACCTTCTTTCCAACTCTGTAAAGTTTTCGGAAAAGGGTAATATTGGCTTGTCAATTGTTATAGATAAACAGGAAGATGAAAAGATATGGCTTAAGATAACTGTGACCGACACAGGTTATGGTATAAAACCAGATGATAAAATAAAACTATTTGAAAACTTTATGCAGCTGGACTCCAAAAAAAATAGCAATATTGAAGGTACAGGTCTTGGCTTGCCAATCACAAAACATCTCTGCGTTGCAATGGGCGGACATATCAGCGTAGAAAGCGAATACGGCAAAGGCAGCGCATTTACTGTAGTTATTCCTCAGGAGATTGATTCAAAAGCGCCATTTGCCGCTGTTGAATCGCCTGAGAAAAAAAAGGTACTGGTCTATGAAGGCCGTTCAGTTTATTCCAATTCAGTTTGCTGGTCACTTGCAAATATGCGTGTTCCATATACATTGGTAACGACTGCAGATGATCTAGCCGAAGCCTTAAGGCGGGAAGAATGGTTTTTTATATTTTCCGGTTATGGCCTTTACAGCAGAATAAAACCAGTAATGGATGCCGGTGATTTTTTCAATGGGAAAAAGCCGCCCCTTGCACTGATGGGTGAAAGAGGTGTTGATGCATATATTCCCAATGTAAGCTTTATCTCCCAGCCAGTACAAGCTTTGTCCATTGCAAATATTCTCAATGATTTGACAAATAGTAATGGTTACACTGAAAGTTCTGTACTCTCCAGTGTGATCCCCTTCACTGCCAAAAACGCAAGACTCCTTGTAGTAGATGACATTGATACAAACCTTAAGGTAGTCGAGGGACTTCTTGCTCCATATGAAGCAGAGATAGATACCAGCTTAAGCGGCAAACAGGCTGTAGAATTAGTAAAGCAGAAAGAATATGATATAGTGTTCATGGATCACATGATGCCGGAAATGGATGGTATTGAAACTACAACAGCGATCCGTTCACTGGAAGGAAAGCGTTTCAAGACCATGCCAATAGTTGCATTGACTGCCAATGCTGTTGTTGGAATGCGCGAGATGTTTCTTGAGAAAGGGTTCAGCGATTTCCTCTCCAAACCAATTGAAGTTACTAAATTCGATGAACTCCTTGACCGCTGGATACCAAAAGAGAAAAAGGATTTTGGAAAAGGGTAAAAAAATAAGTAGATTGATAGATGTCTACAGATAAAAACTCCCATTCAATCTTGCATACTCTTCTGATGCTGTTAAGATCATTATAAAGGAACTACCTGTTGCGCTTCCCCCACTTGATCAAAGCGCTGTAGAGCTTTTCCACATCCACAGGTTTGGTAAGATAGTCGTTCATACCTGCTTTCTTGCTTTCCTCAATATGCTCTGACTCTGAGTTAGCGGTCATTGCCAAAACCGGCAGGCTGTCATAACAAGAATCAGATCGGATCTGAGCAGTTGCAGTAAGCCCATCCATTTCCGGCATCTGGATATCCATCAGGACAAGATCAAAGCTCCTTTCCTTAAGTATCTCCAGCGCTTTGACCCCATTTTCCGCCAATATAACTTCTATACCAGCAGAGACTAATATGTCTTCAATAATCATCTGATTTATTTTGTTATCCTCGACTACCAGAACGCGCATTCCATTCAATGCTTCTGTATCAAGTACTGTTTGTGTCTCTTTTGTTTCTGTGGTTTTTTCTTCCGGCAGCGCAAGAGAAATGAAAAGCTTGAAAATGCTTCCTTTACCAGGACTACTTTCACAGGTAATTTTTCCATCCATCAGCGCTGCAAGGCCATTTGAGATTGCAAGACCCATTCCCATTCCTGTTTGTCGCCTGGTATATGCAGTATCGCCTGTAAACATTGGTTTGAACAAATCATCTATTATCTCACTGTTGATACCAATACCTGTATCCTTTACCTCAAATACCAATGGTACCTTGTTGTCGCTCTCCTCTTCATCTTTTCCATGATGCACAATTATGTCAATGCCGCCTTTTTCAGTAAACTTGACTGCATTCATTACAATATTGAACAACATTTGCTGCAACCGGATAGAATCCCCCAGCACCTGCTCCGGCAAACCAGCATCTACAGTTGTGCGAAGATATAGTGATTTTTCTGATGCTTCATTGCGCGCCATTTCCCCAATGTCTTTAACCAGTTCCCGTAGAGAAAACTCTGAAGGTTTCAATGACAACTGGCCTGAGTCAAGTTTGGAGAAATCCAGAATCGTTTCAATAGCTGCTGTCAACAGCTTAACAGAAAGTTTTCCCTGATTTAAAATGTTTTGCTGATTTTCATTTAGATTTTTGACTTCATCGGCAATGCGGGCCATTGACTGGATCGCGTTTAACGGCGTCCTGATTTCATGGCTTACTGATGCTAAAAATTCACTTTTTGCCCTTGCGTATCTGTCGACCATTTCAGTAGCTTCCTTTTGTTTTAAAAGAGCTGTTTCCTGATCGCGCAGATCATTGATATATCCCACCAGTATATAGCCTTCGCCTTTTGGAAGACGGGAAAGTGTAATTTCCGCAGGGAACTGTTCACCTGCTGCAGTCATGTGCATCCACTTGAATCTTGCACTGCCTGAAACAAACGCTTTTCTGACAAAATCTTTTGCAGCAACTGCTGATTCACGTCCATCAGGCTGATATTTAGGCGATAACGAGTAAAACAGATCGGAGTACTCTTCTATGCTCGACAACCCAAAAATGGAAAGCGTTTCCTGATTGCAATAGATAAGTTTCCCATGCTCATTCCAAAGTGTACTGCTTATCGGTACAGCGTCCAGCATGACCCTGTCCTGTTCTTCAGCATCAGCCAGGCGCCTTGTTGCAAGGGCAGAAGCAAGGAGCGCGCTTATTGCCTGAAGTGTTTCCAGATCGCTCTTATTCAATCGCACCAGGTAAGGAAAAGCTTCCATCAGCCGCCCTGTAATAAGAACAGCAAACACTTCGCCCTGTAAGACAACAGGCGATGATACAAAGTAAGGTAGGCCAAACAAATCCCGAATCTCTTTTAATCGATCAGCTGGATCAGACCCGTTTACCAGGACTGGTTTATCAGGATCGAGCAGCTCGGGCGGTAATATTATCCGTTTTCCTGCAAAGGCAGCTTTTTCATTAGCAGAGTATCCCTGCAAAACAACTGCCGAGAAATTACCCTTTGCGTTTTTTTCCAATACAATGGTACGCTGCATGTTCAATGCAGTGTTGATACGTCTGGCAACAGGGATAAAAATACTTTCATAGCTTGCGTTTTGACGCAGGGAAACCGTTAGTTCCGCAAGCAGGCTAAAGCCCCGCCGCTTTTGTTCAAGCTCATGGCGTATCGCAACTGAGTAGGTGGTAAGCTCAGTGATTTTTGCTGCATCCTGTTCGCTGATCCTTACCATAGCTTCAACAGGGATTATCTCTGATTGTGGTATCACATTCTGATCCCAGGTTGTATTTGAAGCCTTTTTTATTGGATCCGAACCGGTTCCGTCTTTGCTCTGGGAAAAGAGGCAAAATACACCTGTCCAGTCGAGTCCCCTCGGTCTGCCTCCCATTGATGCTATTTCCACGCCGGTGTAAAGGCCCAGAACAGGAACCCGTCCGGCAACAGTTTGCTGTATGACCAGCGCGTCTTCCATATCCATTCCGCCATAACCGGCGCAGCGTCCGGCACAGTCGATATAAACTGCAAAGACCGGCTCACGTCCATCAAGTTCGCTAAATATTTTATCTATCTTTGGTTTGATATAGCTAAGTTCCAGAGATTGAAACATTAATTGAAATTCAGTCCCTTCCACCATGTCAGGCTCAAACATAACGATCCCATTTCGTTCCTTGTCGATTCCAAGACAAAGACGACTGGCATAGTAATCCTCATCATATTCTCCCCACCTGTCTCCATGATTAACGCCAAAAATAAGATAAAATGGATACTGATCCGGAGAAATAACAGGACCAAGCAACTCATCCATGAATTTAATAGCTGGTGTGTTGTTGATTTCAAGAATGACCTGTCCGTCTGCTTTGGTAACGGTATAATATGGTGTGGCCGGACGACAGCCATGCATAATAACGCTGTCTATGCGGATATCTCCGGAAAAAGCAAGAGCAATAGCATTATGATCACCCATTTTGTCGCCGATCCATTGTCTGGTATGGCTGCATGAGTGATCGCCCATAAGGCCGGCTCCGGTAAGATCTGGTAAAAATCCAAGGCCCTTTTCTATACCTTCCAAAAGCCATGTTGCCATTAGCATTCTGACCGGAGGTTTACCTGGCTCGTTTATACGCTCAAGAGCATCATAAAAAAGCATTACCGGAGATTCTGGTTTTATTCCCAACTTGGCTAGTCGCTGTCCAAGCCGCACACCGGTTTCTTCTTCGCTTTTTTCGAGCCCTGCTTCTACAAGCGCTTCGCAGTGAACTCCATCAAGCCAGATACATGCAATCGCGATCTGGTCTCCTGCGTAGCCAAAGTATTCGTTAGTGATGACGCCAACAGCGCCTCCGCCATATATAGGTACAGATTTACCAACAACAGAAGTTACAGCTTCCCGTAAAACAGATTGATCATGATGAGCAGTGGCAAACAACAACACCATATCACAAGCACTGTTCCTTTTTGCCTGAGCAACCGCCATTTCAACTGCCTGTAATCCCGCAACAGTGGTTTCTGGATTATCACTGTAACCTACTCCGACTCTCATTACCCAGCCTCCTGTTTTCTGTTGAAAATCAACGGAAACTCATTATTAAAAAATTATATCATACAAGTATTTTTAATACCATATGATAACGCAAGCAAAGCTGGAACAGAAAACAGCAAAAAATCCTACTTTTATATACACAAAATTTGCTTTTCTTTGCAGACTTGTATGTTATAATAAAAATATGAAAAATATAAAAATAACATGGATTTTTTGTATTGTAGGATTGTTTCTTGCTGCATTGATCATGCAAGGCTGTACTTCGGGAAGAGCAGAGGCTCAACAGATCGAGCCGAATAAACCAGGAACAGCATCCTTTGATAATACTGCAGGTGCAAAAACAACACCTGTAGTTTATATGACAACAGATATTAGCTCAGCCGGCATAATGGCTGTTTATAATGCTCTGGGTTTGGAAGCAAATGGCAAAGTAGCTGTTAAATTACACACAGGAGAACCAGGTAATCCGCATTACCTAAAACCAGTTCTCATTAAAGAGCTGGTTCAAAAGGTAAAGGGGACAATTGTTGAAAATAACACAGTACCTGGGAGCAAACGGGCAAATGCTGCAGCTCATTATCAGGTGGCAAAAGATCATGGTTTTACTGCTATTGCGCCTGTGGTGATACTGGATGAAAAAGGGGACATAAGTTTTCCTGTTATTGGCGGAAAACACCTTAAAGAAAACTTTGTTGGCGCACGCATCAAAGAGTTTGATTTTCAAATTGTTCTTTCCCACTTTAAAGGGCATCCTTCCGGAGGTTTTGGCGGCGCAGTAAAAAATATGTCCATTGGTTTCGCTTCTGCAGATGGCAAGTCGTGGATTCATTCCGGCGGAACAAGCAAGGGCACAGGCTGGCGCAGCAATGACCGGAATGCATTTCTGGAATCAATGGCAGAAGCAGCAAAAACCATTGCCGATGCCTACAAAGGGAGAATACTCTATATCAATGTAATGAATCACCTTTCAGTAGACTGCGACTGTTTAAGCAGGCCTGCTGCTCCTACCATGGCAGACATCGGCATACTGGCATCGCTTGACCCGGTTGCGCTGGATCAGGCTTGTGTTGATTTGGTGTACGCAGCTCCGGACAGCAAAGATCTTATTCAGAGGATAGAATCCAGGAATGGGCACCTGACCCTTGAGCATGCAGAAAAAATAGGGCTTGGAAGCAAGTCATATAAACTGCAAAAACTCTAGAGATCGTAACTTTTAAAATTGAAGCTATTTTTTAGGAAGAAGTGAAAAAAGATTATCTCCTAGGGGAGTCGAACCCCTGTTGGCGGGATGAAAACCCGCTGTCCTAACCACTAGACGAAGGAGACGCTTGAAACAATACTTAAGATTAAAATATTGTTTGAGCCGCGCTGGATTCGAACCAGCGACCCACGCCTTAAAAGAGCGTTGCTCTACCTACTGAGCTAGCGGCCCATTTTTATTTGGACTTTGGCAATTTACCAAATATTTGCCTTGTTTGTCAATAATTTATAGCTATTTTTTTGCCAAACAAAAACATTTTCATTGTCGGACTATAAAATAATCCCAATTATTCAAAAGTTCGCCTGCCTGTTTAGCCATGTGCAGCCAATTTTACACGCTCCCCTCAATTCATCAGCGAATATGTGAAATAAATTCTGCATCAAAGCAATTTCCATTATTTTCCCTGTGTTTTTTTACCATGCATTTCACAATTGAGCCTTTAAGATCGCTCCCCGCAGAATCAGGGACTCCTTGAACAACAAGTTTTAAATAATTGCCTGAAAGAGCGCTCCATTCTTTTCCTGCTTTATCATTATTTCCCTCAAGAAGCGCCTCAACTATCGTATTTTCCCATAGCAATGCATATTTGGAAAAAAGCTTATCAGAAAGCGTTCTGAGTATTTCAGCTCTTTCTCTGGAAATTCTTTCTGGAATAAAATCCTTCATTTTATATGCAGTTGTTCCAGGCCGTTTTGAAAAAGGAAAAACATGCATATATGACAGAGCTGCCTGTTCTGCAAGATCACAGGTATCTTTAAAATCTCTTTCTGTTTCACCTGGAAAACCTGTAATAATATCAGCAGAAATCAATGGATCAACACAAGCAGATCTTAATATATCTACTGCTTCAATTACTTTATCTCTGGAATAGTGTCGTCCCATTGAAGAAAGAATAGAATCTGATCCTGATTGCACAGGAAGATGAAAATGGCTGCATATTCTTTCTTTACCAATAATATCAAGATATCTTTTATCTATATTGTCAGGTTCTATAGAAGAAAATCTTATCCTGATTTTTTCTGTATTATTAAGGATTTTTTCTATCAACAAAATAAGATCAATATTATCTGACATATAAGATGAGATATTGACTCCTGTGAGTACAACTTCCCTATATCCTGTTTTTTCAAGGTTTTTGACATTTGATACTATAGCAGAATATTCCATACTTCTGGACTTCCCTCTTGCAAGAGGCACTCTGCAATATTTGCATAGATTATTACAGCCATCCTGTATTTTTAAAAAAGCTCTTGAATGAAATGTATATTCGCTCTTTATCGTATAAAAACAATTTTCTGAAAAATCAGTATTATCAACAAATTCTTTTAGAAAATTTATAAAATCAATTTTATTAAATCCATGATCAAATATAAAATCAGGCAATTTAAGAAGCAGCTCTTTTCTCTCCTGAGGTACAACAACCAGATTACTGGCAATATTGTTTATTGCATCTCTTTCAAGTTGTGCGTAACAGCCTGTTACAATGATTGCAGAATCCGGAAAATCTTTTGCGATTTTTCTTATTACTCTTCTTGCTTTTTGTTCACTTTTTGATGTGACTGTACAGGTGTTAAGTATATAGATATCTGCATTCTCTTCCTCAAAAACAATATCTGCGCCCAGTAAAGAAAATGAGTCTGCGATAGCTTCGCTTTCAAATTGATTAAGCTTACATCCCAGAGTAAAAAATGCAGCTTTTACTTTTTTAGTATTCATTATGATTTTTTAGTAATCAGGAAAATTACTGTAGAAATTATGCAGTAAGTTTTGACTGAACTCTGCTTTTTCCCCTGATAGCTTCGGCATATGATGGATTAAGTCTTAAAGCTCTGTCATACGCATCAAGCGCCCATTTGTAATCTTCTGCCATCTCTCTTGCATACCCAAGTCTTGACCACCATCTGGCAACATTTGGAGAGTGATAGAGAGCTGTAGTAAGCGCAATATCCGCATGATTGAATTCACCCAGCCTTATGAATATTTCTCCCATGTAATAATATGCAACATCTACCCTTCCGCCTGATTCAACAAGAGAAACATATTCTTCAAAATATTTAAGCGCTTCCAGATTATTTCCAATATAATAATGAGCTTCTCCGATATTCTCTATAATTCTGGTGTCATATCTTGAAATCTTAAGCGCAGCAAGACCATGATCAAGAGCTTCCTGATATTTTCCAAGCCTGACAAGGCTCCAGCCCAGAACTGTATATGAATCAAGGTTTCTTGGCATATTTTCAAGCTCATTGATACAAATTTTTACAGCTTCCTCATACTCGCCATTGCGGTACTTTTGAAGAGCATCCGGCCTCTCCTGCGAAAAAACAGGAAAATATATAGTAAAAATAAATATTACAAGCAGAACTTTTTTCATAGAATCTCTCCGCTACTTTTTCTCCATAGTGCATATACCATTTAAAACAGCCCCATTTTCCATTACAATTGCAGGGCTTGTTATATCGCCTGTTATTTGAGAAGAAGAATATAATTCGACCCTTTTAAAAGAGGAGATATTTCCCTCAATGGTACCCTTAACAGACACAAGATTTGCATCAACCTGGGCTTTGATCACAGCATTTTTCCCTATATAAAGATCGCTTAAAGATTTGATTGTGCCGCTAAATTTGCCCTTTATCATAAGAGGTTTTTTAAAATTAAGCTCTCCAACAAAATCAATATCTTCTGATAAAATAGTATCAATATCAGCTTCTTCAACATTTTTTATATTTACTTCTGCCATAATTTCTCCCAAACTTTGTATAAGATAAAAAATATATATTTTAATAGCCAACTGGTGTATAATCCCAGTTAAAATAAGTAAAAAAAAGTATAATTATCGTACTTAACCTTATTATTACTGTCAAGAATGCAACCAGGATATTTACTAAGGTAAATTTATAAATAGAGCTATTTCCAACAGGGCAAAAACATATTTTATTTTTTTCTCTGTTGAATATTATTATATACATTGAAATTTTATATAAAATAGCTGATACTAATAGAATAGTAATTAATTTTCATTTGCAGGAATTATAAAACTGGTTAAACTATATTTAAGGAGATCATATGGGATTTATTGACAGAATGAAAACAGAAGCCAAAGCAAAAATGCTTAAACTGGTTCTTCCGGAGGGAAAAGATTCAAGAATTATCAGCGCTGCTAAAATTCTTATTGATGAAAATCTTGTTTCCGAAGTTGCACTTATTGGAAACGAAGATGAGATAAAGAAAGTTGCAGATAGCGCAGGAGTTAAACTGGTAGATAGAATTGTTTTAATTAATCCATCCAAATCACCAAAATTAGAAGAATATGCAAAAGAGTATTTTGAGCTTAGAAAAAATAAAGGAATTACATTAGATCAGGCCAGAGAGGATATCAAAGATGTTCTGCACTGGGGAGCAATGATGGTAAGAAAAGGCGATTCCAATGCAATGGTTGCAGGTGCTGAACACTCAACAGGTGCTGTCGCTTCTGCATCTCTTAAAATCGTAAAAACCGCTGCTGGTGTAAAAAACGCATCTTCATGCTTTGTTATGGATAAACCAGGTTCAGAATGGGGATTTAATGGCAGTATGATTTTTGCAGATTGCGGATTGCTTATAGCTCCGGACGAAAGACAACTTGCAGATATTACTATTGCTGCTGCAGATTCCTGCAGATGTTTCCTTCTTACAGAACCAAAAATTGCCATGCTTTCTTTCTCTACAAAAGGCTCTGCATCTCATGAAACAGTAGATATAGTTACAGGTGCTCTTGCAATTGTAAAAAAAGAATATCCAGATCTTGCTATTGATGGAGAAATGCAGCTTGATGCAGCAATTATTCCTGAAGTTGGACAAAGAAAAGCTCCGGGTTCAAAAGTTGCAGGATTTGCAAATACACTTATTTTCCCGAACGTAAATGCGGGAAATATCGGGTATAAACTTACGCAGAGATTTGGCGGATTTGACGCTTATGGTCCGATCTTCCAGGGTTTTGCAAAACCAGTAAGCGATTTGTCGAGAGGCTGCAATATAAACGATGTTGTAAATATCTCTTTGGCAACTATAAATAAGAAATGAATCTTATAAAAAAAGGAAAGGCTGTAATAAAAAAATATTACAGCCTTATTATTTTGGACTTGACAGAAAATATTTATTATATTTTAAAATAGTTATTTATGAAAATATTATTAGTT
>Ga0123353_10007045_pt1 | contig 15124 bp, 5 predicted proteins | sample TergutLab28metaG_3_FD_92763 | JGI IMG/M metagenome (GOLD analysis project Ga0123353, IMG submission 92763) | Labiotermes labralis P3 segment gut microbial communities from Petit-Saut dam, French Guiana - Lab288 P3 | ecosystem: Host-associated > Arthropoda: Insects > Digestive system > Gut ... | reverse complement strand
TTTTCACCGTAATCACATTCATCCAGCTTGGGGCATCCGATAAGCGTGATTCTGTTCCGCATGAACTCCTGATGAAAGTTACCATGGGCGTAAGCGGCGCAGTCGGCGGCTATCAGCAAATTGGCGTTAGTAAAGTAAGGAGCGTTAACCGGGACAAGTTTGATTTGCACCGGCCATTGGTTAAGCCGTGATTCCAAGTGCTGTGCAGGGGCTTTCATTGCTATTTGCGATGCGGCTTCTTCTCTTTTTATTGCTTTCGCGGTGGTGCTCGGACAGCCGCATGACAGCTCTTCTTTTTGCACCATGTTCTTTTTTACGTTAAGAAAAACGTTTCGGGGGGGGGGGGGCCTTCAATTCCTCTGAAACGTCGGAGCCATCCCACAACATTGCCTGGTGTCACAATACCCAGATGACTGCCACCTAGATGTTACAAAGTTGCCTGCATTCATGAAACTGAATGTACAAAATTCATCAACAGTAGTAGTAGTAGTATTAGTAGTAGTAGTAGCAGTAAAGTAACTGAAAAGATTGTAAGATATGAGAACTGTACAATAGAAATTCAGCATATGCAGAATGTAAAACCAAAAGTAATACCAGTAATAATAGGAGAAACTGGAACCATATCAAAAACATTCAGAAAATATCTGAACAACATACTTGGAAAGCACATCATCAAAGAAGTACAAACCACAGCCATACTGGGCACTGTGCACATACTTTGGAGAAATGCAAACGTAAAATGTACACAACATTTATCATGGGAAATAGCATTGTGCGTACCATACACTGTGTCCACAGAACAGTTGCAACACTACATACCCTAGGGACATAGTTTGTTCCAGGTATGTAAGACCACTTGGAAGACCTAGGTGTAGACAGGAGGATAATAAGAAAATGGATCTTCAAGAAGTGGGATGGGGAGGCATGGACTGGATTGATCTGGCTCAGGACACAAACAGGTGGCAGGTGTTTGCGAATACTGTAATGGACATGGTCCATAAAATGCTGGGACCTTCCTGACTAGCTGAGCACCTGTTAGCTTCTCAGGAAGGACTCTGATCCACAGAGTTAGTTATACAAATGCAAATGCCCTTATAAAGGTTATAACAAAAGTGACAACTAATTACTACTACTACTACTACTACTAATAATAATAATAATAATAACAATAAGCTTCAGAAAGAACGCTAGAGATTAGTCTGTAACACTTTCACAGAAAATAAGCCTGTTACAATTGCTCTCGATCCTGCGTAGTTTTCGGTCGAATGAACAATGGAATTGTAAGTTTCAATCTCATTATAGGAACTGTTCCGTATTATCAGCATAGGTACAGGACTTACAATTTAATCAATCTGTGATCCAAAAATCATACCAGGCACTTACCTGTCAAATTGTGCCCTAAAACAGATCAGAGATAAAGTCCAACAGACTTTGATTAAAATGAAAACTGTAAGAACAAAAACTCTAAGGAATTGATAGTCAAAAAACTTACTAAAGAAATTAAATCCCTACACACTTTACCACTGTTTCAAACCACTCAAGGGCTAAAGAAATTCCGACATATTCATTACTGTTTAATACTTAATGTTGTGGCAAGTGTGTCACTGCACCTCCTTCATGATGACAAAAGCAACCCCCTTCTACCTTACTTATAAGTGCAATTCAATTACATGCCAATCCACTCATTTAATTTTTTGATCACAAATCAATCATGAAAATAACAGAAACAGCACATTTTAGAAAATATGCAATTTTTAATACAAGGAAAAGAACTAAGTTCAAAATTACACTGAACGGTTGTCCAGTACAAAATGAAATGGTTTCAGGCATGTTGTGATCTCTCATTAAGGACAATGTCCACAGCCAGGTCACGTTTTAACAATGTGAACTGAGGGACTTGGCCCAAACCACATTTCAGAGCGCATTCTTAATGGCACAGTGTTGAAGTAAGTACAGGTAATGTTATCCTTGTGCCTAATTATGCATCCCATCACAAATACATATGGGAAAGGTCGGTATATCTTCACACTCTTAATCTTGGCACTACAGATGAATGGTCTCCTTTTAACACTCCATCCACTTCACGGGGAAAAACCAAATGGTACCCGTTGGAAAGGAGGTGGGTGGTACCTACAGTACAGACAAAGAGGTGGGAGAAGAAATGTCTGTCCAAGCCAGGAATCAAAACCTTGGTCATGCAGCCAATTACTAGTCACATACTGACTGAGCTACCCCAGCTCACAGTGTACAAAATACAGTAATTAAGGCTGTAAATGAAAACAAAACTGCTTCTTTCCAGTCTTTCCAATTCTAACCCTCAGTGCTGTTACTATGCTACTAAATAACTGATTGCTCTGACCAATCAAGTGCTATGGTGTCAAGGCCATGATCCTAATAAACTAATAGTGAAAGTCTTAGTCATATGTCTGGTGACATGATTAAGATACAGCATTACATGCTTGGGTCAAATGTCATAAGAAACTGGAACCATTATAATGGCAAAGGAAATTGTGCTATCAGGACTGTTTTTAAAGTACCAACCTGTCCATAACTTAAGCAAAGTAACAAAGGATTAAAAGAGGATACCCAATGAATATGACTTCTAACTAAAAAACATGGGAAATACCACAAAAAAGCAACTTGCGGACAGACAACACCTGTGCAGCACAACTTATCATCAAATTATTTTAATCTCAACTAATTTTAAACTTGCCCCATATTCTGTCTTCCAACATTTTCAACCTCTTCTTTAGGCCAAAAGATCACTTTTGATAATCATCCACAACAGGCACATTTTAATGTTTAAGGTTTTATGTAAAAGATTAGAAGATTTTTAGCTATTCCATCAAGCATTATTAAAATCTGGTCTGATATTAAATTCTTCATTAAATCATTTTAAATGAAAATTACTATCGTCTGGGATGTGACAATGTGTATCCCCAAGTATCTGATTTTTTTTCATGGATTATTTTACTCCACTACCCTCCAGTGCTTGCCAAATACAGAACACATCTGTAGAGTAATGAGGTTCTCACAAGAGTGCTGGTGAAGATTCAAGCCATCAGGGACATGGTGCTGTGTCAAACGGTAAATTGCTTCATAGGAGCTTGCTGCCTCCATCTTCAGGGTCCAAAAATCACTCTCCTTAAATCCACCACATTAAAATCCACTTCAACTTTAATTAATACTTCTCCACTGTTACTCTAGTTTCTATGGTTGCAGTTTAACAAAACTAATTTTTTTGGACAATTTCATACGTTTATAACACAATGAATGGGCTGAATGCGCATGTACAAAAAAAAATGTAGGGAAGTTCCTGAAGTAATTAATCCCTGACACATTTTTATAAGAATAAACTTTCACAAACACACACAAATCATTTAATTCCACATTGTCAAAGATGTGAAGTATACATCAAGGTTAAGATTTGTATATGCCAACAACAGTGATAACAAGAAGGAGCATCATGTTAAAGTAAACAGATAAACTGACTGGTCATAAAAGAGCTATTCACTCTCTGAAATAGCACTAAACTTGAAGGATATCTCAACCGGATGTAACACAAGACAGTTCATTGTTTTGGATTCTGAAATAAGTAAAAAAATAATATTCTGAAATCCTGTACCTCATGCACAATAAGGAACAAATGCAACAGAAGTAGAAATTATTTAATACTGTACCTATTGGGACCAATTTTATTGCAAGGAAAATTCACAAATAACAAAGTCATATATACCAGACTAAGTTTGAACAGCAAATTTTTTATGTATTCATGCACTTACAACTGTTCCCTTTTTTTTAACATAAAGTTAATAATTCATAAAACAGTATTTGAAGGTTTGCCTGCATTGCAATAAACAAGGTGGAGGAGACACCATTCAGAAAATGTTCTGCAAAGATCAGACTCAAGTTCCTCCATTCTGGTATTTCAAAGAAGGGGTTCATAGAATGATAAGATCATTAGGGACCAGTCTACAGAGCAGAGCTGTTCAACTTGCTATGTGGTGCATGCAACTTCAGCAAAATTCAGTTACTGCAAATGGCATGTGTGTTTTAATTATCTCTGCAACTTTTGTCTGAAACATCTAATTCTGAGAAGAACTGAGCAAGATATGTTTACAAAAATATATAGGTCTTATTCGGTTTATTCATTTATTCACATTCCACAGAAATAGCCATATAATATATCAATATACATAACACATGTCATAGCTAATAGCTTCAATAACAATAAAAGATATGTGAAACTAAATTAGAATATATATAAATATATATATATATATATACATACACACACACACACACATTAGACCTGCAATTATTCGAACTGAAATTAAAATTATAATATGTGTAATAATATTAAAAGAATTTGTAATATAGTAATAATTAAGAAAATACTGAATTTAAATGTTCTATTAAGTATGAAATAATAAAGAACCAAGATCCTTAATTTATCTCCAATCAAAATATTCCTACAAACAATGAAAGGAGTTAGTAAGGCTACTTTAAACTGTTTCACATCATTTGATAAATCTTTGATAGTTGACAGACATTTGTTAAAAACTCTAATTCCAAAATTGAAAACTCTCTTTTGAAATACTGTTAAATTTGCTATGGGTAAATGTTAAGTCAGAATTATATCTCATATTAATGTTATGTGCATCAGAATTATATCCAAACAATTCTCTATTCTTAACAACAAATAATAATAAAGAAAATATATAATGAGACTGGAGAGGCAAGACTTCCAAATTTTTAAACAACTCACGACCGGAATCTCTACTACTAATAAATCTAATTATTCTTTTTTTGAGTTTTGAATATAATTTTACTATGAGAAGAATTCCCCCCAGAAATTATGCCATATGATATAATACAGTGAACATATGAAAATAGATCAACCTTAATACTTCTAAAGACAAGAATAGTTTAATCAACCTAATACCATAGCATGCTTTGTTCAATTTAGAAGATAATTCATCAATAGGAACTTACACAGAACTATCAATGATTAATCTGAGAAATTTAGTACTCTAAGTATTATTAGTATGTTTATTTTCACAAAGTATTTGCATGTCAATTTCCTGGCTATTTTTAGGTATGAACTGTAGATAATAGGTTTTATCAAAATTCAGTGATAATAAATTACTTTTCAACCAACTGCTTATTTTGATAAAAACATTGTTAATATTCTTTTTAAACTATGAAAGAGCAGAATTTGTAATAATTATGCTTGTATTGTCTGTCAGCAAAATTGGTTTGGATATATTAGATATAATGTTTGGAAAACCATTAATATACAAGAGAACAAATAATGGTCCAATTATTCAGCCTTGTGAAATATCTGTTTTCCTTGTCATATTTTAATGAAACTTGAATTTTCTTGATAGATTTTCAAAAAATACTCAAATATCAAATTTCACACAAAATCCATCCAGTGGGAGCCAAGCTGTTCCATGCAGACAGATAAATGGACAGACATGACGAAGCTATAGTTGCTTTTTGCAATTTTGCAAACATGCTTAACAATGAAGAACAAATAAATATACACATACCTATACAAACATTTTTACCTCCCTTTCACAGTTTTCTAGGCAATGGGTGAAATTACTTCAGTGTTCTGTCTTGCCTTTCCTACGTAAAGAGTTAAAAGATGTTCTGGCATTTCAAAAGTCTTGATGGGCAGCTAACTGTGTTATAGTCTACATGTTCCCCACAGGCTATGTGCTGAGTGGGTCTGCTCTAGAGTATGTCATTGGGAAATTCCTACGGAATCAGGGCTGAGATATAAAGATAAAACAGTTATTCCATTTATTATAAAAATATATATGCTACAAAGAAGAGCCTTAACATCTTCATGACAGCCAGGCTACACAAATGAAAAAAAAAATAACAGGTCACATACTTTCATCACAAAGACAAATGCTGTAATTATAATAAAGCAATACAATTAACCTTTAATTTCAACAACTTGGGAACACTTACAACAATTATAAGTACAATGAATTCAAACTGATAACCTCAGGAAATGCATGCTATGATATGTGGTAATAAAATATGCAAACAGTGGTGGGTCATATGAACTTTGGTTTTCACCATTTTATTGGTGCAGAATTCCCTCTGTTTTTCAGGATGTCTATAAACTTTAAGTACACACATCCTTGATTTGACCCCAATAATCTTTGGTGGCATGCACAAATCAAGAAGCTTCTCAGAATGCAAATTTTTAAAGCCTCCTGTTGCTTTCTTAATACTTCCAAAGCTAAATGCTAAAACTAGAGCAGCTAATCTTTTCTGTAAAATTTGTGGTCACGATCAATACATTTTGTTTCAAAATATCATCTCCAGATGCATTCTTTCAGTATGCTCACACTTTGTGAACACATAAAACTTATGGCATCTTGTGAGTTTTGAGATTATTACAGCAGTGTGTCTGAGGAATCTGTTCTTCTGGGATAAGATGCTGTGTCACTTGTTGACTTGCGATGTTGTGAAGGATAACAACTCCTTCATCTTCACCAGTCTAGAAGTCCTAAAAACACAACAACAACAACCACCACCACCACCACCACCATCACCAGTCCTTTCTTCTCATAACTTCCATTACGTTCTACCTTTATCAGACATGAATTTTATTCAGGAAGTAATATATTTCACATAAAAGACACACCTTCAATAACTACTATAACACAGCTCAGCACCTCAGTGTTTTACAGTCATTTTTAATTAAAAAACCTCATAAAATGAAAAAGTCGTATGTACACAATCAAAGTGCACAGTTACAATGCACTGTACACAGTAACTTGACTCAAAACAGCAAACCCAGAGAGAGCTACAAAAGATGAAAGGTTCTTTTGAATGGTAACACACTAGAAACACCTCAACTCACAATACTAAGACTGCCAGAATTGGGTTTTTTCTTTTACTTGAAGCACCAGAATTACCAGAACAACCAGAATTCTCATAAATCCAAGGACAGTTCTTTTCAATGTTAACAAACTTTGATAAAACAATTTATTTTGTGCCTCCATTGGTCATTAAGCAGCAACTATTAAGTGAAGCATAGCAAGGACTGCCAGCGCTGCTAAATGAGATGTTCTTCAGGCAAAAACAATCCCACAGAAATCCACCTACAAATGTCTGAAAGGAGAGGTACTGAGAATTTATGTAGTTTTATTCACAGTATACCTCCAATCATGTCCCTGAGAATGGGAGCTATCACACAAAGGTAGACCACTTTTTTTTTTATTACTTGTTAATGCATTGTAACTAAAATCATCCACATACACAAATAAATGCACACAATTTATATAAAATCATAAATCATTCATACACATGAACTATCCTACATGTTTCAGCAATAAATCAGCATCCTCAGGGAGACAATAATACACAGGAATATAAAATTAATACAACCAATTTACACATACAATCTTAAAAATGGCAGCTATACATATAAAAATGTTGGTTTTTTAAAAAAGTAGGTACTATAGATATTACATACAGTACCTACATTTTCATATGTATAACCACCATTATTTATTTTTAACACTGCATATGTACATCGGTTGTATTGACTTAACAATCCTTGGTATTACTGTCTCTTGGAGGATGGTGATTTATCACTTAAATATTTAGGAGATTTCACATACACTTTAGAGTCCACTTTCCCCTTCAGCTGAATTTACTGTACTTCATTTAAGCCTGGAAGTGCAGACTTCCAGCTCCTAAGCAAGTCTCACACCTTCTGAAAATATTCCCCAACACATGACAAGAGCGCAACTTGAAACATTGGTCATTTCTCTTTGATTATCACCCCTCAAGTCTTGCAAAGAATGTACTATTCACATAAACTCCACCTTTCAGTGTTCCCCATAAATAATAAGTGCATGCATTCAAATATGGAAATCAAGGTGGCCACAATGCAGGAGTTATTTACTGTTTCTTTAAAAAAAAATGCATTCCGCACTCACTGCACAATAGACCATGGCTTTAAGATTGTGCAACAGAAAATGATCAACTGTATACAGACTTTCAGAACACCAATATCTGTTATTCTGGCTTTTTTACATTCCCAGTTAATGCAAATCATGCTTCTTCTGAGAAAAATATGAGTTCTGGGTCAAGATGTCTAATGGCTACTGACTCGTGAAACCACCTGCAAAGGCTTCTTGCTTCACAGTCTAGAAGATAAATATTTGTATGGCTGTAATTTTAAATGGGCACAGTTTTAAAAATTTTGTTGCTCTATATGCTGAGGATTTTTATGCACATCAACATCTGACCACTAGGAAAGCAGAAAGTGTTACACTTTTCTTTTGTAGGAAAAAATGTAAAGTCATTCCCATCCACACCATGAAGGCACACAAAGGGGTAGTACAGGTATAGCTCCACTTATTCTAAACCTCAAATGTCAGATTGTAGTGAGTTCTCAACAACATGCCCTGGCCACTTTACCCATGTGGAAGAACCCCGATATACATTGAATAGCAAGCTGCAGGGCCCCAGAGCTGGTCTTGACATTTTGAAGAAAAGAAAAATTTGTGTTGTAGTAGTTAAAGTTTTAAAACTACAGCATTCATAATGGAAACTGAGGAGCACGTTTAGCAAAGAACATCTAGTAAGTGGGATAAACTGTGACCTGATGGAAGTTACGCAGTGCTGAGTACAGCTGGTTTCAAAACGTTGTACATGCTAAGGAACTAAATTGTTATAAGTCTCATTAACGAGAATTTCTGAAAAGAATGGTGGTACCACCGAAATCGGTAACTTTAAAGTGATACAAATCAACTTTGTCTTCAATGCCCTCGAAAAAAAGTTGTACAAACTTTAAACCTCACCGGCAATTTTTACCGCCCACCATACACTATGAACCCTACAGAGGGAAGAAGCACGCTCATTTGAGACGGTGACACCAGGTCACTTACACATCGCACCACAAATCAACAAACTTCCTAAACCCTGTCGTTTTCTTTGTTATTTACAGACGCGTCGGCGACATAAGTAAGTACGAAGAAATGGTGGAATGACGCTAGAAGGGAAAACAAAAGTATTCAGAGCAGGGCCTGTCGCAGTGCCACTTCGACCAAGACTAAACCCGAAACGGATTGGCAAGCAATCGCACCTGGTCCACCGCGGTTTGACCGGCGACTACCCGAGGCATGGGACGACCCAGTCACCGCCGTGTGAACATCAATTCTCAGTGTAAATTTCAGCGGGTGCTTCTTCGATTCATCCACTGATCAGGCCTAGCCGTACCACATGGGTGCTGTCAACATGCGAAGAGATGGTACAAAAAAAACTTTACGTACCCCGATTTCGAAGCACTGGTTGCTGTGATTGAATGTATTCGTAACTTGTTTGCGATATCTCTAAGTTCCTGAATCGTACGTCCTTCAGGTTTATGATAATTTGCCATTATCTTTGATGGTGATGAAGACTCAGCAAGCACCTACAACAATTACGTATACAAATACTAACACACAACTCTCGCATGCAAACAGACACATACGCTCGCACACACGCACTCGAACTCATTGCAGCCAACACAATATTTTTCGCTCAATCACGAGCACAGGTTATAAACATTCAAGTGCAATGAAATCAAAGATGAGGCTTGTGGATACCATACAATATGTACCACTTGTAGTAGCGCCATGCAGACTGGTAAGATTTAATGTTGTAGAGAACCTACATGTCCAGGGTACCTCAAGAACTTGTTGGAGAATTCTGGGCCAAAGGGCAGTTACGCACCACTAATTGGTAATATCTCAATGGAGTAAGCAATTGTACCGAACGTGGTAGGACATTTGCATAAACGCCTCACGAAAATTTAATGCGAACAAACTCCAACTAATGAGAAAGGACCGTCGGAAGACGATAGATTTACGGAAACACAAAACTCAAATGTGGAATTAATTCACCTCAGTTTAAGCTGATTTTGTGTAATGTGACATGCAAACAAACATTCAGGAAAGTGCGCTGTCAGAAGCAATACAATGCTTGACGTTTTGTTGTTCAGACATCTTTGTTTCGTAGTTGCTTGAATTTGGCCTACTTTGTATGACTTGGAAATACCTGTTCCAAAATAACGGTATGTTCGAAGCATAACAGATTGTTACTGTTACCACATCGACTAACAATTTTCAATGTTCGCAGTTTGATGCTCATCCAGTTATGTGTAACCTTATATCATGATAGACCTTTGAAGATACTTCTGGATACGGCAAACCGGAACGGGTCAACAAGTGGCCCAACTCCATGACAGATATGATGATGATGATACATTTGCGAAACTATGCAGCAGAAATGTATAATAGCAGGCACATACAGCAACAGCGTACTTTACCAGTCGTAAATCGATGCTGTGTCCGCGTGTCAAAGGTTACGCGTCCAACGCTAAGAACACAGCCTAGTAATGCCACTCAATATTACAGGCCTACCAACAATCCCCTACAGAGGGCAAACTTTGTATATTAACATTCTTGCCTCGTTGTCAGATGTTTCTGAATGAACTGTCATATATCTCGTTCCATGTCGACGCTATATAGTCCCGTTAAATGTAAAAAAGTAAAATTTGATGCGGTTTTGGGGATATGACGCCGTGTTGATTGGTACATGTATCAATTGCCACGCCATCATATCCCCCTTCATTTGGATATTCGGAACCCTTGCGAGGACCTAAAATATCGCAGACACGTGACCGATTTACCCTAAATCATTCGCACGTTACAATTACACACGTGAGAACTACTTATCTTATTGAACAGACTGTACACGTATAACTCCGGTTAAGTAGTTGCCAGCATTGCAGCTGCTGTTGGCCGGGAATGTGAGGTTTGTTTGGTTGTATAGGGGATAGAATCCAATGTGTAAACTTTGCCACTCGCTTGGGGCGTGTTACTGACGAGGTTATACAGTTTGATAGGGTAGTATTAGGAGTGTCGCTAAGATAAAGCAATTATTTAAGGGCATATAGCCTCAAGTCTAATTGATTACCCTTAACATTACGCCTCGTTCACCATTAATGTACAACAGTTAGTCTCAATATTGCCGAGTAGCGTGCGTCGTCTTATCAAATTTGAGGTAAGAGTAACTGCATGCTATATCGGAAAAATCAAAAGTGTCTTTAATACCGTGGTAGTTATGTCCAGAGATATGTTTCTTTCGCAACTTTGGAAGACTGCCACTGTAGGTAGAAACTATTGTCATAAACAAGTGTATGATCGATGATCCGTGTAGCATCTTCAAGCATCTTGAATGGAAGCCACTTTGCGTTGTACTGTGGAAATTGCTGACAGCACCGTAAAAAAAAACACAAAAGAAAGATAGGGCTGAAATTAAGAATTTTGTTACTATAGCTGTTATTCTTATGGCGAGGTTTTGGAGAACCTTACGGCAAAAGCGACGAAGATTTTTGTCGCCAGGGATATGATGTGTAGTTTGGTAGAAATTTACGAACGCTTCTCTTTTCTGTGCTTCAGAGAAGTCTGTTGCCTCCATCGAGGATGAAGATGGAGACAGTAGATTCTTCTACCAGACTACACGGGGTCAAATATCAGAAGACTAATATTATTACTTATAATGTTTATTTTGTATTTAATACTTAGGTTGCTTGCTGTAGCTATTTATATTTCCAAGAGATATTTCACTTTTGTTTGTTAGATCATTTATTATTGTTGAATGAATCAGAGATACCAAGAATTTTAGTAAACAATAAATGGGACACCAAATCAAGGAACAATTTATGAAACACACATAAAGTTCACTGTAGAGAAGGCCGTGAAGGCCTAGAGGGGGAGTAGATGTGTAGCTCTACTTTTTCTTTAACCTTGGCGCTAGATGGAGGTGGGTGGTCAATACCACACCCTTGCTGCATTACCCCTGGGAAAGAACTGGTAGCCATTGTATAGGAGGCTTGGTGGGCCCCAGGGCTGGTTTGGACAGGTGCGGGAAATATTTTTCTCGCCAGGATTTGATTCCTGGACCGTCCAGCCTGTAGTGAGTCGATATACTGACTACACTATCTCGGTCATTATGAAACATAGATACTTCTGTTTTTCTTGGAAACATGTTTGCACTGTGACATCTTTTGTAGTTTTTTTTACTGTAATTTTTGTTTATCCCACTGTGTAAGTTTTTTAGTTAGTAAAACAAGCTGTAAGCATTTCATACAGTGGGAAAGCATGCGGCAGGCATATGCTTTGTTTACTTTGTTAAAATTTTTAGTTTTTCAGGTCTGTATTAGGATGAGTATATCTTCCTTGTATTCTAAGCACATGCACACATCTCACTATAGAACTGGTAACATCTTGCACTATTCACTCACTCTTCCTACTCTTGTCATATTCTTTACTTATGCATGCAATACATGCTCTAATTTTACCATTGAAGTTAAAGTTGCACTTCTACCAGCCCAGTGATATCTTTCATTAAAATATCAGAATCATTCCCAAGATCAACCAGTCATTTAAAGCCACATTTGACTTGTTCTAAGAGTTTCAGATGTTATTGACCTTGCATGATAATTTAGAACATAGTGTCAACAGATTCTATATATAAGACAATAGCGATGTATGTTCCGCAGTACTGTGCCAGCTTTTGTTGTACACACAAACTGCCCAGAAACACTGCATGTCAAAGTTCCTTATTCATTTATACACATCTGTTTTACATGGAGCAAACTACAACTTACTTCTCAACTCTTCTACATTATGTACAAGATATCAGGAATTAACAGCTTATAAATTGGTTTATGTTTTATATGAGATCATTTGATATACATACTCTTTGATGTTGATTCCACAGGGCTTGACACATTTAGGAGCTTTCAGAGTTATAATGTAACTTAAGTGTGTGAATACAAAGATTGTACTTGTGTTGGTTAATTTTCATACATTACTTGTAAATAGACTTCTACATGAATTCTAGGTCTTGCACTAATTATAATTCAAATAATTTTCTTTTGTAGAGCAAATATCTATTTACTGTATGATGTGTTGCCCAAAAAAGTATCCCCTATTTCATTATAGGTTGAATATAAGCAAAATAAATTGTTTTGAGAGTGTCATTGTTGCTGTTGTGAAACATAGGTCTAACTGCATAACATGCTGTAGAAAAGTCAGGAATAATTATGTCACTATTATTATGCCATTTCAGTGGTTTTCAGTTTTTTAAGCAAAGGGATTTTGTATTTGCAGACTCTTCTATGTATTTTTCATTATAACTACCCCTTAATGCACATTATGGAGAGTTATTTACTGTAATTATATTAGATTTGCTTTATCTAGATTTAGGGCTGTTTTATTGGTAGTAAACAATTTTACTTATCCAGTGTAGAATTATGTCCGATAGTGAACAGAAATAACTAAAATTTGTCAGTCAGTATTGTGTTTTTATGTGAGACCTAACAGGGAGCATTTCTTGCAGCGCATAAAATTAATCCTTTCATTAAAGAAAGTAGTGAAAGATCAGTGTTCAAATACGTAATAGCAGTTGAAGTCTTGTCCTGTCAAAATGATGGTACAGTTAAGAAGAGTATAAACTGTCACTGCATAATTGTTTTTTACCATGTGGCACACAAATATTACTAGAAATATGTAAACCAAGGTAACCTAACCTAACTAAACACAACACAAAAACGGTGGATGACACTGAATTCTAGAGCTGACCTCAGCAGTCACAAATAAAACTGCTGAAGGGAACTGGGTGCAGATGCACCAGTGCCACTTATGCAAGTGTAGTGCAGGAAGTTTTTCCTTATTGAGTGATGCAGTTTCACCTGATTGGTTTTAGTGTACCACTTATTTTTTGTTACAGTTTCTTCCATTTCTTATGCTTTCTCACAGAAGTTATGAACTGTACGGAATAACAATTTCGATAAGTGTTGTTCAGTCATATAATATTTTGTGTCATTACTTTAAGAGATAGGGGACTCACAGATTTAAATGGTCAGAAGTATAACTTCAGAAAGGCAATTTGTTCCCTGCTGATTTTCAGTGTTGTAGTCACAGGGAAAGAATATTGCATTTACTTCAGGAACACCAATACCAAAAATAATTTAAATAAATGTGTGGTACCAATGTAAAATGTTTTCTGTGCTTCTGATGAGTTCCCATAAAGCTGAAACTTTCATGATAACTGTATCTGTTTGTCTCTTTCTCTACCCTCCCCCATCTGAAGGAATTTCTGTAATAGAAGTTTAAATGAGCTTATCATTACTCTTATCCATTGTGTCAAAGTTCATGTTTGAAAATGTTGAATTTATATTAGTAATCCCAACACAGATATTTTGTTTGCATCTTTAAACCACGTAACATATCTTGCGTGAAGGGCTAACTATAATGGACATGAAAATGGACTAGGATGAGTGAATTCTGACATACTTGCTACATGGGTTCAGTTTTATTACCATTAACTTTGTATGGGTACCACTGTCCCAGGCATTCAGTTAATTTCATGTTCCATGTAAGGTACAAATTATGATTACTTGAATGTAGTAAGAGTGTTCTAAAATGAGCCATCCCCGTTGTGTGTATATAAACAATAGGTGTGGGTATCAGTCAATAACACAACAATATCTAAAGAAAGATGTTTAATAAAGGATGAAATAAACTACATGTTTCGACCTAATGTTGCCACATTAGGCTGAAACATGTAGTTTACTTCATCCTTTATTAAACATCTTTTTCAGATATTGTTGTGTTATTGACTGATACCCACACTTATTGTTTAGTAAGAGTGATATTGTAATGATAAGTTACAGTATATGGATTGCTGTTAGTTTATTGTTTATGGTAATTGAGGGGGTTTTGGTAATTTAATAAAGTGATCTATTCACCACAATGACAAAACCTAATGCACAGGTCAGGTCTAGCAAAAGATACACAATGTGGCATTGTACCATTCTGCTAAACCTGACCTCCAGTTCAGTATTTTCCACTGCTTCACCATGATTTTATGTCTTAACTAAACATGAGTTTCATTTAATTGTTGATGTTAAGGTTAAGCAGTCCCTTTACAGGTCCGGAGGTGCCCAGAGGGTTCCAGGAAATTAAGGTTCCCAGATTTTGTGACAACGGCACAGGATGGTGGTAGGTTGTCAGCCTTATGCACCGGCCGCCTT
>Ga0123353_10007044_pt1 | contig 15125 bp, 9 predicted proteins | sample TergutLab28metaG_3_FD_92763 | JGI IMG/M metagenome (GOLD analysis project Ga0123353, IMG submission 92763) | Labiotermes labralis P3 segment gut microbial communities from Petit-Saut dam, French Guiana - Lab288 P3 | ecosystem: Host-associated > Arthropoda: Insects > Digestive system > Gut ... | reverse complement strand
TCTGTCTTGCCGGGCCGTGTTCCACTATTTGCCCTTGCCGCATGACGTAGACATAGTGACTAAGCTCCCTCACGACTTTCATGTCATGGCTGATAAACAGATAAGCCATACCATGCGTTTTCTGGAGATCGCGAAGGAGTTCAACAAGTTGCCTCTGTACGAGCCGGTCAAGAGAAGATGTCGGTTCATCCAGAATAATCAGTTTGGGCTTCAATACGAGGGCGCGCGCCAAAGCCACCCGCTGGCGCTGCCCTCCGGATAGTTCATGCGGCAGCCGATCCAATAGCTGTTTTTCCATGCCTACGCTGCGCAGAGACGTGTCTATAAGATTATTTTGCTCTTCATGTCGAAGTTCGGGACGGTATATCCGCAATCCTTCACCGATAATCTCCCCTACGGTCATAGCAGGATTCAGTGCGCCGGAGGAATCCTGAAATACAATCTGCATGTTTTGTCTTATCTGCCGGATTGCCTTCAGTTTCAGATTTTGTATCTCATTTCCCAAAAATACAATCCTGCCACTGCTCTTTTCCAGCCGCAATAAAGCCATGCCAAGCGTTGTTTTTCCTGACCCTGATTCGCCAACTACACCGATAGTTTGCCCTTGACGTATGGTAATCGCGGCATCTCTGACGGCGTGGATGTATCCCGTTGTTTTCTTAAATAAGCCCTTGTTGATCGGGAATTTTACCGTCAAGCTCTCGCAGGCCATGACAACGGCTTCACCAAGATTATAATCAGGCAATACCCGCGCATGGTCTGTCTGAATGAGACTTTTTGTATAAGGATGCGTCGAACCACGTAAAATATCATCACACGTACCCGTTTCAACAATTTTGCCGTCCTTCATAACCGCTGCACGATCGGCAATTTTTTTGACGACACTGATGTCATGCGTAATAAAAAGCACGGACATTTGTGTACGTGCCTGAATATCTTTCAGCAGATCAAGTATCTGCGCCTGTATGGTAACGTCCAGCGCGGTGGTCGGCTCATCGGCGATCAACAATTCCGGATCATTTGCCAGCGCCATCGCAATCATAATGCGCTGGCGCTGTCCGCCGGAAAATGTATGCGGATAGGCGTCAAGTCTGGATTTCGCTTCCGGCAATCCTGCAATATCAAATAGCTCGACAACCTTTTCTATAGTTTCCTTCCGACCCAATGGATGATGACGTATTATGACTTCCGCGACCTGTTTTCCAATCGTATGCAGCGGATTCAGCGAGTTTGCCGGATCCTGGAATATCATAGAAATACGATTACCGCGAATCTCGCGCATGTCTGATTCCGGGAGCGCAAGCAGGTTTTTTCCATCAAATTCCACGGAACCGGCGGGCGGCAGTGCATTATTGGGAAGAAGTCCGGGAATGGACAATGCCGTTACAGTCTTCCCGGAACCAGACGCTCCAACCAACGTCAGGATTTCATTTCTCCGGATTGCCAGATCAACTCCACGCACTGCATGAACAATGCCTTTAGGCGTGGAGAAACTAACAGAGAATTCTTTAATAGTTAGAAGCGGATTGGATACCATATGTCTTCCTGGGATCAAACGCATCCCGTATGGCTTCTGAAACAAAGACAATCAGAACAAGTGTTACCGCAATAGACAGAAAACCGACAATACCCAGCCACGGAGCGTGAATGTTCGCACGTCCTTGAGCAAGCAATTCCCCAAGTGAAGCGGAGCCGGGCGGCAACCCTAACCCGATAAAATCAAGCACTATCAGCATGGTAATTGCGCTGATGAATGTATATGGCAGGAATGAAAGCGCCGCCGCCATAGCGTTTGGAAGCATATGTTTTCGCATTATACCGAAATCACTCACACCAAGCGCTCTGGCCGCTTTGACATAGGTAAAATTTCTGACACGCAGAAATTCCGCGCGAACTGCTCCGGACAGACTTATCCAACTGAAAAGCAGCAGAACGGCCAGCAATAACCAGAAACCGGGAGAAAATATGCTGAATAAAACAATCAATATAAACAGCAGAGGCAGTCCGCTCCACATTTCAATGAAACGTTGGAAAGCAAGGTCTACAAACCCGCCAAAATATCCCTGTATTGCGCCAGTGATAATTCCCAGAATGTATGAAAATAATGTCAACAAAGATGAGAAAATGATTGTTGTGCGAAAACCGTATATCAATCGGGCAAAAACGTCTCTGGATTGATTGTCCGTCCCAAGTATGTTTTCCCGCGTAGGTGGCGATGGAACAGCCGTGCCAGGATTGCGATTGATAGTCCGGCAGCCGTATCTGAACACCGGCCAGATCATCCATCCATTCGCATTGATTTCTTCTGTAATAAACGGATCCCGATAATCCGTTACGGCTAAAAAGCCGCCGAAAACCGATTCCGGGTAATCCGTAAGCAGTGGATAAAAGAACTCTCCATTGTAACGAACGATCAGCGGTTTATCATTCGTTATGAATTCCGCTGGAAACGTGACGATCACCAGTACCAGGAAAATCCACAAGCTGATCCAGCCACGCTTATTGGCGCGAAACTGCTGTATTCTTCTTTTGGTTTTTGAAGACAATCGCAGATTCATTAAATTGTCACTACCCGCTAATCGCGTCGAAGGTGATTCTGGGATCAATCATCGTAAGGATAATATCGCTGATCAACTTTAACATGAGCCCCAGAAGGGAATAGATGTAGACCGTGGCAAAAACTATCGGATAATCCCTGTCCATAACAGATTGGATGCCCAATAATCCAATCCCATCCAACGAAAAAATCATTTCAATCAGAATGGAGCCGGTAAATAACGCGGCCAGAAATGCCGCGGGAAAGCTTGAAATCACGATCAGCATGGCGTTTCTGAAAACATGCCTGATTAATATCGCTTTTTCAGTTAATCCTTTGGATCTGGCTGTAATCACATATAGTTTGTTGAGTTCGTCGATGAAAGAATTTTTAGTGAGCATGGTCAGCATGGCAAGACCTGACACCGCCATGCAAATCACCGGTAGGGCGATATGCCATAGATAATCAGTTATTTTTACCCAAAAGCCAAGCTCGTGCCAGTTGGCTGAAACCAGACCTCTGATCGGAAATATATTAAGGAAAGACCCGCCGGCAAGCAGTACTATCAACAGTACCGCAAGGATAAAACCGGGTATCGCGCAAATCGCGTTCATCAGGATGCTTGACCAGGTATCAAACGGCGAACCGTCACGGATAGCTTTACGTATCCCAAGCGGAATAGAGGCAAGATACATTATCGCCGTGCTCCAAAAGGCCAGACTTAACGATACCGGCAGTTTTTCAAGTATGATGTCGAGGACGCTTTCATTCCGGTAATAGCTGCTGCCAAAGTCAAAGCGCAGGTAATCCCACACCATTTTTACAAATCTATGCGAAAGCGGTTTGTCAAAACCGAACCAGACTTCAAGCTCACGTACAAGAGCGGGATTTCGCGTATCTGAACCGAGATGGTCCCCTTGATGCCCGTTATCGGTCTCGGTGGAAACAAATGACTGTGCGCCGCGTCCAAATGCGTATTTTGCCGCAATCCGTTCAACAGGGCCTCCGGGCGCGAACTGTATAATAATGAAGTTCGTCAGAAGTATGCCAAATACGGTTACCACAAGAAGCAGAAGCCGCCGTATGATGTATATGCTCATTTCCTTGGCATCCCGGACTATCTGGATTTTCTGTTCTTTGCAATAACCGCGTCTTTCTGTGGATCAATCCACCACGTGTCCCGTGGTGAGAATTGAGCCCACCCGGGCTGAGTTGCCGGTATCCCGAAACGATCCCAGTAGGCTAAAAATTCTTTATTGATAAAGTACAGGTTGATTGAATAGTAGTTCCATAAAAGCACCCTGTCCAAAGCCCTGCTCGCCGCTACTTTATCCTCTCTGGCAGGAGCGTTGACAACTTTCTCAATCAAGGCGTCAACCACCGGATTTTTGATATATTGCGTGTTGGCGCTCATTGGAATATCGGCAGATGCGGAATCCCATTGCTGACGAATCTCAGGGCCGGGTGAAAGTGAATGAGGGAACAATCCATTGGAAATCATATCCCATTCATAATTGAACAACTTTGTCCAGAATGTAGTTCCAACGACTATGTTCAGCCTTGCCTGGATTCCCAATAACTTCAGGTTTTCAATAAACGGAGCAAAGATAGGCTCATCGGCAGGCCCCTGCAGCATAAACTCAATGGTAAAAGGGATGCCGTCACGCATAAGCCTTCCGTTTACGTTTTTCCATCCGGCCTGGTTCAGCAGTTCCGTCGCTCTTTTAAGATTGCTTCGAAGCCCCTGCTGTGTACCGCCGGTATTTGGCAGGGAAAACGGCTGTGTGAAAACCCTTGGATCCAGTTGCGAACGATAAGGCTCCAATAATTCAAGCTCCCTTCCTTGCGGTACTCCCTGGTGAGCTAATTCCGTATTGGCGAAATAGCTGTTGCTCCGGTCATACATGTCGTGGAAAATATTCCTGTTTGTCCATTCCCAATCAAAAGCGTATGCCAAGGCTTCCCGCGTTGTGGCGTCTTTGAACTGCGGCTGCCGGCCGTTTATACCGATGCCGAGAAACCATAACGGGCCGCGCATCACGTTTTCTCTTCGCTGAATAAATCCTTTGGAAACGGCATCCGTCTTGTATCCCGTCTTCCATCTTGTCGGCGTTTCTTCAATGCGAACGTCTATACTGCCCGCCATAAACGCTTCATGGGCTATATTGACATCGTTGAAAGAATCCAATCGTATCTGGTCGAAATTATACCGCCCGATATTGACCGGCAGGTCTTTTCCCCAATAGTTCGGATCACGTCTCAGAATAATGGAATTGCCGACATCGACTTTCGCTATCGTGTACGGTGTGCTTTGCACGGAAATGTCCGTTGTAGGCTGATTAAAATCTCTCTTCTCCCAATAATGCTTTGCAAATATCGGCACTTGCGTGGCGAGATTGTAAATATTACTGCGGTCGCCCGCCTTACTGAAGGTAAACCTCACCGTGTTTTTCCCCGCCCTTTCCGCTTTTACAACATCGGCGACCAGAACCTGAAAAGATGGAGCCGATTTGTCTCTGATCAGTTCATATGAATAAATCACATCATCAACGGTCAGCGGCCTTCCGTCGTTCCATCTGGCTATTTCACGGATAGTAAACTCAACCCATTTGTGGTCAGCGGGATATGTAATCGTTTCGGCAATCAATCCATAGGCTGAATTCGGCTCATCAGCGCTTTCCGCCATCAATGTTTCAGCTATAGGCAGGTCGGCAAAAGCGGGCGGCGTGCCGAGCGTGATATAAGGATTTATGCTGTCAAAGCTTTTAATATCCATCACCATCGTTCCGCCTTTTGGCGCATTGGGATTCACATAGGCAAAATGCCTGAAACCCGGTTCATATAAAAACGGCCCATAAAGTGATACGCCGTGTGACGTTACCGTCTGCTGCGCATGTGAAACCACGGGAATGAAACCGATTGACAATAAAATGATAAAAGCGGCGATTTTTTTCATGATCCCTCCTGCTGATAAAAACGTTATTCAGTAACAGTGCGATGCGGCTTTATGCCTATTTCGTGTAATCGTATATCCGGGCCATGCGCCGTTTTAGTTAAAAGGGCCATGTAGTCATTCACCATATCCAGCATCGTATCGCGCTCATACAATGCCGTTTGATATTTAAAATGTCCGGTTATGCTTTCTGAAGAACCTGCCAGGCGCGCGTCTATCGGAAACAAAGCGAATTCCTGCGGTTGAAGCTTGAAAGGAAAAAGGGACAGTTCTGCAGAAGTCTCATCGGCGGTATCATCCGACGGAGTTTGCAACTGGAAGTCAACAACAGGTCCCTGCAGAGGAAGCTGCTGGACGATGAAATGAAATGGGACGTAGTTTTCATATACATCATGCAGCGTTTTGTTAAGCCTTTCTATGATTTCCAGAAATGTTGGATTACCGGAAAGATCGATATGGACGAATTGAAAATTCATGAAGCAGCCTATAAGCGATTGCGTTTCTTTGCGCGTCCTATTGGCTACCGGAATGCAGAAAAAATTATATCTGTACCCGCTGAATATGTGGATCAAGGATATGAAAGCCGCAAACAGCACCGTAAAAAGCGAAACTTTACACTTTCTGGCTAATTGCCTTAAATGCTCTGCCAGTTCCGGCAGGATCGTCACAGGTACAAGGTTCCCGTCATAGGAAATGGATGCAGGCGTATGATCCGCAGGCAGCGTTGTATTCAAAGACTTGCAGAAAAGCCGTCGCCAGTAGGCGAGCTTGGCTTCCAGGCGGTCGCCTGAAAAGCGTTCCCGTTCCCAAATGGCAAAATCAGCGTACTGAATCGGCAGATCGGAAAGAATCGACGGAGCGCCTTGTGAAAAAGCCTTATACAGCAGGAATAGCTCATTCCTTAATATATCCATCGACAGACCGTCTATTGCGACGTGATCAATAACAACAGCCAATGTATGTTCCCGCTCACTGCTGGAAATCAGCATGGCGGATATCATTAATTTGTTATGAAAAAATGAAAACGAATCCGTCGCGATTTTTTTCAGGATGCGTTCAGTCTCTCGTTCTCTGTCGCCTTGTGCCAGCGAGCGCAGGTCTTGTACATGAAGGATAGATTGCGGCGCGTCGTTCACATTCTGTAATAAAGTTTCGTCTTCTACGCTGTAGCTGGTACGCAGAATCTCATGCCGGCGCACTATTTCACTCAATGCCTTATCAAGGGCATGTATGTCTATAGCGCCTTTAATCCGATAGCATAGGTCGAGACAGTGCGATCTGACTTTATCGGGATCGTACAAGCCGGCAAGTTCCGCGCCGACGATCTGTTCCTGTATGAACGAAACGGGCAGACGGTCTTTACGCGCGCCGGGATGGATATCATTCGTATCGAATGCTTCAAATTTCTTTCTGTCGATTATACGGCAAAACCCGTTTAGTGTGGGTGCGTCCATAAGCGCTTCCGGCCGTAACTCAACACCCAGAACATCGCTTACCCGGAATAGCATTGTCAGGATCATTAGCGAATCGCCGCCCATTTCAAAGAAATTGTCTTCGGGGTTGACCTCATCAAGATGAAGTAATTCCGCCCAGATTTTTCCAACAATGGTCTCTGTTGATGAAAGCATATAAATTTTCCTAAAGGAGATTTTTTTGAATCTTGCCCGTATCTGTTCTGGGAAAGCTATCTACGATCATATATTGATATGGGGTTTTATAATGCGAAAGCCTTTTACAGCAATGATCGCGCAAATCGGGGATTTTTAATAACGGGTCGCGTGCTGTGATATACGCATGTATTGTTTCACCCATCAGAGCATCCTGTCGCCCGATTACCGCGGCTTCCTCAACGCCTGGGTGCTCCATAAGAATCTCTTCAATTTCCTGTGGATTGATACGCTCCCCCATGCACTTGATTATGTCTTTCCTGCGTCCGTCTATGTACAGGAATCCATCCATGTCCAGATGTCCGATATCACCTGTTTTGAGCCAGCCATCAACTATGGTGACTTTCGTAAGATCTTCGTCTCCGAAATATCCCTTCATAACGTTAGGGCCGCGCAACAATATCTCCCCGGACGCATTTGCCATGGCGGGCGTTCCATCTTCCGCTACTATTCGTATCTCAACCCCGAAAAGCGGACGTCCGCAGGAATCCTTTTTTATGCGCAGAAGTTCGGGCGGCATATAACAGGCTCGTGTTGTCGATTCCGTTAGCCCATACATTGAGAATATCCGGATTCCCGGCATGGTCTCCATTAAACTGTCGATAACAGACGGTGAGAGTTTATTAGCCGATGACGTGATAGCGCGAAGCGAAGAAAAATCATGCTTCAATAAGCCGCCTGACCTTGTAAGTACATGCAGATGGTACGGCGTCACACTCAATACCGTGCATTTTTCCTTTGATAACCGGGTAAGGAATTGTTGCTGTCTGCTGAAATTGTCTAATACGACAACCGCAGCTCCGGCGATAAACGCGCTGAGCAATACGCTTTTTCCATATGTATGATATAGCGGCAGCGGCAGTGCGCACCGATCATCACTGGTCAGTTCAAGATAGCCGGCGACCGCATGGGCGATAAAACAGAAATTCCCATGACTTAAAACAACTCCTTTTGCCGAGGCGGTTGTCCCGGATGTATATACAATGGATGCTTCCTGTGAACTGTCGATGCTTTCCGTTTTTAAAGATTCAATACCGTCGCCCGCGACATTTGATGTTTCGCATTTCAATAAGAATTCGTCAAAAGATTCAACCGGAAGTTTTTCCCGCACCACAGATTCCAGATCATCTCTGTCTGTTACTACAAATTGCGCATGAGTGGCATCTATGATACCCATCACTGTTTTCAGATATTCGTTTCTGTTTATTTCAACCGTCGGACAGCCAAGGCACTGGGCCGCCCAATAAGCGACAATATAGGAAAGATGATTCCCGCCGACGATTGCAATCCGTCTTCTTTCTACAGATATGATCTGTTTTAGTCGTACTGCGGCGGCCTCAACGAGGTTTCCAAGTTTTTCGTATGACAGTACCCTGTCTGCGATAATCAGCGCCGGTTTCTGTGGGTGTTGTACACGCGCCCGCGCGAAAATATCTGCTATATTAGCGCATTCATCCCGTTTTCCACCGTTTTTATTCATTACCATCAACTCTGGTAAAATCAGGATTCCGCACGAATGCGGAGTATCTCTGTGGCAAGCAGCGCGACTGTCAGATTTGAAAAAAACAGCGGAAGCGGTATTTCAACTGAAAAACTCTCGTATATTTTTTCCACGATAACTGCGGCCAGTATAGATTCACCGCCGATTTCAAGAAATTCGTCATGGATGCCAATGTTCTGTACGCCGAGTGTTGATTGCCATATTTCGATCAATTCCGCTTCGAGTTCATCTTTAGGAGGCGCATACGCATTTTCCAGCACGGGACGCGCCAGATTTTCAAGAGACAATGTGTATCTGTCGATTTTGCCATTCGCGGTCAATGGCATTTGTTCCAGAAAGATAAAAGCGGCAGGAACCATGTGTTGCGGCAGTCGCCGTAACAGATATTCATGCAGCGCAGACGCATTCAGTTTCGCGCCTGGCTTTTTTACGATATACGCAACAAGCCGTTGAGATTTCTCTCGTTCGTTCTTTACCGCAACGGCTTCGCTCACTCCGTTACAATTGGTAAGAACTGTTTCGATTTCGCCCAATTCCACGCGAAATCCGCGCACTTTTACCTGATTGTCGGAACGCCTAATATATTCGACTTTGCCGTCGAAGCGGAAGCGCATCACGTCGCCTGTGCGGAAAAGCTGTTTTCCAGGAAAGAAAGGATCGTGTACAAATCGTTCTGCGGTCAGCTCCGGCTGGCCCGCATAGCCCCTGGAAATATAATCCGCCGCAACATGCAGTTCACCCGAAGCTCTGACCGGCACGAGGTTCATGTATCTGTCCAGAATGTATGCCCGCACATTTGGCCCGACCCGCCCTACAGGGACTGGCCCTTTTTTACCGTCATTTTCCAAATCCACAAAATTGCCGAAAATAACCGATCCGATTTCTGTAGAAGCATATCCGACCGTTAATGCAGCCCGCGGCATGATCTTATGGAACGTGGTAATGGTATCGCGGTCAAGCGCCGCGCCGCTTACCCCAACGCGCGCGACGCTCTTTAGCAGACTTTTCGCCCTGGTTCCTAAAGTGAAAAGCTGTTTGAGCATGGAAGGAACCATAGTGATATTGTTTATGCCGTTCTTGTGGATGATTTTCGCCAGCGTGTAAGGATCTCTTTCCTGGCCGTTCGGAATAATCACTACCGGCAATCCGCAGCAGAGCGGCATTAAAAGGCCCGACACCGCGCCCAGGAAACCAAGCGGCGCATTCAGGCAGCAAACGTCCGGTTTCGGTTCAGTAATGTAGCTGAATCTGCCAAAACCGTACAGATGAGCCATGCTGCGATGAATGCCGATGACACCCTTGGGTTTCCCTGTAGAACCGGATGTAAACAAAACATACGCCGCATTATCAACCGTTACGCCGGAATTAAAGTTTTCTGGAAAACTCTGGCATTCGGGAGCGTCGGACAGAACATCAACGGTTAAAACCTTTGCGTCGACGCCGCGAAACCTCGGCGCACATGCCGCGTCGGTAAGCACGATATTTGCCGAGGATAGCGATATAATGTCCTTGATACGCGCCGGCGGTGAATCGGGATCGACAACAGTATAAGCCGCGCCGGATTTTAAAATGGCAAGGAGGCAAACAGCCGCTTGCAGGGATCGGTACATGCCTATGCCGACGACAATTTCCGGACGCGCACCCAGGCTGCGCAGACGACGAGCCAGTGAGTTCGCCCGGATATTCAGTTCCCGATATGTCAGCGTCCTGTCTTCAAAGTGTAACGCTATAGCGTCAGGCGTCCGCGCAGCCTGATCCTCGAAAAATTGGTGTATGCACCTCTCCTCGTAAGGAATGACAGCGCCGTTCCATTCAATGATCAGACGGTAGATTTCTTCGGGTGAAAGCATCCTTATGTCTGAAACGCGCCGTTCCGGATGCGCTGTCATGTCGGCCAGCAGGTTTTTGAGATGTTCGGCAATTTGCTCCAGAAGTTTCTTTGAGTATAGCCTGGTATGGCCTGTCAATGTAAATTTCAGCCCGGTTTCAAGATGCGGTTCCCAGGTCAGACACAACCCGTTCCTGTAGTATTCGGCGGATCGCGGGTCTGCGTATACGCCGGCGGATTCTCGCATAAAATATGCCGGGAATACGAATTCAAAGGAATCACGCGATACATACTCGTTCCAGACAACTTGATTGGCATAGGTTAGTTGTCCCGTTTGAAAGCGGATATGTTCGATAATTTTATTCAGTGTAGGGTTGCCGTAGAAGTCGATCTCAACGTATCGGAATATTTTCTTATTTAGACGCCGCAGGCCAAGACAACAAAAGTCCTGATCTGTGTAACGATGCAACAACCCCGAAGATACGGCCAGTAACAGCGCACAAGGCGTCGTTGCCCGCTTTTTCAATACTACGGCAATGTTGGATGCGACATCCTTTGATAGTTCAACAGTTATACTGCGAGAAGATTGTTTTGTCATTTTTTTATTTTGCTCCTAAAGAGGATTATCCATAATTCCGCGCAATATGCCGGCCAGTTCCGGCGCGTGGCGTCCTATACAGGTAATGTGATCTCCCGGAGTGTTTAGGAATTGAATATTGTCTACGGCCTTTTTCCAGACCGCCCGCACAATGGTTTCTTCCGAGAGACTTTTTTCCGGCTGAATTATGATGACCGGCCCTGCGTATTTCCCCGGTCTGTAACTTCCTGACAAACGGAACAGCTCATTCAATGCCCACGTTTTACGCATCTGTAAACTTTGCATTGCTGTTGACGGCTTTGTCATCCGAGATTTCTGTTGAGCCGCATGCTGTGATAACCCCTCAGAAATGTCGCCATGCGGCGCTTCCACCATCAACAATGGAGTATCAAGGCGTCTCCCTTCATGCTCCAGCATTCGCGCCATCTCGTAGGCGATAAGCGCGCCGTTGCAATAACCGCCAAGCCGGAAAGGCCCTTCAGGGCACATCTGCCGCAGTATCCTTAGATTATCCTCGGCCATCTTTTCTATGGTTTCCGGAATTTCCAGACCGTTCATGCCATGAGGATTAATGGAATAAAACGGCATGTCCGCGCCCAGGCATTGCGACATTTCTATCGTATAAAGTCCGCCGCCGAAAACGGCGCCATGTATAAAAAACAGCGGCGGTTTTGAATCAGGCAATACAGGCTGAATGACAGAAACCGTTTCAAACGGCTGTTCGCGAAAAATCACGTTAGCCAGCGATTCGACTGTCGCGCCGCCGCACATAAGGGAGACGGGAAAGTTTTTCCCAAAAACTTTATTTATTGACGCGACGACGCGGCTTGCATGATTTATATCTCCTCCCAGATCAGCAAACCTGTCACGCACGCCTACGCGGGATACGCCGAGCGTTTCCTCCCATATCCCGGCCAGGCGGCATTGCAGCACGTCTTGAAAAGCGACGTAGTTTTGCTGCCATCCGGCAACGGCGGCTATTGAGGAAGAATGCTGAGTATCATTCAAATAAACTCTCTCTTGCCGACCGTCATCATGAACAGTTGCAATTCTTGTTATCGTATCGTATTGAGGATCAGTTGCCGTACATTCCGGGACAAGCGCGGTATATGTCCATTCCGTCGGTTTTTCTTCGACTGGAAGTTCGTTTATCCTGGTATCAGGATTCATTACCCCGTACTTTAATAAGTTCATCAGCCATTCAAGTTGCGTCGGTATGAGCCGGGGAGCAAGAAAATTACTGTTGAAAATCACGTTTCCTTCTATCCCCCGGGGTTTACCGTCATTGGATAGCCGTTCCGATAGGTCAAATATCAAATCGTATCCGCGTTCCTTAACAGTGACATGCTTGACGAAGACCTTGAGCCGGGGTAAATCCAACGTTTCGACACCGACCGGCTTTAACCGAAACAATACGCGGAAATGGCGGGATTCGTCCGCAAAGCCCGCAGACGCTGCCTTACTGGCACGATTTACTGCCTCTCGGAAAGTCGGATTGTCCTGTATGTCTATTTTGAACGGCAGAACTTCCTCAAAATTGCCGATCATCGCAGGAATACGATACTCTTGATTGCATTCTGATCCGGCAAGCGGCGGATCTGGATTTGCGGGCTGATAATCCACGCGCCTGATTGTGCTAATCGCGGCCCGCCTGTATATATCAAGACGTGAAAACAGTATGGTCAATCCGGCATGGAAAATCGAATCAAGAGACACGCCCGCTTCTTTCACAAAAGCAGCCAGTCTGCTGTGTACTCCGGGATTGATACGCACCGGAACGATTCCCTCACTCCAGAAATTTTCAGCATCGCCACTCGTTGTATAGTCATTAACTGCCGTGGTTTCCGAATCAATGCCAGGTATCAGCGTATAATCCGCGTGTTGTACGTCCGTAATTCGTAATTCGTAATTCGTAATTGAATCAAGCATCGGCGGCAGGTTAGGTTCACGGTTTTCCATTCGCGCGGAATAGAAAGCGAAAAGATCACGTATCAGCGGATCGACCGAATGGCTGTCGAAGGCTATGCGATGAAACACGAAAAGCAGCGTGTGTTCGTGTTCGCCGGTTGAAAACAAATGCGCCCGTATCGGTGTTTCCCGTGACAGATCGAATGGATAATCCACCGCCATTTTAATAGCTTGCGTCATGTTCAAGGTATCGACTTGCTGTAGTGATAACGCCGGCGCAACGGCTTCTTCAAGAATCACCTGCCCGGGGAAGCCGTCGCTTTCTGGAAAAATCGTACGTAGTATCTTGTGCCGGTCAATCACATCGTACACGACCGCAGCGAGGGTATCTTTGTCTATATTCCCGAAGAGACGCGCCATTACCGGTATATTAAACGTTCCAATGCGATGTTCGCCGCGTTGGCGCTTCCAGATGGCGAGTTGTTTAGGTAAAAGTGATGCTTTCATTCAGACTGCTCCATAGAGGACAAATTCGCAAAATGGATGGTTCTTCCTGCACCAGTAGCGGTACTCCGGTACGATCTCCCGAATTAATTCCGGTATCGTCCACATATCCGACGGCTTGTGGTAAAGACATATCGCCAGTTGAGGTTTGTACTTAATAAGCGTTTCCCTTGCCCCCGCCAGAGTATCCATCTCATTGCCTTCCACATCCATCTTGATAAAAGACGGCGCAATACCTTGTTCCTTTACATAATCATCAATACTCGTCATCGGAACGGTCTGCGTACCGAAGCCGGCGCCTTCGGCTATCTTGGACGCGACACAGCTATTGTCATGGATAAATTGCACTGTGCCGGTTTCTTTTCCGACTGCGCTGGAGATGATTTTAATTCTGCCATTGCCGTATCGTGCGGCGTTATTGTTTAATGCGACAAGGTTTTGCGTATCAGGCTCGAAACAATGGACAGATGCCGCTCCGTAACTTAATGCCCAGACTGCCGTGTCGCCGGCGCACGCGCCGCAGTCGAGTACAACATCGCCGTTTCTAATGCAAACATCATTGTTATATCGGTATTGCTCAAAAATAAACGTTGCAATCTGGAAGTAGGATTCTAAATCCGGTGAACCCGCGGGAACTTCCAGGTTCGGTATCTTCCAGCCATTCAGCCGCTGGAAATTGAAGCCATTCTGTAAGATTTTCGCCAGCAGCATTGCACTCTGCCACTGTCTGTTACTGCACGGGGAATATCTTTCGGCCTGGCTGATACCCGATTCACGTAAGGCAAGGTAAACAATTTCCTGTTCATATTGCTGTCTGCTTGCCTCGTCCTGAAACGAATCACGAATACGCTCAATGGTTTCATAATCCCAATCGGGTTCACAGGAGTTGCCTGTAGGTTCTTTTTCAGGAATGTTACGGATTCTGGTTTGAAGTTCCGTTAAAGGCATAATAACGACCTTTCGTCCAATATAATAAAATTTTTGAAATATCTCAACCGTTCAAAAAACATATCTTTCATCATGGAAACAAATGTATCGGTTCGCGAACCGCCCAAAAAGAAACAATATAATCCGAACATCCATCATCGTCGGAGCATACGGTTGGCCGGTTATGATTATTCGCAATGCGGCGCGTATTTTGTGACAATATGCGTGTATAACCGGAAACGGCTGTTGGGCAATATTATGGGCGAAAAAATAGAATTGAATGAAATCGGCGTCATGGTAAAACATGCGTGGGAATGTCTGCCGCAACATTATCCGTATGTTTCAATCGGTGAATTTGTTGTAATGCCGAATCATTTTCACGGTATTTTGTTAATTGCCGACGATTTAGGCGGTTCAGAAACTATTTTGGGCGGTTCGCGAACCGCCCCTACGCGCAAATCTGTTGGACGATTGGTCGGTATGTTCAAAACGGTAACATCCAAAAGATTTAACGAAATGCGGTATTCCTCCGGCGAAAAAATATGGCAACGTAATTTTTATGAACACATAATCCGCGACGATGACGATTACATGCGTATTCTCTGGTATATCCAGGCAAACCCATCAAATTGGCGGAATGACAAATTATGGACAATTTGAAACAATGTAGGGGCGGTTCGCGAACCGCCCTTTTTTACCGCCC
>Ga0123353_10007043_pt1 | contig 15126 bp, 13 predicted proteins | sample TergutLab28metaG_3_FD_92763 | JGI IMG/M metagenome (GOLD analysis project Ga0123353, IMG submission 92763) | Labiotermes labralis P3 segment gut microbial communities from Petit-Saut dam, French Guiana - Lab288 P3 | ecosystem: Host-associated > Arthropoda: Insects > Digestive system > Gut ... | reverse complement strand
GATCTCAGAACAAACAGCGATTATTTCCCTATACAACATTAACTGACTGGTTTGTATAACAGAGACGGAGAGTGTTTACTGCGCGGTACGGACTGGGAATTTGTATATAAATTAGGTCAGACTTAGTCGCGTGTGGTACATCGCTGCTGGCTTGACGGTCCGGGGATCGAATCCCGGTGGGTGCGAGATTTTCCGCACCCATCCATACCGCCTCTGTGGCCCACCCATCCTCCTGTAAAATGGATACCGGGTCTCTTTCCAAGGGGTAAAACGGCCGGGGTGTGGCGTTGTCCATTCACGCCCCCTAACACCGAGATTAAGGAAAGCGTACAGCTATGCCTGTACTCTCCCTCTGGACTTTCATGTCCTGTTCTTTGGTGAACTTTATATTTACCTTTACCAAACTCAGGCTCTCAACGAATAATCATCAAGCTTACCCTTTGTTATGAGATACTTTTATTAGTAAGCTTCCACCAAATACTATAGTACTATATAAGTATCAGTTCAGCACACCAACTCTCTCCACCAACACACCCCCCCCCCCCCCCCCCCCCACAAAAAAAAAAAAAAAATAAAATTACCCAAAACTTTTTTAAATAAAATAAAAAACCAAAAAAAAAAGTGGTTTTTTTTTTTTTTTTTAGTCTTTCACTGCTATTATTTACAGTCACTTTTATTTCACTTTTGCTATTCTATAAATATTTATTAAAATTCATATGGGGAACAATTATGCAATTTTTCCTCCAACTTGCTATACATAATGTATTTGCATTGAATCTTTAAAAAAAAAAAAAGCCTTCATACCTTACCATTCACAAATGTCACAGGCCTGACTTCTTGATCACGCTCTCAACACGAGCACTACACATTGCTGCACCCATGCTGGTTCAGGATGTTGGTAATAATGTCAGATACCTGTTCCTTTACACACAGGTGATTGACCTCTATCACACACTTGTAGAAAATGTTATCATGATCTTCGGGTTTATCTGACAGTCCGTCACCATTCTGCTTGTCGAGTGGCTCCTCCCTCATGCCCTCGCTGCTATAGCGTTCTGATAAGAAAACAATTACCACAGAGAGGTACATGACTACTCAGAACAGTTCAGGCAGCTCTTTGAGATGAGCTTCCTCCTAAACTTCAACCCTTCAATGCCAGCTTCCGCCCACTGCACTGAGTGCATTCTAGTGTACCTGAAATTCAGAAATCCTTTGGCCTGGAAAGCATTGGCAATTTAAGTGCCAGCATCATTGAAGGGCTTAAGCAAAGTGTGACTATATACACCACCTGCCTTAACATTAAAACCTCTACTTTTACACACAAAGAACACATGTTTTGTGTGATTTGCACAATAAACACAGAAAATTTCCCTAAATACCATTAGGCATTGGGTCTTTGTAAAGAGCATATAATCTGGTTTCAGTGTGGTCAATTTTTAAAAATCAAACACCTCAAAGGATTCCATCAGTGGTAGGAAAACTATACCAATCCACAAGGACCTTTATTCATAAAATCACCAAATTTACCTGAACATAAGACACCCCTCCCTCTTCAAAATCTTCAATTTTCAGGTAAGTTCCTATACAAAACACATTTAAATTTCTGTACACAAATGTATGGCAACCCCCCCTTACCCGCCCATTGTAGATGATTAATTTGGGGGGAAAAATTATCGTGTTATACTCAGGTAAATATGGTTTGTTATTGTACATAAATATGGTGTGTTATTGTACATAAATATGGTGTGTTATTGTACATAAATTTCTGTCCAACATGCCTGTCTCTCTCTTCTGTCTAATCCACCACACGTCTTCACACATCATTTCCTATGCAATTCTATTCTAAAGGTAATGGAAATTCATGTAACTCTGCATGTACAATGAAATGACAGAGCTCACAACAACTAACAAGTTTCTACGCCAGAAATCCAAATGTAAACTGCAGTTACATTAAAAGTGGCACATGAAAATCCTGTGAAACATTTTGTGAACCCTAAGAGGAATCACGAACCACAGTTTGGACACCCCTCCTCTAAACAATCCTTACCTGTACAGATAATATGCAACTCTCATGAACCAAATGCACAAATGTATGCAGCTCTAAGTCTGTTGGAAGTCTGCTCTTTGCAAAGTAGGGCAATAAATACATATAGTGGTCTTGTGAGTTTGAATATACAGGTCAGTATGCCAATACCCACCCACCAGGTTGCACATTACAACACAAAAGGCCCACAAAACCTAAATTCTTCATCAATATAACCTGCAAATCTGAGGGTCTCACAGTGATGGTGCTGAGGACTGAGGTCTTCAGGGATGTGACACCATGCTCTTGATCAAATGGTTTGGGTCCTGACATTTTGGTGAACTTTAGTGCCTCCATTTTCTGGGACAAGCAAGCCAAGAAAATAAAGCTAATGGATGAGGTGTGACACTACGGGTACAGTCAGCAGATGACCGAAGAGGTGGAAAAGCCAGTCAGGGAAGTGTGGAAGAGGAATGGTGTGCAACCATCTTGCGCTGAGAACACAACTTACCACACAGCATGTTGATCGGGAAGAGGGACAGTACGGTCCGGTTGCCACCTGCACTGTGTAGCTTCTCAATGGTATCATCTACTTCATCCAGAAACTTACGCATCTGTGGGTTCCACTTGCGGAATCCAACAAACAGCACTGCAAAATCTTGTTTCACTGGTTTCACAAACTCAACCTGTGGCAGTAATAAAGTTACTGTAAATGTACAGTTGTATCATCACCCCATGCAGTCAGCACGGCAGGGACACAGCAAACCTTGTCAATCCTTAAACACATTCCTTAAGTACATGATTTCAGTCTTCACATTCAAGAATATTTAGACTGTACCCAAATATGTTAGTAAATTTAAATTTATTAATTTGAATGCTACTCCATCTGTGCAGTTTTAGTTGCTATATATTGTGATGCTCACAAAGACAGCAACCATATTCTGAGCAAAGAACATGTACTTACAGGTGTAACTGACAGAGTACATGTGGGTTCATGTAATGTTTCCCATGACCTAGGACCTACACACATCTGCACATAACTGCCACCTTCCACACTAAAAAAATGGCACAGTATGTATGCAATGCCCACTTACATAATCAAACAAGTGACACAACATGTAGACAATGCCCACATTGAACTGTGTCAGCATTGGGTAGCCCTGCAAGAGTAGGTTCTCGTCTCTCCACATGTTATCAATAGCATCCATGATGTCCCAAAATGCATTTCTCTCTGCTTTCTCATTCCCACCTTCCATTGAAGTCCACAGTTTCTCTTTGTAATTCAAGATGACAAGCTTATTTCTGGGATACGCCTTCCTCAGCTGCTGGGACAGTTCACTTTCTTGATCTAGAGGTTCAGATGCAACTGCATTTTTGCGGCAGATGTCACTCTCATTACTGGGGCTGTGCTGGAAGTCTTTTCTTGCTATCTCATGCACTTGGTTGCGTATCCTCAACAGGCGACCCAAACAGAATTTGGAGCTATGGACAGTTTTAACAGGCTGTCCAATCTGTATCTTGAATCCTTTCACACATGGTGGAAACTGAAACATCAAAGCATTTGTTGTGGGAACAGAGTCATGAGTCCTCAGAACTCTGGTCTGCTGTCTAATGCCACATGAATTATCACCACGATGCTGACAGAAATTCTGTACAGCATAACCATAAATGATTTCCAGTGCATAGAAATGAACAATAAAACATGGTTACTCACTATCTGTAAAATAGCTGGAGAACAAAGAATTTCTTATGACTCACATCAAGCCATTTGTGCATGAGGGCTGTCTCAGCACGTTAGTCCATAACTACACACACACACACACACACACACAGGAAAGTATAAAACCCACTGACTTGTGGCTTCTCACTTGCTTAGATTTGACACTGTGTCATTCGGTGAGTGGCTCTGATGTTGCAAAAGAATTCAATGCCTTCGCCTTAAAAGGGTCAAGAGGTCCACAAAGATGACACAGTATGTTTGTTCAAAAAGTTAGGAACCACTCACCAAGCAACAGAATGTCGTATCCCTGAGGACCTGAATCCTCAGAAACAAAAATGCAAGAACCTTAAATCTCCTCATTAAAAATTCCATGTACATATTATAATAAGTAATGAAACATGACACCATGGCTAATGACCCTGAAAGTAAGCATCAATAACCACAAAGGAAATCTCCATGTGGTCTATTTTACACAGGTTTCCCAGCCAAAATCTAGAATGCGCATCTCCTCTTCTCCATACATGCCACATGCCACACCCAACTCATTCTTAAGACTATTAATCGACATTTTATTTCGCAGGTATTCAGATGTACTTACGGTGTACCACGTGACACGTGGCTGTAGATATAGCTATCAATTCAGTGGCAAATTTACCATTACAGCGCATGACACTACTCACTGCTGTGGCAAGTGTCACCTACACATAGAATTCTACAAGTGAGACAGGCTTCTTATCAGATGTGGGATGATGTTGACTTCCTTCTGCTCCTTAACATTCAAACAAACCTACAAAATGCAAATATTTGATGATGGAACAAGACTGCAAATAGTGTCCTCTGTAACGCAGCACACAGACTTTACCAGGGCATCTTTACTTACAAAAATGCCATACATTTTCATGGCACAAGTTTAAATGTAATTTCATTTATACCCATAAGAAAAATACCAACTACCCCGCACTGATTTTCATAAATTTCACAAAATGCTGAACATTATATGCAGGTCACACACATTGGATTTCACCCCAATTCAGATAACAGATATGGAAAGCATGGGTCAAAATTCATTTACACCCCTACGTAAAATAAAGTTTTCACTGTGCACATTTTTATGAAACCCATAAATCATCAAATAAATTTCTGAGGACATTTCCTGAGTCCCATTTTACCCAATCTGGAATTACATGTAGAAAATATGGACAAAATTTCAGTTATGACCTTAACTGAAGTATGGCTTTCAATGCACCGACTCTCACAAAAATCATAATTGCTCAAAAGTACTATGTGGCAATCTCTTAAACCAAATTTCACCAAAATCGGTCACAATATATGGAAATTATCCTCCTTGAGGTATCTCCACTTTGACGAAGGCATTATTGCCGGGTAAGAAGGCTTGCGTGGTGCAATGACCCGGAGAGCTATGCCGGCAGTAGTGTAGCTACCGGTAGGGCCACCCATGCCGGACAGGTCAAAGGAGAGCACCCAGACAAAGAGAGATACCTTGGCCCTCCAGGTTGGGGGGTGGGCGTGCTGCTAGCGACTGCACCCCGTAAAAAAATCTATTGCTGCGAAGGTTCAACGAGGAAATTTCGGACAGATGCAAGGAAGACGAAACAGGCTATTTGAAAGGGGCAATTACTGGCTGGAGGGTGAAGACTGAGGATAGACAAGTGTGGGATAGATTTGTCAAACAGACCAAGACCCACCCAGGGTTGTAGAGTCAATAGAAGAAGAAGAATATGGAAAATATGGGTAATAATTAATTTACACCCTTGGGCAAAGTATGACTGGCAATGAACTAATGACACACACACTTGCTTGACAACTTTCTGTAAGGAAGTCTCACAATGAAATTCATGAAAGTCTGACAAACAGTTCAGCTGCTGCTATTGGGTCATAAACGGATGGACGGATGTGGTCTTCACATAAGGCAACTGTTCACTTCATGCAGAATGTCAATAACTGTACACAATGCAACAGGACAGCTGGAAATTCCAAAACATGGCCATCAGCCTTGAAGTTCTCACAGCGGTGAAAAGGAAGAGTACAGTCTAATGGGATGCAATGTCATGTTGTCTGGTATACAGGTACCAACATTTTGGAACAGCCTGCTGCCTCCATCTTCAAGGCTGAACATGAAGGCACCATACTGCTCAAAAATGCAACTTCAAAGGAGCACCCAACACTGGCAAGAGCAGTATAACATATCACACAATCCTGCATGGTACAGGATTAGTCCACTGTCCCCACAAACATAGTAACCCTACTTGTTACACATTCAATCTCAGTACTCTTCGACATGGCCTTGTATCTTATGTTTGTTCAAACTGCGTAATGGACGTCGTGTATGTAAAATGAGTAAACAGTGCAACATGGTCCTCAAATACTGACCATGGTGTAAATGAACTGTATATTCAATGTTAATAAAAATCCAACCAGATGCAACAGTATGCAGATATTTATTCACTGCGAAGTCACTCTACATGTTTCGGGTGTCACAGCACCCATCATCAGGAGTATTAAAAACTGTAACCGCAACCTCCGGTACAGGTCATAATACTGGTACAGCTACTTCCCTCCAACGTGGCCTGATCGGGACATGGAGGGAAGTAGTTGTACCAGCATTATGACCTGTACTGGAGGCTGTGGTTACAGTTTTTAGTACTCCTGATGATGGGTGCTGTGACACCTGAAACATGTAGAGTGACTTTGCAGTGAATAAATATCTGCATACTGTTGCATCTGGTTGGATTTTTTATTAACATTGAACTGTGATGCACGGAACAATGAGTTAAAAAAAAAAAAAAGAACTGTGTATTATTCCACAACATGTGGAAAATTAGTGATGGCCATACACTTAAAGCTGCTAAGTTCTGTCACAAACCGACATGACATCCAGCTCTGTTTGCACCTACCAAGGTTAACGCATTTGCTTCTCAGTAAAATTTCCTTATGAAGACACTGCCACTCTCAACTGGCGGACAAAGAGCTCAATACAGGCTCTGAATCTCCACTTTGCCAAGCATATGGTTGAGGTACAATCCTGCATTCATGGGACAAATATTCAATCCCTGTCATACACTAACTTCATGAAGCAGGGTCTAAGAAGATGATGGTTCCTGAGCTACACAAGAAATTGCCTACATTTCACGTCACCTGAAGGTTAATTTGTGTTCTCAAGAACCAGCCACTTACCCCTGTCTTCAGTCACATAAATGGAGTCCACACTGTCCCATCCTATTTCTCTAAGATACATGTTAATATTATCTTCTCAACTACACCCAGTTCTTCCAAGCTGTATTTTTCCTTCAGGTTTCCCCACCAAACTACAGCATACATATCACATTACATGCCCATCCTATGTGGGCTAATTATCTAAACAATATTATGTGAGCAGTACAGATCTGACCCCATCATAACAACCCGATACCTGTCACTACCTACCTCCAGGTGTTTCACACCTTCATCACCAAATGGCCACACAACGTTCATGCTATGAAGTTCTTCCTTCAGGACTGTGAGTAGCTCCAATGGCTTCAACATCAATTTCTTACGACTATCAGCAAAACTGCCCTCCTCAGCCCGAGGATCCATATTGAGCGTCATTGTTTTTTTCTGCAGACAGATATATCATATATGGTGCTTGTTCATGACACAGCTGCTTGACAACTGCGTCTCACTGTCACTAGCACTCACCAGCTTGCTTTTCCCAACGACTTCATCTGATTCAGGCAACTTCTGAATTTCATATGTCTCCATGAAATGATTTGCTATCAAGTACCTCAGTTTCTTAATCTTGTAGTCCTCACTAGAGTTCCTGGCCCTCTTGTACACCCGAATGTTTGTCTCAATTACATCAGTCTAAATAAAAGAAATCAAACATCACACATTTTAGTAGCACAACCAACCAGCTACAAGTAACCACAAATAACTCCAACAAGCAGAGTTCTTCTTTGAAAAGCAAACAGTTCCTCAGGTAATCAACAAATTCCTCGCATCTTATGGAACACAGAACTCTATCACCATATTCACAAAAGCCTGCCACTTGTTCCTGTAGCCCATGCCCTGCCATCCTAGTCTTCATCACAGCCATCAGTGTGTGCCCTGGTGAATGCAGGCATACTGATGGTGGCTCAACCAAATACGAAAGGGCACACAAATTAAAAATTGGTGTATATTGTTAAGGGGCATAAAATAAAAGGTGACATGTACTCAGAATGTGTATAGCTAGAGAGCATGCTGAGTACATATGTATGTATGTATGTAGATACATATATATGTACATACATTCCATACAGCCATAATTTGTTTCAATGACAGAAGAATGTATACTAAGTCACATACATGAAGATGTAAGATCTCTAATTTTTAAACAGACTTTACATGATGTTCCAACTTTTGCACCAACCACACGAGTAACTCTAAAAACTTTCTTGTTTACAGTAAATATCTTTCCACTGTATGATAACCAAAAAAATATTCCATGGAGTGAAAATATGCAAACCAAATTGAGATAAGTGTGTGTTAATGCTGTTGGTATGGAACATACACCTAACTGCATAACACACACCACTTAACTTGGGAAAAATTTGATCAATATGATTCTCCCAATTTTGTTGGTTATCAATTTGTAAACCAATAAATTTTATATTTTACTATTTCTCCTATATACTCTTCTTTATAACTAATAATTAATGCAAAGTGTGGTGAAGTATTTGCTATTAATCTACAATTAGGAACAACCTATCAGCAGTAAACCTTAAGTCATATGAGAGAGAACTAAGTTTGACATTGTGCAGAATCTCCAATATTTCTATTGAAAATTATGACAAAAATGTCATCAGCAAAAATTATAATTGATCACTAAATAGAATTTAAAGAAAAGCAGGCTTTGCAGCTTTTCCCCAGTACTTCTTGCTTGTACAGACCTGCTACTTTCTCACAGAGAAGTCAAATCTAGAATAGCACTAAACCTTTAACACATAACCTAAACAATACTAACCACAGTAAACAAAATACATGTTGTGACACAATTACACATCAGCCATGCTCCTTTATACAGGTTCTATATCAACGTTATTCAACAGATGTTTACCTGTAGTTCATGTAAATAAAGTAAAAAGTTAATTATATCCTACCAATAACTTGAGTCAGTACACAAACTGCATTATGATAACTATACACTACATTTAGATTAATCACAAGGTTCCATATTTTCATGTTTACAAACCCTGGAAATGAAGAAACAACAAAAGTAAGCGATATGCATTCACATCAGATCACTTGACCAGTCTCTGTGTTCTCAGTAAGCAAAATGAATGCTTTACACATCAACTGCTTAATGCAGAAACAAAATTTCTCATGACATTAAAAGTGATACATGTATAATAAAATTCACGAAAATGACTGTTAACTTCTTATTTGAAAAGAATTGTTATTCCGTGGAAGAATTTATGACTAATGATCCTTAATCTATAACAACTGCATTAACTATGTTGTTTACATTGCAATTATTTGTACTGTATACTGCATGTTGCATCAGATTAGTATTCCATGTTCTTTTATATAACTATGCATGCAAGTTTTATCTTTAAAATTCATTTATTATTACTTTTATTGTAATCTCTTAATATGGCCACTGTAAATTTGTAATGATCTAGAGGATGAGAATAAAAACAAATAAATAAATTAAAATATCGAAAAGGAATTGGCAGTTGGGCTGAGTTAATTGGTAGTTGTAATGACAGCTGTCATAATACAACCAGTGCGTTCAACACACTTGAATTTCCCCTGTACACTGATCAAGGGAATTTCTGTCAAAAACAAACAAACAAAAAGGTTATATAAAGCAGTTCCAGAAGGTTCTTTTCATATAAACAATTTGCAAAATTACAAAAAATAATTTCCAGCTATGCATATAAATGTGGCAGAAAATGAATCTACACATAAAATGCTCACTGTTAGGAAACAAGCACAGAAAACAGACAATAAGAGTAGCAACCAAGCCCATTAAACTACCAAATCACAACAGCTGCACCCAGTACCAAATCTTGTTATCAGGCAGTCCAAATTCAGTTGTTAACTGCCATGAATTTTGCAGTACATTTTCTATTCTGCACCTACATATTTTACACATCACAATCCACATGTCCTACATTCCTCGCTGTAAGTACATCCTGTACTTAATAACAATTACAAAACACATTTGTAACGCCAAGTAGTTGTGACCAGTACATTAATATCAGTGAGAAGTTTGGGCAATTCAAATGTACAAATATACGTTGTCCAAAAGTTCCTTATAAACATTTGCTATGACTAATTCTATCTATGGTGTTCCTTGTAATTCAGTGGACTTAACTGAGCAGAACTGAAATTCTCAGTAATCTCTCAGTTCACAAACTTACTTCATGCCTTGAAAATTGCCCATAAGGTAAAAACTCATAAAATAAAAGTAACTTCCCATACCTCCCACATTATACACTTGCACTGGTACCAGAGGACAAAATTTTCCCTAAATATACAACTTTCATGTCACAACACAGAATGGTACCTAGATATGGTAAATATAAGATAAGTGGTCAATTACTGTACATATGGAACACTCTTTGTAAGGGAAAGGCTTGAATATGAGCTGTAGTTCCATCGGATTGCTGGATGGATGGACGGATGGATGGGGCATTCTTAATCATTAACCTGTACATTAAGAACAGTTACATCATTGAAGTGGCATGGAAAATATACAGACATCAGGCACGATCCTTGTTATAAACATAAACATAACACAAACATGTATTAGGTAAAAAGAAGTAAACTCTTCAGTGTTGGGTCAGTGGGTCATGGGGATCAGGATCCACACGTGCAACATGACTGAGGAACTGACAGCCCACAAAAGGTACCGGAAACAACGGCCAATGTTAAATATCTCACACAAGGAAAAAGTCATTAACCAACTGCATGTATATCAAAGAATTACTGCAAAACCAAATATTATGAAAAGCGAAATGTGCACATTAGAAACAACACATGCACTCACCTGAAAATCTTTGAATATGGATGCACATGTATACAGTTGTTCTAGAAAATCCTGTGGAATGCTTGCCTGAGGAAACACCCCTTTATCTGGTAACTTTGGACCTGTGGAAGCAATGCTACTCATGTACATGGTCAGTAAACATACATCCCACTCTTTCAGGCCTAGGCTCACCCAATCAGGCAAGGTGCTGATGCAAGACATTTGTACTAATGAGATTTGAGGTTCTCACAGCAATGTCGCTGCAGATTCAATTCCTCTGGAAAGTGAAAGTCTGTCACTGGGTGTGTAGTTCCAGATGTTCCTTCTAAACATCTGGAACTCAAATCAAATATTTTGCCCCAATTTTGTAAACTGGAGACAACCCACAAAACATCAATTTTACAGGAGAAGTACAAGACAGATTTTCAAAAAACTTTCCTCTTTATAGCAAATGAACTATCTGAGCTATCAAAATGATACTACCAATTTTTAATGTGGGATGATTTATTAGTTGAGCCCAACTGCGAGTGGGATCAGGATGGAAATCAGTTCCATCCTGATCCCGCTCGCAAGCTGTCAGTAAAACCTGTATGACATATACCATAGCTGCACGTACAGTGCTAAACTCCTGATGATGGACAGAGGAACTGTCCGAAACATGTAGAGTTTCATTACAAAATAAATTTTAGAAATGAGTGCATCTAGTTGGTTTTATTATAAGAATGTAGTACCTCTATTTGAAAAAATGCAATGATCAATGTGCTAGTTGGCAGACATGTGCTCTTAAAATAGTACAATGAATGACCAACAGTGTCACGTCAAAGGACCACAGTCCAGTGGACACATGTTCTTACCATAATGCTTCCTAAGAACTTCCAGCCATGGCTCCATGACACCCCTGCCCTTGTATTCAAGACACACAACATACACTTCAGAATTTCCCTCCTTGCTTGTGGCTGGCTTGAACACATGCACTCTATTAAATGCACAGCACAACATGTACATGAGACACACAGTCTCATGCTCATACATCGTGAACATCTTCAACAGGAAACTACCGCCTGAAACACACAGCACACAGCAAACAGCACAATCAGCCACCACCTGTTTCTAGCATACTGGTCACAGTGACAAACCTAAACATTACAACTTGTCATTTTCTTCAACCAGTATTGTCATATTGTTGAGTTTACATAAACAAAGAGGGATGAAATCTGTTATGGAGGACGTTCGAAAATGAATTATGTGTAAAATGTTAACAAACCACTTGGAAGACCTAGGCATAGATGGGAAAGCAATATCAAAATGAATCTTAAATAAAAAGGATGTGACAATGTGAACAGATTTAATGTGTCTCAGGGCACTACCTGGCAGCCAACCTCTGTGTCCCAAAAAAAATGGAGGGGGGGGGATTTCTTAGCTACCTGAGTGATTGTTTGATGATGAGGAAGAACCACACATCACGGAGCTACTGAACAACGTTCTACCACTAATGTAGTTCTCAGTGCCAACAGCACACTGCAGCTGCTACAAAAATCGTACATACAAAAACATCCACAGAACGTACCTTGGGCAAGTATGTGCAGGGCTGCAACAGTTTCACAGTAATGAAGTGATGAGACAAGTGATTCCTGTTCACCAGGATCCTGTTGACAGTCAATACTTCCATCTGCTGTCACCTGAAACAACGAGAATTACTGACAGCACGACTAAGGCACCTACGAAGCCTATTTTGTGTTGCATTGTGTTACAGGTGTAGCAGGTTGCCATGCTGAAAGGTGATGCCTTGAATAAGACAACACATCACACTTGGTGTATTATAATTTAATGGACAGCAAGTAACCTGAATTCACAGCCAAAACAATATGCATTATTACACTAATACTAATGCATAATGACGTAAGGACTGAGGTTTTTCTAGCTGTACTACTGATGATGCAAGTCTTCTGGGTCATCACACTGTGTCGATGGGCAAATAGATGGGCTGTGCGTCCTTGAAGGCGAAGGCGACATAACCTTTGAAACATCGGGATCCATGTTAATAAACGTCCAACAAGATGCAACTACAAACAGTGTATTTTTTCTGTACACTATTCTACATGTTTTGGGTGGTTCCTCCACCCATCATCAGGAGCACAAATAACTGTATCTGCAGCATCTGGTACTGGTCAACTGTTGCTGCTACCTGTCGCTACCGTGGGGGAGAAACCACCCGAAACATGTAGAGCAGTTTACAGAAAAAATAACACTGTTTATAGTTGCATCTTGTTGGACATATATCAACATATAAATGTGATGCACTGTCCCATGAACATAAAGAAATCAGGAAACACTCACGAAACCACACACTGTCACATCCCAGAAGACCTGAGTCCGCAACCACTAGTAATACAGCCCATACAAACTACATATGTCCATTTTCTATTTTCTACTACAAGGACAATATACAGAAACATCTCTAACTTATTTATAACACTTTAGATTTTAGGACAAATTTTTATGAAAAATTCCATTGATTTTCATGTTTTTATTGTTTCTTTTTATTATTTCTCTCTTGGGAATAACACTTCATGTACCGTTGGTACAGTAATTGTGAGGGTGAGGCCTCTTCTGAGCACTTTTCCTTCTGCACCTATGTGTTTCTACCTCACGATGGTCAATATGTGCGACCAAAAACAGTTAATATTACATGACAAGTGAATGTATGGAGTTAGTGTGTGGTGTTTGTGCGCACTGTGTTTGCTAGTAATTAATGAACACAAAGGGATAATGCTGCCGAGATCTGAATCCTCAACAATGATGCACACTGACTTATTTCTGTAAGGAACAAGTTATTTGGATTACTCACAGGAATGGAATCTAGAAGCACGTAACAAACACACCACCAGCTAACGAAAATTACTTTTTTTTCTAATTCATCATCTGAAAAATGGGGTGTCATTTATAATTCCACGCAAAGTTAAACACTCAACGCACAAGTTTCTCCTGAAAAACTTAAGATTATGAAGGAGTACGTGAGGCATCACATATGCAGTGAACACATGGTTGTGATTCATGTCCAAGTTCACAGCACAACAGCGTGACTGACAGAAAATGACATAAGCATTTAAATTTATGGACGTTCACACCTTCTGGTACGCAATTCTGAGCCACTGGACAAGCAGCTCTTGATGTGTCGAAGGACTGTGGTGTCATCATCTTCTGGGTCAAGCAGTCAAGTATAAAGCAGTCCTATTACAGGCCTGGAGTGGCCCAGAGTGTTCCAGGAAGTTACGGTTTCCAGATTTCATGACAATGGCACAGGATGGTGGTAAGGGTGTCAGCCTTACGCAAGTCAAGTATAATATTCCAACAAATTACACCGAAAAAACAGCTCATTCTAGTGTCTGAGTTTAAAATTACTTAAACTGAGAATTTAACAACTGCTGCCCCTTTAAGGAAAAACATGAACTAGCTGATAAATTCAATATATTAGCAGAGCAAGTCTTGACAGAATGAAATGCCTTGAATGTTGTGCTTCTAGACACTATGATTATATGAAACCACTGCGATGTACAGTACTGTACAGTAGCACTGAAATTACAGGTGCAAATTGATTGTCAGAATTTTATAGTCAATACTTTTCAAGGGACAAATTTTAGCACTGGAGGTAAACATTATGTTTGTGATAGAGAAAGATGCCTTACCAGCAGTGTGTCCCCAGTCTTTGCTGCCTCCTGCACCAGATGCAGCATGTTATTGAGATCCATGAGGTCTCCTGTGTAGTCAAGGCCAAAATTCCAGTGATTCAGAGTTTGCAGAATGAAACGATCATCGTTGATCATACAAGACAAAGGGTTTCCTTCATAGTAGGGATTCAGTGTTGTAGCAAGCCAGTGCCACTGCAAACACACAACAATATTCGGAACAAGTTCAAATGTTAGCGTATGATCGAACTCAGTCGCAATTTTAAAGTGTGGCATCCCAGTTATGTTTCTAAAATACATAACACACAAATATAATCAGTCAATGCACAATTTTAGCATTGACAGATTATATTCTTTTATTACATATCCAACTATGGCTGTGAAGACTCTGGAATCCTACACAATGGATGTGAAACATTTCTACTCTCAAAGAAATAAATCATTTCCACCTTTCTATAGAAAAATATTAAATTCATACCATATGTTACGCATATAGACAAACTACAAAACACAGTTTCTGTGCAGCAAAAGGATCCTCCAGCTATCTACCATTTCTGTTCAAAAAATGTTTAGAGATAAATGTCACTAGTAATGACAGCGCTGTGGTGTTTGGTCGCAGGGGGGGGGGGGGGTTATAAAAAGGGTTAGAAAGAAGAGGAGAAAATTGTTGACATTTAATTTTCTT
>Ga0123353_10007042_pt1 | contig 15126 bp, 10 predicted proteins | sample TergutLab28metaG_3_FD_92763 | JGI IMG/M metagenome (GOLD analysis project Ga0123353, IMG submission 92763) | Labiotermes labralis P3 segment gut microbial communities from Petit-Saut dam, French Guiana - Lab288 P3 | ecosystem: Host-associated > Arthropoda: Insects > Digestive system > Gut ... | reverse complement strand
TGTCTCTTCCCCCTTCCATTTAGATGCACTCCATCTCCCCCGAAATCGCCTTCTTCTATCCAGCTATTTGGATCCACGAAAGTAAGTCCCATGGCGTTCGCGACCCAGTCGAGTCTATCATTTAGGCTCCCAATACGCCTCCATGACACGTCTCTCCGTCTCAACACTCCACTCAGTACGAGTTTGCAGTTCGGTATCTTCTTCTTTGCAGTGGACGCCAATGCATATACTTCCCCCATTATGAAGTCTAGATTTCTCGTCGATCTCAGGTCATTTGTGCCAACGTGTATAATAAACGTTTCTGCTTCAGCTAGCTCCCTACTTTCAATCACCCTGTTTAACTGTTCCGTTTTTATCCCCGGGAAGCACTCCACCTTCATATCTGCATGGTCTGTTCCCACGTTACGCACTAATGAGTCTCCGACAACCAGACACTTAACCTTTTGATTTGTAGGTTTTAAGCCTTTCTCCCCAGATCCCGCCATTTGTAACTTTACTTCCAGCTCCCTATTTCTAACCTTCAGCTCGTCAATCTGTCTCAGCGCGTTTTGTAGTTATAGATTTTACCACCCCAATGCCGCAAAGCAAAGACTTACTCTACCATGGCAAATGGCTGGCAGAGGATTGATTGATATAACTCGATTACATGATAAGCAGGTGAAGATTCTTCAGACGTACTTCCTAAACAAGCAGGTAATATCGTCTCTTCATGCTGCAGTAGTAAAAACAGATGGTAGGTGCACGCAACTGGACTTGGGCCGCGCAAATGCGATGAACTCCCCACAGTAATGACAAAATCCGGAAACAATATTCCCAAAAAGCCTTGCATGGCAGCCATCCGTATGACCTCAGCCAACAATAAGTTGACACAGAAGCGTCGAACATATGGCTGACAAATGCGCATTTGTTCGCCGAAACAGAGGGCTTTTTAACAGCAATACAGAACCAAGTCATACTAACACGAAACTACTAGAAATACGTCGTATATCTTGGAGTGGCCGCACACCGGTGAGCTGTGCAGAAGTTGTGGAAAAGTATCGGAGACAAACCAACACATTACTGCAGCATGTGTGCAACTAGCACCTACCGTGTGTGTAAAGAGACGTGATGGACTAGCCAAAATTATCCATCAGAAACTAACAGAAGCAGCCGAATTGATTGACGATAAAAGTCCATATTATAAGTACACACCAGCCAATGTATTGGAGAATGAAAATTTCAAGCTGTACTGGATTCGCAGCTTACTTACAAACAAAACAATATATTTTAATCGACCTAATATAACGTTTATGCATAAGAGAACAAAGAACGCCTTTTTGATACACATAGTTGTCCCAAATACACATAATCTCGCCAAGACAATAACTGGCAAACAAAATAAGTACCAAGTACTAGTGAATGAAATATGTGCTATGTGGAAGCAAAAGGCAGCACAAGTATTCCAATAGTAATATCATCTACGGGAGTAATTCCAAAGTCACTATCACAAAGTCTAACAGGACTTAACTTGCATCCGAATACATATATACAACTACAAAAATCAGTAATTCTTGGCAAGAAACTTTTTAAAATACAAAAAAGACCACCGAGCCTAATCCTGTTGATTACTACATCCCAGGATAGGTGAATATTTCCCAGTCAAAGTTGTGAAGTGAGAAATTCGATAATAATATAATTGTAGTTACGAGAAATAGTAGTGCTTGCTCAGGACCGAAACGTGGGAAAGGAAACAGTGTTATGTGTTCGACTTATGGCGTGGCAATTTACTAAACTCTGTGTTTCGGCGAATAACAAAAGAGATAAATTATTAAATATTACATAAATATATAATATTATTTATGACCTCAGATCTGACATTTCGTTTAAAAGGTGTCTTAAAATTTTAATTGCATTCGTGCAAAAAATAAATGTCTAATGTTGCATTCCTTCTATTGGTTGAATCCCCGGGGTATGAAGTTTATATGCCGACGTTTCGGAGCACTCTTTATAGGCGGTCTAAGCAGGGAGAATAATTGCGATGAGGTTGTTGGGGTATTTATACGGGAAAAGTTTTAGCTCGAAAGTAGCCTGAGCGAATTGAAGGAGGACCGGGGGTGTCCGAGTATAGAAACAGGCTGTGAAGGGCAAAGACCCCCAAGTCAGGGGCCAGTAGTACGTATGTGAGGGAGAAACGGCGTTGTGTCGGAGGAAGGAAGGGCAGCCATGGGGTGGTGGAGATCAAACTATTGGGTTTCAGGTGGCTGTCACTTTTATTTAAGTGTGTGAAAAAGGGGCTTCCAGGATTTACAAAAATTCAGGCCACCTTCTTGTTAATGTTGCGTGAGTGCATTTCGACTTCAATAGGTTTCCTAATGAGTCGCTCCATGTATCCGGTTTTACATGGACCGACGGAACGTCGACATATAAAACTCAGAACCGGAAATCACCCAAAAGAAAGCACATACCATGCAGAACAGCGAAATTTTGAAACCAAGAATAAATTTCTATTGCCTACATATTTGGTATATGTAATTAGGGAGCCAGAGTACTGGAGTAATTTTAAAGAACCCGCTACCAGGGAAGACAAGACACTGACCAGATCGCAGAAAACTAAAACACACGGGTATGTGGTGAAATAGATATAAATCACCTAACACGAAAAATGAATAAATACACTGCGCCTTTTTATTTGTGTACCTTGCATTTTGTAGATTTTATTATATTCTTCCAACAAATGCACAATGTAAATTAACAATTGCCCCTTCCTTATAATTCTCCTACATGTTTCGATGTTTACACATCACCCTTAGTGAGTTTCTTGCAAAGTATGCTAAAGTTAAAAATTAATAAAATGGAAACAGTTACACAAGTAGGTCGTTGTAAGGAATTGATGTATTAAAATTATTTTAACATCGTCAGATAAGACAGGTTGCATATAACTCCTAAAATGTATGTTTAATGACAGTTAACTTATAATGTAGTTATATAGATGGTGGCGGTAACTACAATCAACTGTATCTGGAATTTATTCCTTGTGGGCTCAATCTTGCTGCGAATTATAATGCATAAATGGAGTGATAAAACTAAAGAATGTAAACTTCATGTTGGTAAGTTGTTAATCCAGACACACCACAGGATGCTCCACAAACAGAGTAGGATTAACACATAATGCAAACTTTACGTATTCTAGTTCTATCACTGTGTTGATACATGAACATTTATTGTAGGATTAGGCGCGCAAGGGATAAAATTATAGATACAATTTATTGTATGTACAGCCATCAGATACAAACGACACTTCGAATTAAATGTAATTAAGCGTACTATGAAGGAATTAGGAGCAACCTCACATACCTCACGATGTTTCAATGATTTCAGTTATTAATTCCTTTTATCAACTAACCTGTATAACTGTTTCATTTCATTCATTGTAACTTTGGTATATATAATAAGAAACAACCTGAGGGTAATGTGTAAACATAGAAACATGTAGGAGTGTTACAAGGAACAGATATTTTTAACACACTTTGCGCATTTGTTGCACAAATATTTCTAAAAAATACACTTATTTCTACCTGGTTTGAAATATTGGTATATGCTTTCGTGTTAGCGAACACTTAGCCCCGTGTCTCATACTGCAATACTAAAACGATAAAACGATAGCGTTGGATCACTAAAATAATATCGTCTAAACCTGCTCTGCCGAGTGAACATGGATTTTGATGCTCGACTGGTCGGCATGCCGGCTAGCCATATCTCGCAAAGCGACCGGAATTAGTGGCGACATGGCACGTTATTCATTGACGTCAGCCACATCACTTCCCTCTAGAGACAGCTGCACCACCAGACAGTGCGCAAATCCCACCCGATTTCATGAACGAGTTGTGGTACCGGATGGAATGGCTGGTTGTGAAGTGGTTTCGATGTTGAAATGCATGACGTGCGCTGAGTTCAAGCGGTTATTGGACATTTTCTGCGCGACACCGTGAACTTCGACCATCTACATCTTATCGACCCTGTGGAGGACCATGTATGAGGCTACAAACAGGACTTCCAAGGATCCCCGGAGTGCATCTTGCTGTAGAAAGTCGTGGAAGTTGATTGCCAAGTCCGTAAATATGAGGGTGAATGACACGGCATGCTGGGATGTTGGTAAGGGTAGAAGCTTCCGAGATGAGGCGCCGCAACCCACCAACGACGTCAGCAGTGTCGTGGGGTCAGAAGTGGAAGCGCGAAAAATTCTCCCGGTAACCTCAGGGTTTCATCTATACTACTTTCTTGGTGAAGCTTGTAAGTCCTCCTTCCACATGTTGCAGAATTCCTAACTGAATCAATGCTACAGCCTGGGCCCAGTGCTCATCATCATAGCATTCAGGGCGGCCTTCAGCTGCCATTGTAAATTATCGATCATGCCGTTCGAAGCGCGTTAGCACACAGAAGTCCTCGATAAGAGGATCCGCTGATCGTGGACAGCGTCGTGAAGATACGGCCCTCGAATTGCCTCCCATAGTTGTTGCTGATTTGCTGGGGGCAGTTGAAAAGAGCAACCCAGAGAGCGACCAAAGCCTTGAGACTGTATCGGCGGTGATCTCGAAGAGTGCCTCAGGCGAACGCGTGTGTCCATGGCCGTGCGGCAGTAACAGATCCAGACGAGACAGACAGCGCCCCATTCATGAAGATATGCACGTGCGAAAAAATCTAATGGAATTCCGAAGCTCTCGAAGGGGTCCGGAACTTGTAGACATACCTTGCAACGTTGGCGAAGTCAATAGCGCATGTACACGCTCGGCAATCTTTCCCCAATCGAGACCATAAAAAACTCTCTTGGACCAGCCTGACGGTGGCGTTGACATTGGGGTGGCTAGGACTGTGGAAGGCGACAGAGACATGGTGGGTAAAAGAGAATGTAAATGAAAAGACGCGGTTGTGGAATGGGTGTATCGCAGTTGAGTCTGACGTCCGTCCAAAAAATTGGTAACCGTTCTAACCGGAAACGGCGAGCCATATTTCAAGAAGTCTTGTAAATCTGCGTGCTGTCCCTGAAAAAACGTCAGAGCGTGATAAACAAGAGGCGTCGTGACGGATTGTGCTCGGGTTGGGACGTCTGTTACAACGATATCTTGCCGTGAGACATTCTTTATTTCGGTAGAGGTCCTGTAAGCTGGACTTGACGGAACTGCTTTGGGGAGCACGTAACTCTAAGATGACGAAAGGCATGTGCGGGTGGTTTGTGACCGGTATACATAACAAATAGACGGCCCTGGATCATGTGTCGAATTTACTTTATTGCTGCATATACTAGGAGCCAGCGCTCGCAGGCATTATATTTTTGAGCGTTGCTGAGTATTAAAATATAGCCAGCATAGCTGAGGGGTTCCGATGAGCGAATTGTTGGCACGGGAGAGGCTAGACAAAGATGAATGACTAGTTCTCCGGTTGGTCCCTTAAACTTAGGACTAGGTAAGTCTGCATGAAGGGTAGCTTGTATTTTGGTGGCGTGTGGCAGAAATCGGTGAAGTAAAGCATGCCGAGTAAACCATAGAGGTCTTTGACTGAGACACGCTGTTGGAAACGGTTTGTCGCCGAACGGACGAGTACCTTTAGCTAAAACTTTTTAGCTCAGGAAGGTCACTTCCTTCGCTCCGAGGAGCGTTTGACTTCGTTGAGCAAGACACCGTACTCGCTACAGAATTTACTCGTCCTCTGAAGGCACGTTATGGATTTATGATTGACAGAAATCCTGGTCGCAAGGATTTTATCGATGAACGCTGGAGACATTGTGCGACGTTTCGTCGACCTAGGACATATACGGGAACTAAAGAACTCTGAAATGCTTCATCCTGCGAATTCGTCGGAATGAGCTTGAACTGATGGTAAACCATCAGCAAATATACAGTGGAGAAGTCTTGACGGCCTGGAAGTTGGTATGTAAGATAGGCAATGTACCGAACAGGGTGTTGGTTGCGGAAAGTACTGGCGTTAATGGCATGATAGTCAACACAGGGTCCATCGCCGCCTTCTATCTTAGGGACGGGTTGGGAAGGGGGGGGCCTAGTGGGTGGTGCCTTTTTGAAGCATCTCCACCAACTAGACTTCCGCGATACGGAGGCTGTCTTTGCCAGCCGCCGTGGGCGCGAATTGACTGGCGCAACAGGTGTGGTGCGAATATGATGGAATGTAGAATACCAAATTTTTCGGGGTTCGCCTGCTGGGCTGATTATATCCTGGGGTCCTGGAGGAAAGCGTGATAACGGAAGTTTGGCCATGACTTTAAGGTAGCCGCCGTGCTTTTCTACATAGACGCAATTTACTGCATAACGGGTGATTTATTGATAATGCGTCGGTTTCGAACGTTGACGAAGAGTCTCTACATTCAGAGAAATTCAGAACCGACGATAGGTATCGTTACTCCGCGACGACAAAGCGCCAAGATAATTCCCGTCGTAAGTCAAAATCCTGTCGCAGGTTTATTCAGCCCCAGATGGATCGGTCGTGGCAGTACCATTAACTGGCCACCAAGATCTCCAGACTTAGCCCCGTTAGATTTTTGTTTATGGGGTTTGATGAAGAGTTAAGCGTACAGAAAAAAAGTGGGTACACGAGACGAACTGCTCGTTAACATACTTGATGTTATCGACTACATAAAGGAACGTCGAGACGCACTGAGACGAACAACACGCCATGTCTTCACACGAGTTGCAAAGTGCCTTGATGTTGACGGTGGAATTTTCGAACATTTATTATAAACTGTACCAACTCTGTTACTTGAACAATAAATACCGGTATTAGAAACAGTACGTACACGCAATATCTCTTTCTTATCGACAATTTTGCGGTTGTACATTCAAATAGCTCTAGCTCGGAAACCGTTCGGAATAGGACACATGTTCATATACATATTTTTGCTTAGAATGACCGATACTATATATATATATATGTGTGTGTGTGTGTGTGTGCGTTGTGGATGCGTCATGCTTTGTGGCATGTTGTTGGTGGCAACGGCCCTTTTATCTGCACAATAGACTGCTTCTGTATTAAGTGAAATGCACTATTGACTGACTTCAACAGTTAGCAGATAGCACCTTGTTGATCACTGAAAAGTATTAAAGTTCTCTTCAATATAAAATCTAAAAATGTTACGAAAGTGTGTTTAATGCTCATAGAAGTGGACTGTTTTTAGTTCAGCATGTGGATTGTGGGTCTCATCGCTACCACATAATCATTACTGTACTCAGCTACACACTGCCTGAACAGCCTAAGAAAAGGCAGTGGAAAAAAAGGGGGAAAGTGTCACTTCAACCAATGCACAAAACAATGTGTTGCCAACAAGGAAAATGAAGGCTTAAACAGAGTGAGAAACTTGGTTTCAAAAAATAACCTCATGATAAACATTGAACAAACAAGAGCAATGTTGTTTCATACTGAGCAGAACAGACTTCCTTTCAGACCACAAGTCACCTTTAAAAATACAAATATGGCCCATAAAACAGATGTGTGATTCTTAGACACCTGCATCACAGACAATCCGAAATTGGATAACCAAGCTCAATTATTAACTCCAAAACTCATCAAAGTATCATGCATTATTAAATCATTAAAAGAAGTAATGAGTTCATATATGATAAGCAGTACTTTATACAGAAATTTTCAAGCACTTCTGAGGTATGGTATAATTTCTTGGGTGGGGATAATTAAAGTAATAACATATTTAAACTGAAAAAAAGGCCATTTGAATAATGATTGGTGTTAGTATACATACGTCCTGTTGCCTGTCATAGTCACTTCTTTGTACATACCTGAAATAGTTTGTTACATTAAAAAGTAAAAAGATTCACTGCAGCAAAATGTACACACTAATAATACACAAGAAAAATTGGATAATGTGAAATTTTGCAATCCCTACCTCTTCAGAAAATTTGTGGTGAATATGGGAATCAGATTCTACAACAATGTGCCCGATCATATAAAATGCAACTAGATCGAATCTTTTAAATGAGAACCGAGATCTTTCTGCTACAACACATATTTTATTCAGTGGGTGCATTTATGTCATACTGATTGCATGTGGATTAGAACAGGTGAGTTTGGTAAGTCATCATACATATCTGTTTTAATTGGTATTGATATTATTACATTTCACTATATTTGTGTTTTATTGTCTTTTATGTTGAAGTATTGGGTTTCAGTCATGTGATATATACATTATAACAGAATTGCAAATGTCCAATATCGCAAGTTGTCACTAAGTGGATTGAATAAAAAAACCTAAAACATGCTAATGTTATGATATGTACCAGCTATTATCATGTCTATGGATACAATTATGGAAGACCAATGTCACATTAAATGAAGTGTCAGTTATTAATCTTCATTGCTATCAACTTACATAATACTGAGCCTGTATCAAATCATCTGAAATTTATTATAGATCTAGAACACATATAGAATCAACACAGTACACAAATACAGAACACAAGATGACAGTACAAATTCTTGGGCTTGGTTGGTAAAAATAATAGGATGATGCTTGTTTCAACATTACAAACGTTGTCAAGTTACCTGTAGTTACAGAATCTGGAAGTTCAATTCCATGCAGCGGGGTCCTCAGAAGCCAATAATTACTTAGCTCTCAAGAAAATGCCCTCCTTTTATGGAACCCTGATGTTCAGTACTGTTATTCACATTTAAATTATAAGTTCATTATTGCATTTATGAGATCTTCAGTAAAACCTACTAACAACCAGAAGAATCCACTCCATATCTTCAAACCTGTTCCTGTGCCATCAATTTTGTCATCCTAGCTGTGTAGGTGCCAAAACACCCCTAATATTTTAATTATGAAGTCACCAAAGAATCACCCTTATTTTCAGTGTAATCTGCCTGCCAAAACTCCACCAGTTAACATGGAATGTTTCCACACTGTATTAAGAAATACTCCCTTTGTCTCAGTTTGCAGTATGGAATGACAGCACAGTGAGGTAGATGGGACATGGAATACATGCAGAGAGAGAAAACATACAAATTGTGGTATTGAAACAGGGGAGGAAGAAGAAGCCACTTGGAAACCTAAACGCAGATGAGAAAACTTTATTAGAATGGGTCTTAAGCAATGAGCACACAGACTGGGTTTGCATGACTCAGAAAAGGCCCAGTAGCAGGCTCAAATGAACACTGTACTAAACAGTTCCATAATACATGTGGGAATTTCTTGAACAGCTAAGCAAATACCATCTTCTTACAAAGAGATAGTGCCATGAAGACTGTGACCATCCTCTTCAGACTGTTGCTTTCTGGGTTGTGGCAAGTGTAGTCTTGTACATGGATAACAACATTTTGTAGAAATGGTGCCTCCAACTTCAGTCACTTCAACAAGGATGGACTAGACAACATCACAGCTCGTGAGACAATGCGAATATTCATTAGCACAAAAACTTGAAACCTCATAATGGTCTCAATTTGCAGCTTAATTTACTTGATAAATCTCTGCAAATCAAAATGGAATATGTTCTAAAAAAAATACTTGAAATGCACTGTCCTCTCAAGAAAAGTGTTTATAAGCACAGTGTCACCTTACATGAACATCCTTTCACACCAGTACTTCAGAGCTATGGATGACCCTAGTTTCAACAGGATATATAAAAAGTCAGGAGTGGTTAGATGAGGGGATTAACTGTTCCACCTCTCATACAATGGAATCAGTTTATGAACCAAATCTTGATTCATGTAAGTAATATATTTGTATTTATAAAGTGAAATGTTGTTTATTTACAAATAAAAGGCATTCTTTTCCTTCTTTTCTTTGAAAACCTTACAAAAGTTTTGTACAATATTTAAACTGTACAACATGGTATTGTACCACCATCTTGTTCTGAGACATCAGGAGAAAAAAGAATGTATGTACATATATATGTATATATACAAAGTGGACCAGAATTAGCTTTACAATTTAAATTATTTGTACTGTTCTGTAGGAAGATTTAAACAAGATGAAACCTATGTTATATATATACATACAAAAAAAGAAATTACTTTCATTTTGTTACTGGTACCAGGAGTTGCATCACTGACCATTTCTGACAACATGGCTGCATTTTGCAGCTCTGAACATAAGTATTGCCATTCCATGTTTCAAAGTTTATACCTATGTTATCAACAGGAAGGAAGGAAGGATGTTTCTGGTATGTATGTATATGTGACCCACTTAATCACACTACCACTTCAAACTGTTCCAATTCAGTTCCTGAGGATATGATACAGTTTAAACCTCTTTCATTCCAGCCATGATCAGTACATGACAATGAGAGTCCCTGTCTGAGGGAATGACCTGTTTCAGTTGCCCTAAACATGTAAACAAAATGAAGTACCAATAACTGTAATGTTAATCTTGGTCCCTCATGTATATATACTCCAGCTCAATAGGTCAGCAGTTCTCAAATGCTTATTACTGACTGAGAGGGTAACTGCTTATAAGCCAGCAGCATTAATGCACATTCTTAGAATAAAGGGCCTGGATAGATACCATATATTAAATACAAGGTACACAGTAGTCGATAAATGAAAATCATGGAAAACAAGACAACATATTTAGGACTGAAATGTACCAAAAACTTGGTAAGATAATGGTAAGGTTAACCACGTATGTGCTGAAATGAACAGTCCTGAATAACATCCACACAGGGTAAAAGCTATGCTATCTTTAGCTTAGTGTCCATACCATTTTGGTTATTCATATTCATAAATAAAACCATTAAACACAACCTATGTATTGTATCTTACATAATAACACAACTCACCTTTGACAGGTGAGCTTTTTAAGCTTGTGCACCAGTGAAATTAAAGTCTGTTCTTCCAGAATGCAGCAGTGCCATCACCTGGTGACTGATGTCCCAATGATATGAGACAACACAGTGGTCTCAAAATGATGGACACTGGTCACAGCACCACATCCCAGAAAAAAAGAGACCTCATCCTTCATATGTTTTGCTCCACAAAGTGGTCATCTTCAAGAGGGAACTTTGATTAACTTATGTGTTACACGAGTTGAAAAGCCTCAACAGTACCCAGGACTACAAAGTAACACCGTTACTCTATATAACAAACTAAGCATACCCAATTCTACGCATTGGCAACAGAAAATGTGGTCTAGCCTAAAGTTTCAATAAACACATTAATCATAAAATTTTAGTACTTTGTTATGTGCTGAATTCACTCTAATTCACTTTTAATTGTATACCAGCAGTACTACTACAGGGTCTGGCAGAAAAACCTAACAATTTGGCATTACAGCTCTGAGCAGAACCATTAATGTGGGGATGTTGCCCTTGAGGGCACTTTTAGTATGACTCAAGGCATTTCAGTCATCACAGAGTGCTGGTCACCATCCCACCTTCTCTGTGGAGACCTATTTCAAAAACAACAATTCAGCTGTCGTGACTTAGTGGATATTTTTTTCAGCACCTCAACATCACTGCTAGTTGCAATAATCTACTGCTGTGGGTGACAGAGAAATGTCAGAGAAACATCATCTGCCACAAAAAAAAAATATCCAGGAAGACAGTCTCCTGCTAGAACTCTTGAGATTATGAAATGAGTGCATCAGGCCTCTAAGTCCTTGGCTTTCAGCAAGCAGAAATACCCTTGCATTAAGTACATCTGATCATACAGTGCACCTAATATTGCATCAAATCTTAAATTTTCATCCATAAAAAATGGATGGTTCAAGCATTCAATAATCAGGACAATGTAAAACAAAAAACTGTTTGTGAGGATATTTGGAAAGCTCAAGGTAACATTATCGACATTCTCATGACAGATGAAGCAAATTTTCAACTATTTGGCTATTCCAATTCCCAGAACGGTCACTACTGGGTAATTGAGAATACATGTGGCATTCATCAGGAAACTTTACTTTTTGAGAAGAGTATTTGTTTGGTGTGGTGTAGCATCTTTTGGGTTGATTGGTAGATATTTCTTAGAAAACTAGACATGTGGGGCAGTGACAGTAAATTCAACCTGCTACCTTGAGACGCTTCGCGCATATCTGAAACCAAATCTCCACAGATTTGGTGTTGAAATCCAGATTCTCTGGTTTCAGCAAGATGGGGCAACAGCTCATACTGCGAGTCCTCGGCATATTTCCAGATCACATGAACTCAGGAAGAGGGAATACTGAATGGCCTACTAGATCGTCCGATCTCCATGCCTTCAACTTGTTTGTCTGGGGCTATCTTAAGAGAACCTCAGGGACAAATTGGCAGCAGTTTCTCCCATCGTGCTGCAATGAGTGATGCAGAACTTTCAGAAAGAAGTATGGGAATGTGTTAACAACAATGGACACTACCTCAAACATACTGTATTCAAAAACTAAATACTAAAATTCAAATGCTTTGAGATGAAATTAAAAATTTGGTATAAATTTCAAACAGAAAAATCATTTACTTCTTATTTTATTTCAACTTAAAAAGCATCAGGACCCTACATTTACTGTAGACTTGCTTTTCATCTCATATATACCTCATGAGTTGGTAGAAGTTTCCTCCTGAAGTTAACACTATAAGACGATAAATCATGTCATGGATGAGTTGTGTTTTTATCTGACAGTCAAAATAAATAAGCTTTGTTTGATAGTTTTATTCTGTTTTATTATGTTATGCTAGCTCATTTTCTGCGCAGAACCTTCCAGTTTCATAGAAATTTTTCCCACAAAAAAATATTCTATATGTGATACTTCATTCTGTGAAGACTAGTTTTTTCTTTCTGGTCTAGTAAACACCACAACATGAAAATCTTTCTGCAGGACCAGGCACATGTTTGTGTGCATGTTTTACGCGCGGTACTAACAGGTATTCCAATGTACTGAAGAAAGTTGTAAATGTGTTACATTCATTCATAATATGCTCACAGTGGGAACGTTTACACTTTTGTTAAATATCAACACAAACGTGTATGCAGGAAATACAGTCATATTTAACTTGTGATCATTGGAAATATATTTTAAAACGTGAAAAAAGACGAATAGAAAAATATAAAAAGAAGCTAAAATTGTGATCTCAGACATGATGCAGTACAGTCTGGTAGACTAGGTGACAGGTACCAATGCTTCAAAGGACACTGGTGCTTCCATCTTCTTCTACCCTGAAGATGGAGATATCAGGCTCCTACAAAACATCAGTATCAACTGAAGGACTACACAGTGTTATGTCCCTTAATTATTCACTGATGTGACAATTTTGCATATCATGCAAAATTTCTAAGGAAACCAATGTAAGGGACCTCATCAACACTACAAACATGGCAGTAACTGCATGTTAAATTCATGAAGCTTACCCTGGAGAAAATGAAGTAGTTATATGCTTACCGTATTTACTCAAATACAAGATAAGGTTCTTCCATTAATCTTAAATCAGTTCATATAATTGTGATTATAACAACAAAGATATAGAAAAATCCGTCAATCACAACACAGGGGGTGTGATCGACAGATTTTTTTCTGTATCTTTTTTCTTTGCTTAAGTGTTTAAATATGTGAGGTGATCTGAAATTCACAAATGAAGCATCAAACTGGACTGTGCCAAGCCAAACCAATGGCTCTACTGACAAACTGTCATGTATGGACAAAACAGAGAACACAGCATGTTGTTGCTATATTAGTGCTCATTCTTGAGTGTTGTAAGTCACTTGTAATGCCATTAAAATGTTAGGCCACATATAGAAGAGGGCTAGAAGTGTGATACGCATTCTGAATAGAATCAGGCAAAGTTATGATACCAGATTTAAACTAATGGGGATTAACCACGCCCAGAAAACAACCACAATGCACCAAAAATTTTAATGTTGCAGAAGAAAATGTATGATGATAAAGAAAACAAAACCAGAAGTTGATAAATACAAACTCCACCCCAAAAATCCTTCATTGGCCCCAAGCGTGGATGTTTACAATAATCAGAGCAGCCAATCATTGAGTCTGAGGTCTTGAAGAGAAAAAACTGGAGTGCTTATTATAAGACAATGAAATACAGAGCACAGGAACTTGCCAGATCACACGTGTGACACCATATCAAGGCCACCACAGGATGGGGTGGGCATGATGCGAACAAATGGGTTCATTGTTCACAGCAGAACTTTGATTTGCCAGAAACTGCCAGCAGATTTTGAAGAAAGCTTGTTGTTTTACAACAACAAATGATTCAACTCAGAAAAAGCACAATTACCTCCTGAGCTGAACAGAAAATACCGACAAAATGCCACTGTACTTTCATCTACCATCCAGTTACACTGTCAATGACAATGGGGCAAAATCTGTGGTGATAAAAACATTGAGTTATGAAAACGTGTGTAACTGTCATGTTGGCTGTATTAGCAGATCATAGCAAGTTGCCACCATACGTGATTCTAAATCACAATAGTGCCCAAGGAGCAACTGCCTAGAGGTATCATTTTCAGATGCCAACCTGAATGTTGGCTGACGAACTTACGAAGCAATGGTTGTCAATGGTGTGGAATGAATGAGCCAGGGGTGCTCGGAAGAAAATGGGGAATGCTGATCAAGGATGAATTTAAGGGACATATAACTCCAGAAACGAAAGCCACAATTACTGCTAGTTCCATGAACACAGATGTTGTGGTCATACCTGGGGGGGTGGCCTCACAACTGCAGGTGCTAGATGTTGTGGTGAACAAACCATTCCAAGACCACGTAAAGCAGCTGTATAATGTGTGGCTCCTGATAAGAGATCATGCTTTGGCCCCAGGTGGTAGAATCATGAAGCACACTGTGTGACTCCTCTTTTTCAGTGGATCACAACAGTCAGAAAGTGCTGTATATCCTATGCAATGGCATGACCATGAAGAAGCTGGTAATGTTCGCAGTTAATGTGAGGATGATTAAGGCACTGACTGACTGACTGTGATGGAACAGTGGCACTGATTGGTAAAGGCAGATAGAATCTGAAATGCTTTGTGTATTATGCGTATGAAATTAATAGCAGAATATTTTTTCCTTGCAGAAGTTGCATTTGGGGGGGGGGGGGCATCCTCTGTTCAGGGTTTGTTTGGCTTTCGGGAAAATAGGGTTTTTTTCAAATTTATTGCACCACTTTTCTTCAAAAATTTTAACCTTGTTTTCTTTTTCCAAACACTTTAACAATT
>Ga0123353_10007041_pt1 | contig 15127 bp, 6 predicted proteins | sample TergutLab28metaG_3_FD_92763 | JGI IMG/M metagenome (GOLD analysis project Ga0123353, IMG submission 92763) | Labiotermes labralis P3 segment gut microbial communities from Petit-Saut dam, French Guiana - Lab288 P3 | ecosystem: Host-associated > Arthropoda: Insects > Digestive system > Gut ... | reverse complement strand
GTTGTGTGTGTGTGTGTGTGTGGTGTGTGTGTGTGTGTGTGTGGTGTGTGTGTGTGTGTGTGTGGTGTGTGTGTGTGTGTGTGGTGTGTGTGTGTGTGTGGTGTGTTATTTAATGACGCTATTAACTGCTGAGACTATACAACATTGGTGATAAATGAAAGGATGAGTCTTCACCATAGGTGCAATAATGACAGCGGAAAATTGAGGTAATCGGAGAAAAATCAGTCCCAGTACAACACTGTCCACCATAAATCTCATCACATGAACTTGTTGAATATCGAACTCGGAACTCTGTTCTGAGGCCAGCGACTAACAGCCTGACTCAAGGTGCGGCCCCATATTGAACGTCACGGAATTTATCATAATTGTACAAGCAATTCAGACTTCAAATGGAGGCCACTGAGCCGCTGTAATCGCATTTCCTACGTCTTTCTCCCAAGACGCTTCCATATAAACAAAATGCGATACGTAAATGTAGAGCCACTCACTATTACGGTCGGTTAGAAAACAAGTTTACATAAAGTAAAACTTTGTAAAGTGCAGAACCTAAAATTCACAGCCAGAATTCTCTGCGAAAGAAGGCCAGTTCCCCGACCGTGAAGCAAGTTTTAACCTGATACAGAATATTCTCTTCGTATCGACTGCCTTTGCATTGCTAAGCTAGAACTGAACCTGTACACTTTGTCTGAAGGGTCTGTCATTTGAACTCAATGACAGGCTGCCAGAAGAGTGCTTTGCAGAGTCGAGATGCCGCGGAGTCGCTCTCGTGTGATTGTAGCCTGTCCGCACTTCAGCAGTCTGTAATTAGCAGGCATATGTGTTAGATTCTAGAGGAAACTTAATTTTCAGAATGGTGACACCAGCAGAGCATGCGTCTATGTAATGCCATTCAACTTGTGACCTTTGGATAGCCACTTCGCCCCTCTAATTAACTGAATAACTAAAGAACTAGCGAGTTCACAGCAGATTGTGTATCCGAGACCGGGCCCTCAAATTACTGAATCTATCTTCATACTGACCCTCACTCAATCGCTACATGAAGCAAGGTTCGCCTTGGAGAAGCTAATGTATCCTCAGGTCGTCAAGAAATTTTCTGCATTTTACAGAAACCGAAGATTCGTTACCGTGTTCACAAAATTCTGCCACTTGATCCTAACCTGAGCCAGTTGAAACCAGTCCACGCCCTCACGTCCTTTTTCTTTAAGGACCATTTCAGTATAATGCAACCTTCTACACCTAGCTCTAACAAAAGTTTCTTTCCTTTAGGCTTCCCCGCCAAAACCCTCCATATATCTTCCCCCAAGTGTTCCACATGCCCATCCCACGTCATTTTCTCTTTATTTCATTACACAGTAATATTTAATGAGGAGCGCAAATCTCCAGCCTCGACATGCATTTCGCCTGGTTGGGTCCTAACACTTTCCTTAGAAGCCTGTTCTACGTCGAAAGTCCTCAATCTATATTCTTGCCCAGTGTGTAAAACCAAGTTTCATACCCTTACAGAAAAAGAGGCAAAACTATAGTTGTGTACATTGCAGTTGTTATGTTTTAGGTAGCAAGCGGAAAGCAAACATTCTGAACCGAATAGTAACAAGCATTGTCTTCCCTTACGTTTGTGAACTGGAACACAGGAAGCAAATTGAAGTGGCTCAGAATGAGACCCAAAGGCTTGTTTTCTTTACCACTATGGAGGAAATTGGGATTTCATGAAAATAGGCAATTTGTTCAACAGTTCAGTGACTTATTTACAACGAAGAACCTTCTCCGCAGGATTTTGGTACAGTTTGTTTGATGCAGGTAGACGTCTGTTACGTCACCACCACCACGCACAATTGGCGCTGCGAGTGACGTCAGAACTATTATTATTCGAAGAGAGTACTCTGCTCTTTCTTTTACATTCTTTCTTAAGCAATATGTAAAATGGCATGAAATGGTGGATGCCATAGAAGGTTCAGTTTTCATTTATTTCATAATTCTTACGACGCTGCTTTGTCTGTTTCAGCTAATAGTTTTAGAGTGTTTAAGTACAGGGGACTGGGTTGGATGGGTATGCAGCACGCATAGAGAATTGCTCAGAGAATGCAAAATCGTCGTCGAGAACCTTGGAGAGGGAAAACTACACAGGACGTCTAGAGATATATAGGAGGATAATATTGAGAGTATTTTAGAAAAATGAAGTTTATGGACGCGGATTGAATTTAACCGACTAAATGTAAAGTGCAGTGTTTGTTATGCGAATGGTGAGGGAGCTGTTGGTTGCGGAAGTAAGATGTGTTGCACAACTGGCCAAGAGGGGAAACTTGCAACAGATCCGTAATGTAATGACATTTGTATTTTATTTGACGATTCTGTCGTTGGATCAAAATACATCTACAGTTCAGAATGCTACGGTGATTCATGAACGACAAATTGGAAAGGATATAGGCAGAAACGGTCATGGCCAGATTGAGGTTTCATTCCGGTATATCCTGAAAGAACTGAGGTATACCATGAATAGACCAGATCAACAGTCTTTTACGATATTACGCAGCGTAAACTGGTAATTATGTACCGACGTTTCGGGATAACCTATTGGTCACATCTTCGAGGGTCAACCATTCCAAGAAGTCGGACTTCTTGACACTTGAAGATGGGATCGATAGGTTGTCCCAAAACCTCGTTACGGAAAAACCACTTCACGCTGCGTAACATCCCAGAAGAGAGCAGATTTCATCGACATCATGGCGGCAGCCTGAAATCACGCACGAACAGACCAGTCAGGGTGGCGAACGATCCGGTTGAATTTCGAACCAGACGCCTTCCGAATACAAGACCAGGACATGACAACTGCATCAAGTCGTTAGGCGGACCAGTGTTAATGCAACGCGCGTTTCGAACATAACAGCCCAACTAATAAGTTGCTGACATTTGGCAAACGTTTTTAGGGCACCAGACGCCCGACTTGAATGTGGCAGAAACACGAACTCGAGCGAACTGTCTGACGCGATGCGGCCTCTGACCTATTTTAGGAGCTCCAGATTGGATTCTCCGCCAGAACAAAGATTTTTGGACAGAGGTTTTCGTTTACTTAAGTCCGTCCACGCAAATGCAAGGGGATGAGACTTCTACTAGGCCACGGCCACTTCCTTGCAACGCCTTTTAATTTCAATATCCATCAATCACACTAATAATTTACACAGACATAGTCTGTTAGCGTCGTTACATAGAAAGTCCTGTGCTGAGTTACTCCACTTATACCTACAGCAGCAGCCACGAATTTCCACGAATTCCTAACCTCGGCACTAGACGCACTTCAGTATTCAACTTGGCGACCCGGACGCAATGCGACCACAAAACAGAAACTGTTGTAGTGTGGTGAGGGAGCTGGCTGCGCCCGTGACTGGATGAGATGCCGAAGAGAGGATCTGTATCAATTCTGGAAACGGAAATCCAAATCTCCAGTCATTCGAGACACTACACCGGTTGTTCTATGCTGGTTTTACCGTTAAATGATCTAAAGGTAAGGAAGTAAATAAATAAATAGGGATAAGGGTATCCATGGGATTGGACAAAGTCGGTTGTAGCCTGCTGAAAGCTGATACCCACCCACTTTCTGAATAGAACGACGAAAACCAGGAAGACAGAAAGAACATCGAAGCTGGTACCTCGGTTACAGCGGTCAGTCCCATTACCGCTATGCTACTCTATTGGCGTGTCTCTTACTGCTTCCATACAAGTCAGCCTGGCGGTCGGCTGACCGGCATTTGCCAACGAGATCGCCGTTACTAACAGCGGAGTGCGTCGTGAAGCAAGTGTCTTGTGGGGCTGGGGCAACGCGAGTTGACGATCAATATCCAGTCGCTACTCGTCCGGGTTTTGTTGTCTCGGAGCGCCAGAGAGCGCGCTGTTTTCAGTGGCGGCGCTTGTAGCCTCTACTGGTAGGTCCCAGTTACGTCCTGTATCCGTCTAAACATTATGGTGGGTAACGTCTCTGCTGCAGGACCCGAAATCTGAAACTGCTAGTGACTGAGCTGTTTGACTGTCTTGCAGCCAACGATAACCAACCAAAACTATAGCTAACTAAAGTCTATATCCCTCTCTAAATTAAACACTTCCTGCCTATGAAAAGCGTAACTGGAATGTGCAAGTGGTGCCTCTAAGGATTTTAACTACCAGCTGGTGAGTTTGGCTTCTTAGTTGAAGACCGTAACGTCTGTTACTGCTGGCGGGAGAAGCTCCCGTCCAGCAGGTATGGCATTTGGCAGGGAACCTGGCTATTTGGGTGGATGTCTGAGGATTGAAGAGACACGCGGTGTTCTGGGGGCTGAAGATTTCTGTAATCCTCTTTAACTATACCGTACAATTTGCTTTGCAACTGAGGAAAATCCCTAAAAAAGATCTAGATTAACGGATTAGCCTAAGACGCTAATGTCTCTGTTGACTTCAGGCAGCCATTGTATACCGGGCACTTTATCCCACTGGTAAAGTGGACGAGGTGTGAAATTTAGCAGTCATCTCCAACTATGCTGAAGTTAAGAACAAATGTAGCTGTACTTCTGTGCACCATGTGCCTTCATGGCACGCACGGCAATAAATCTACCTTTATGTAACTCGTCCAAAGTAATTTTTATCTTCTGCCTTTAGGAGGCAGTTCTTCAAAATTGAGCCTGACAACCCACGTTTCATGCTAGTAATGTAGAACGAATGCCGATCATGATGGTCGTGAGGTCTAAGGCTTACGTCTGCAGTCATTGATTTCTGGGATAGCTGGTTCGAATCTCGCTGAATTTCTGGAAGTCCATCTCTTGTATTTGTTGTGTTTTTCGCAGGTATCAGCCTCTGCGATGGGCTGATCACTCGTTCAGGGGAGTCCTACCGGGTGTGTGTGTGTGTGCGTAATTTTTAGGGGTCCTAGTCCCGTTTGGGGTGTAGCGCCACAGAAAAAATGTAGAAATACTACTATAACCACATTAGTATTTGGGTGTGAGAAGATGCACCCAGTGAGACTAATTACTAATTACTAATGAGACAAATTACTAATTTACTCGAATATTGTCTTAGCAGCACCTTCGGCGCGCCGAAGTTCCTGCCTTGGAATTCCCAAATCCGCAAACATGTCTCGCCTTTCAATACTAATGCATTTATAAGCTGTAAGTCCCCACCTTACAGAGTTTAACGCAGTGTTCACTGCGCATACCAGCTCGTCAGTGAGTTTCAGGGATATGTCAGTATGTGTAATGCGAATTTTAAGAAACAAATCGTAGCATTCTGTCGGAAAAATGCGGATTTTTAAAAAATCACCTCAGGCACTAAAAACAGTTAGTACTATTCTTTCAGCAGCTCAAATACAAGTTGATTCTGAAAGGCAAGAGCTCAGTTTTCTTTTGCTTCGGGTTGAAATAGCAACTTCTGCCACTGCTGCATAAAGATTGTAGAATTTGCTGTACTTTTAGGCGATATAAACTAGTCTTCTTTCCTTAATATTGCTTACAGCGGTTTCTGTTTGACCTTTGGTTGCCATAACAACAGCGGATTCAGACACAACCACCGGGGCTTCATTGTGAAGGTAGATTCTGATACCAACTGCGAAAGCATAGAACTGACTAATGCAATCAATTTAGAGTGAGGACAAAAACTAAATTTCGCGCTGTCGTGCCCTCTAATAAACTTGTTCTGACATGACTACTCCGAAAATTTGCGAGGCGTCCGTCAATTTCCGTACTCAATTGAAGCGAAGTGTAGACAAAACAGCTGCCTACTATGCCTGCTTAACCGCTGGGCGCGTCTTTTGCACAAAGACAACGCATAATGGAGAATTAGAGCTCGTCTAACTTTTCACGTATTTTTCGACACAAATAAAGGAATCCAAATTCCGTTTGTTATCTGTGTTTAATGATTGCTATAACCCTCCGAAAGAATATGAATTTGCCCGCATTGTTGCAGTAAAATGCCCTTATTTTGTGTGACAATTTTCGTCTACTACATTCTGTTGAATCGACTTGCCTTTTCTCACGTTATCAGAGACAGGTTGTCATTCCTGGAGTCCCCAATCAGTCAATAGTCACTATTCGAATGCCAGTGGAAATTTAGGAATTCTTAAGTGACACATCCCCATTGTGCAAGGCAATCTATGTACTTGTTGAACACAGCGTCCTGTAACAACACCATCAGCAATTTACAATAGCTACTAGTTTCGACCCTGTATTCAGGCCATCATCAGACTATGTAAGGTAAAGTTATTCCGTTACAGGTCCGGTGTGGCCCAGAGGGTGGGTAGAAGTATAGCTCTACTCTTCCATGACCGCGGCACTAGAAGGGGGTGAGTGGTCAGCAGCACGCCCCGGCCGCAGTTTACCCTTGAGAAAGACTCGGTACCCATTATACAGGAGGCTGGGTGGGCCCCAGGGCCGGTCTGGACGGGCGGAAAATCTCGTCCCCAAAGGGTTTCGATCCCGGACCGTCCATCCCGTAGCCCAGTTGCTATATCGACTGAGCTACCGGGCCCACACATCAGACTATGTATAATTTAGAATTAAAGAAACACCATGCAATGGTCCTAATGTAAAAATGGGAAAAAGTCTCGTTCCCTGTACATAAATTTAATAAAACCCTTCAAATTATTATAAAGTAGTTAAAAAAAACAATATACTCTAAAAAACAGAAATATTATTATTAAATAAAGAGGGCAATCAGCTTAAAAGGTTTTGTGTATATGAGTCAGAAGCACTGCGACACAGATCGTAAAGCCAGACTGAATTTTGTGAACTGCTAACTTCATGAAGTGCATGATGAAGCGATAGGACCTGAACTTGTTCTGCTTAGCTGTGAAAACTGGTTTCAACTGAGTGGATAAGGACCCTGTCAGACGATAAGTTTCTGGTCTGCAGAAGATCCAATTTTCACCGACGAAGGTTCATTATATGATGTTACAATTGGTATCGGCTTGCTATGAGTGCACCTGGGGCTAATGGGCCCATACTTTCCTGGTAACAAATGTAGATAAGTTATACATTTTATGACATCATTTCTTATCATCTCTTTGACTACAGGAGAGTCTAAACCCTTTTGTAGCAAGAGGGTACAAGAGTTCGTATCGCCAGAATTCTGTGCCCTGCCGGCAGAGACTTTGGTAACCGAATGGCCTACTGTGTTACCAGACCTGAAAACCTGCGACTGATATTTTACTGTGGTGTATGTTCAAGCACAGAGTGTTCAGTGACAATCGCCAGAAGGCGATGTGAAAGAAACATTCAGGGACACGTGTCTTAAGCTTCACCAACGTAACTTCGACGTTCAACAAAGTACTTATTAGGTGTGATGTACCCCTGCAAGATGACCAACGATTTGCAACACTCAATAAGACAAGTAAAGCCTAATATAATCTATACATACAAAGTTTAATGTATCAGTCAAAAAACACTACAGTTTTATTACATAAAATTCTATTTTAGGGCCTGTTTATTAACCTTTTGGCGCCGGAATCATTTTTTTTAAATTTTAGCACACCCTGTATATAAAATGTGCATAATACAGGAACAAAGTAAGTTAGAATTATGAAACAAACTACATTTTGAAGAGAAAAAAACGGACAGTGTACACCATGTTTAAAATATTCTGTGCCTATATTTGTTGAATAAATATATAAAATGCAACTTTGGAGGTTAGCGGTGCGGTACGACAACTATAGTTGACATTAGGCGTCTAAAGTTTAAAGTAGATGCTGGCACAACATTTTAGTACCTTGGAACTCACGTTCTTATAGAGAATGGTGGAACTAACTTGACGGGCTATAAATTTAACGTTAGTCAGCCCGATGTGTTTGTCTATACATACAAAGCATAACGTGTCAGTCAAAAACAAAACCGTTTTATTACATAAAATGCTATTTTAGGGCCCTAAAATGGCATTTTGTGTAACAAACTTTTGTGTTTGCGTTATACTTTGTATGTATAGACAAACACATAGGACTGACTAACGTTCAACTAATATTATTTGTAACAAACTGAACTGCAACATTCAAGCGGGGGTTTTTTTTTTATTTTTTTTTACAATTTCTTTGTTCTTGCGGCGCGACAGCCCAACTTGTGGCGCGACAGCCCAACTTGCGGCGCGACAGCCCAACTTGCGGCGCGACAGCCCAACTTGCGGCGCGACAGCCCAACTCGGGCCTCGGCCGCCTCATTATTGATGTTTCAAGATCATACATGGTACGGACAGGTTGTCGCGAAAAGTCGGTAAAGAATTGCCAATACTCACTGTGTAATAGCCCAGGCGAGAGCAGCTTTCAAGGCTTATAGGAGACTGGAAGTACCAATTCTTCTCACTCTTACCCTCGGCACTCAATGTGAGAGGTCAGCAACACGTTCAGACCGCTTTATCCCTGGCGGAAGAGCCACCTGCATCCTTTGAGTATGAATTTGGCTGAAGTCTACAGCGGGCCAGAACGCCTCATAGCACGTGGTTCTTTGTCGCTCCTGCCGGGAACCGAACTTAAACTCGTCCATTTTTTCTATTACGCAATGGACCAATTCGCAGTATGTGACAAAGAACGCATTTAAAGCAGATATTACAGTGTGTTTTCGTGTGTAGAGGAATAGGGCTACATTTTACCCCCAACTGGTGTGTCGCGATTGTGTAACAGTTACTTACATAGGCCGTTGTTATACTTCCATTCTTCGCTAATTACGCAAGAGATTGTATGGAGGGAGCGGGTAGTTAATCACCTGCTGGACACAAGTGACAACGTCGTTACGATTTAATATCAAATCCGTGTTTGAGGAAGTTGTCAAACACTGTACACATATTATGCATGAAACTTAAGGTCAAAGGTAAAATGTAAAGTTTGACCTAGAAGAAGCCACGAAGGCTCAGAAGGGAAGTATAGGTACATATATATACTGTTTTTTTTAACCTCGGCGCTAGATGGGTTTGGGTGGTCAGCACCACGCCCCGGCCGCTTTACCCCCGGGAAAGACCCGGTACCCAATGTGTAGGGGCTGGGTGAGCCCCAGGGCCGTTCTGAACGGGTGCGGAAAATCTCGCCCCTGTCGGGATTCGATCCCCGGACCGTCCAGTCCTTGGCGATTCTTTATACCAACTGATTTATCCCGGCTCAAGGTCGAAGGTCCCAAGACCGATAAACGGACTGATGCTGGTCTTCATTCACTGGAATATGCTGAGGTGTTATGCAATTCTAATGACACGACCAGACGACATACCACGTACCAACGGCTCACCAATAAATCACAAAATTAAAAATTAACACATCGTTATCTTTGGTCCTCAGAATGTTTGGATCCACAAGGCGGGTGGGAAGAGCAGGCTGGGGCAAACTCTGTAATGAAGAGCCATGTAATTTGTATTCTTCATCCAATATTAACCTGTGAGCATAATCAAGTTAAGGTGCACGTCAGGACGGAGTCATGCAACACACATAGGATGTACCAACCTATCTAATGACGTATCTCTTCGTTTTGACACCGTGTAGGATCATCAGTCGATGCAAGCAAGCAGACTATGTCAAAACACGACAGGAACATCAGCAGTGACAGAATGAGCAACCATGTCCTCTGTGCTGCTGCCTTCATAAGACAGCCGAAGCTTCACACACGTAACAATTATTTCGTCCTACCCACAGCAAGTATTTAACTACAGTATATTCTTAAATCTGTTCATCATAAACACACATGCACAAATGTGTTTGTATAAGTAAGCCTATATAAAGACACGATTTGTGTTAGATTATTTGTGTGTTGTGAAGGAATGTGAATTATTCGTAACAGGGAGAGAATAACAAAATGGCAGCCATAAACGACAATGAATAGTGATTCAGTTGTTACTGAAGTGTGGACCCTTGCCTAATAGTTGCAGAATGTGTGTGTGTGTGTAGCGTGACACCGTAATTTCTGTGCGTCCGTCAAGGACAATACATGGTAACAGGCTGGCAGTGGAAGTGGTAGGCTACCTGTGAAAATCGTAGGCGATAACGGAATGGTTCTATTTTAATTTTCCGTTTCAATTTTCAACGCCCACCTCATTAGTTTTCGTTACAATGCCTGGATCAAGGTGATGGGAGAACGAAGATAGAAGTGATTGGGAGGGGGGAGTTCGGGGGTCGAGACCAGTGACAGACAGGCAGTAACATAAAAGTGTTGCAGTGGGTCGAATTGAGAGTATCCCCGATATCTGTGGCGAAGCTGTGGAAATGTGCTTAGTAGAGACAAACACCGTCCACGTACTTGTTCATAAACGTCTCGGCCAGCCATGTGGCCATCTTTAGCGATGTAAAATATAAACGTTAACTAAAAACCGCTATTGTTTAACCTTTGCATTTAACATCCCTGAAGATGGCTACGTGACGGACCGAAACATGTAGCACTTACCTGTATGTATAAACTAATATTAATTACTTACTTGCAATTGGTGGTGATGTTGTTGTATAGGTTGTCAGATGGTTATGAGTCTCTTCCTTTTGGTGCATCTTTGAAAACGCCGTACACACTCTGCGTCGTGTACAGGTGAACTGCCTGAACATTGCTTTTTACAGACAACTTGCGCAAGTCGTAACAGTGACGTGCGCAAGCCGCATTGTGGACACCCCTGCCATAGACGAACGAAAACGCTAGTCTTTCGCCTCTGGCTTTCCTTAAAAACTAGTGTATTGAAATAATCGTTCTTGTTCGTTACTGTCACAATGTTGCAGGCATCCTATACGTTCTGTCGGCCAACAATAAACTTCCCGTAAATGAAAATTCTTCTATGTAATTTCCCCTATATTGAAATGCACTTAATTATCTCTATAAAACTAAAATATCTATTGCAGTTTCGAACAATATGTAGTTTTAATGATTGTTGCTGTAGCATTCTGTCATTATGTATCTGGTCCTTCGTAAGAAAGGCGAAGCAATGAAAGAAGTAAGTCCTTATCATTATCACTGGGACTATAATCAATAGTCCTATATCACGTACTTACAAAACACCATAAGCAATGTTACTACGCACTGATATTGTATTATAGTGTTATAATTAGGAAATGTACGTACATGTACCATATCATTATCACTGGGATTATAATCAATAGTCCTATATCACGTACTTACAAAACACCATAAGCAATGTTACTACGCACTGATATTGCATTATAGTGTGTATAGTTAAGAATTGGCATGCATGGTGCCTTTGACTTGTTATTCCTGTTATCATGTTAACCACTGTATTGATAGGAAAGCAAAGGTTATTGGGGCCTAACAGTTCGGGCTTGTTTTATGAACTATAAACATCAAAATGTGCTTCGAAATCGCATTATGCTAGACTAAAATAAAATGGATTTCAATACATTTTAAGATCAAGGCTTTCATTCATCAATCATGAAATGAGACACACAATAACAGACTTCGAAAATTTTCAGGGGTGTTGGAGGATCTTTGTAAATTCTTTACGATACATTACTTAGCAATTTTACACAAGATAGTCACTGTTGCTCCATCACACTGAAAATCGTAGGACTTCTTGACCAAGTTCATTGGATGTAATATATATTTGATTTTCCTCTACACCGCCTGTTGCAAAACACATTTCCATCACATAATCATTCACGAACAGAAGCACACTTTTCTCAAACAAATATTATCGCGCAAAAACACTTCTCTCGAACAAGCATTCACGAACAGGTAACAGACGAAGGTTCCTATACACAACATATATTAATTATCTCTGAATTGAACTATATTAGTATATGTCGACAAATTTTTCAAGAACTCTCTAATACGAAATTCAATGGATGTGTGTCGAGCAGTCCTAAAGATATTACAATCGTACAGGCAGGGATAGTGACAGCTGCATAATGTAGGTACCCTACAATTAATAAAAACAATTCAAAAATATGTATAATATTTCTGGAATAAGTACTTGAGAAAGAAACATTTTAGCCATTTACCGTTTTATCTTCGAATTCGCTTATGAGGTCAGAGATTTACATCATTTCGAAAATAGACGGAGTAGAATTCTATCCCATGCCACGTTCTACATTTCCAATTTTTGTGTGCAATTACTTAACAGTTCTTGTTCTTTATTCCTGGAAGTGCAATAGACAGGCGTCATTCCCTGACCAAGATGACATTTTATTGTTACTAATCTCGTAATTGTATAGAAGTGGCACTTGGCGGTAAAATGTCTACAGATCATCACTACAATTCTTCCTGTCATAATTTTGAACAACTTGCATGGAAGAAAGGTAAGAATACATAGCAAATAAAAAAGACACTGCATGTAGATATGTTGCCCAAAAATTCAAGCATTTTTGTTACCGTCCGGAATCGAGATCAGATCATTTGGGAAAACAGATCGTAATATATTCATTTCTCCACACACCCCGGACTCCAATGCCATCTAAATCACCCGCCTAGACAATTTAAAGTGCGATATATTTCTAAACGAATATTTCATTGTTGTGGATCACGAAGTCTGTCAGGGACCGTGCAGGACAGACTATAGACAAAATTGTTGACTATATCTTACTGAAGACGATATCAATCACTGTACCAGCTTGGATCTACAGCACGGGTCCGCAGAAGTTTTAGCGGAAGAACCACTAAGTGAAACCTAAAAATGGTGACGTCATTTTTTATTTAAACAAAAAAGCTCAACAGTTAAACTCTGATATTTTAATCGAAGACATCTCGTTGTGTTTCAATACTCACAATAAAACAATTAATATAGTCCGTCAGTAACACAACAGTAGTATATGGTATTGGTATCTTACTGTGGCAACATGTTTCGGTCTTTCTTAGACCGTCTTCAGGCCAACGTACATATGTAAAGGGTGTAATACGTTGGTCTGAATATGGTCTACAGGAAGACCGCAACATGTTGCAATATTAGCATGCCAATATTTTATATTATTTTTATGTTATTGGCGGAATAAACTAAATGTTTTAAAGAGTGGCTAACATTTTAAATGAATTATGTGTTTTGCCAGGAATTTTGTGCATTGTCAAATATCAGTGGCTAATATTTTATATATTTTTTAAATTTATTTATCTTTTTTTTTCGATTTTTAATCAAGGCCGAGTACCAGCAAACATTGGTTTGCTTGTACCAGTGTTGGTATGCGTAACATAGAGTTAGAAACCGATGATCTTGAGAGTTATGACCGAGAAGTGAACAGGATCTGTTCAACAGTGGAACATCATTACTAGTGATGGTGAAAGAACATGAAATACTCGCAGACTTTGCCAGCACCTTATAAAACACGAGGTTTGTTCATAACTTGAATATCATTTGATTAATCACAAAACACATAAATAAAAAAGTTCTTATTCAGGATCAATAAATAAATAAATAAGGCAGGAAAGAAGGGCATAATATATGATAGGCCGCACAATAGCCTTGAGTTCTGAGAATCACAAATCTTTTACGAATTTCTTTACAAATTTTCCATTCATTCTGCACAGGGAACTTTACGGTACTTTTTCGGGACGAGAGTCGACTACGAAGTTGTGTGTACAAAACGGGCCGTTTATCTAAAAGTCTTCGAAGAGTAGTAAAGTATCTTGTTGTGAGTTTGTGAAAACGACAACTCGGGTGATTTACCCTTTAAACCCTAGCAGTGAAGGTTTATCCAATTCACCTTCAACATGGCCGGACTGAACTGGCTCCAGCGCACCCACGACAGGCCTATTTCCTTTTCCGGTGAAGTCATATGTGTTTCACTGACAGCGAACACGCCCTCTTCCGACCTACTCAGGTACTTCATCAAATAACCTTTTGCAAGTCAAAATTATCATGTCAATTTGTGCCAGTGAAATGCCTGAAGTAGTGCCCAAGAATCTAATTCACACACTGCGGACAAAACATAATATCACCTACGTCTTATTGAGATTTTCCCCGTTAAAATCCTAGTCAGAAGCCCGGCAATCCTGAGACTCAATTGGGCATTCCCCAGCCCCTAATCGGGTATATGACGGTGGTTTGTAGAGATAAAGTGGCACCTCCATCTAGTACCGAGATTACGAATGAGTGGATAAAGCAGGACAAAGCAATTCTTGTACAGGCCTGGACAGGCTCTGAGGATTGCGGGAGGTTGAGGCTCCCAGATATCAAGCCACTAGGTACTTGAAGATGATAAGGTTGTCAGCCCTACGCTGCGGCTCCCTTTATCCCCAGGAATATTACTGATACTCATCTGTTAGAGGGTGAGTAGAGTCCAAGGCAGGAGTGTGGCCGGAAGGATTAAGTCAATGAAAAATTCCTACGTCCATGCGGCTTATAGAGCAGAGCTTCAACTAAATGTACCACCGTGTTCCCACAAGAATGAGTAGAGCTATACCTCATATTCTTCACATGCCTTCACGACATGAGTAGAGAAGATTCCACTTTTGCAGCCGGAAGTGACGTCACAGTCACGTTGTGTAAACAAAGATGGCGGCTGGGTCAATGACATCTTCCAGAAGTGACGTCATATGTAAATAAATATGGTTGCCGACAAAGTGGGACTCTCTCTACTGACATGCACAAGGCCTACTTTGTATTACGTACAGTCTAAGTGTGTGTAGTGGAGAAACAATCGTACAATCAGTGAACTGCGGCGACTTAGGGAAACTCATTAATTCACATCGTAGAAGTGTACCTTGGGTCCAGCGCCAGGGCGTTGTGAATATTGTTGTTGAGTTTTGTGATCACTTAACCATAATTGTTTAAGGAATGTGGCCCTTCAGGACAGACATGCACCTGTCAGTAACGTATTGACGACAGCGTAAAGCAAGCAGTTGTAAATTACCAATTATACCCAAAACAAACCTCAGATTCTTCGGCAGTTCAGCAACAGCCCTCGTAGGCACAAGCAAACTCCATAAAGTTTGTCTCACATATGTTTTCGGATCATTTACGTACATTTCACTGCGAGGGCTAAAACAATGCAAATGGCTGTTCTGTCAACCATATTTCTTGAGTGACAGTGGAACTGAGAATGTTAAAATGAAGCTGAAATAGAAAAAATAAAGAATTTTTGTCTATTACACATACAGTCGAACACAACTATATTTCACCTAGAAGTTCGGTAGGTTTAAAACTACATGTTTCGGCCCTATATGTTGGCCATCTTCAGGTTGTGATTTAACTTACAGAGCAGCTATACAAGATGTGTGGGGTG
>Ga0123353_10007039_pt1 | contig 15129 bp, 11 predicted proteins | sample TergutLab28metaG_3_FD_92763 | JGI IMG/M metagenome (GOLD analysis project Ga0123353, IMG submission 92763) | Labiotermes labralis P3 segment gut microbial communities from Petit-Saut dam, French Guiana - Lab288 P3 | ecosystem: Host-associated > Arthropoda: Insects > Digestive system > Gut ... | reverse complement strand
TGAGTTTTTTAAAAGAAACTTTTTCAATTCATGTTTAAATTTATTAGTATTATGCGCTACTTTCTTGATACCAAGAGGTAGGGCGTTGAATAATGTGACACCTGAATAGTAAACTCCTTTTTGAACTTTAGTTAAGTTCGCTGAAGGAACATGTAAATGCAATTTGTGGCGAGTATGATGTATGTTTCCCTGAAGTTACCGAACAAAGCCCTCTACTATAGCTTATATTAATACGAGTCAATTAAGTATATTATCACAGGGATAATTCCAGAAATTTGTAAAGCATGATTATTTATTGCATTTAATTATTTCCTGCGCTATTTCTATGATTAAATTCGTGATTACCAGCCATCATCTATGGCTACTATCACGGATTAAAGCTCCACAGTCTCGCAACCAAAGCCAATGTTAAGGAGTGGAAATCCCTTTCATCTATAATCTGTGCTCATATTCAGCTACCGGACGAATCTTGAACTACAACATAATGCTAAATACTTTGACTTAATTGAAATTTTGCTTATATTGAATTAATTGCAGCCGAAACATGCTCATTTATGATTTTATACTACAAGCACATATTATTTTGGAATAATAACGCTCACAGTTCCGAAATTGGAATCTACCAATCAGCGCAAAGGTGGCAACGTCGTGTCGCATATGAGAAGCCATTTTGATTCTCTTTCATTCCGGTAGAAGAAAGAAACATGGCTGCAAATAATTACTTTGGATTTACTCATAGTAGCCCGCAATATGGGTATGTATAATCATATGTGAATGTTAAAATATCGTTTACAGTTTAGGAGCACAGTGCCGTGAAAGTTTCAGTTTCTAGTTGTATCGTACTCCAAGGGAAATAACGAAGTTCTGCGGCGTGTTTGCATGTCGGTGACTTAGAAGTGCAAACCGGCTGTACGGCATCGTGAGCTTTTGTGTACTTATTGTGCCTTTCTTTTACTGTTGTAGATATGAATAGTAGCATATTTGTGTATAGTTTACACTTCTTTTAAGCGCCTTTAGGTGTATCATTTCCTACCTCAGTGCTGATCATTAGCCAGCCGGCACGAATTGGCTGAGGTGACGCCATGATGCACTTTGGTCGGATTGTATAAAGGTCGGTACTGTCTAAACGCGTGCTGTAACATACCTGCGCTAACTGCATGGGACACATATAGTTAACTTTTCGGTTGTTTTTATTTCAAGACAAAGTGCATTATTACCGATTATACGGGGTTCCTACAATTGACGCTGCGAGCCGGCGTATCGGAGATAAGTGATTAATCAGCGTCATACTAAGTACACAATTGTATCAGATGATACCCCTCCGTGAGGGAGCTTCAGCCACATTACGGGTGATTGAGCGTCTGCGGGTGACGTGACGGTTACACTTCGTAAGCAGCTCTGTCCATTGTCTCCTTGGTACCTTTGTATGTTTCCCACACAGACCACTTCGTTTAGAATTGCGTGAATTGGGGAAGTTAACCAAGATCCAGTTATGGTTAGGTTAGAATAAGATTAAGGCGTTCTAGTCCGTACTGTTATGGCCACAGAGCCGCGTCTATAGATATACTACTGGAACAAATGTGTAATCATCAGATGCAGAACATTACAGCCACAAAGTTGTGTTGGTAGATATCGATTTTGGACTAATGTGTATGGTGCAGTTGGTTACTCATTGTCATACCATGATGTTTTGTGGTGGTCATTTGTGAACAAGGAAAGTATTTTAGGGTGAAAATGCTGGTGAAAGGCATGCACCTGAATGTGTGCCCTGCTATTAGTGCTTCTTCTTTGGAGACCATCTTAGGCAACTTTGTACAAGATTTGTCACTGGTTCCACTTTTCACACAAAACAAAACTTGACATTTTGCATAATTGGGAATTGTGACAGGATCATGTGTAAAGGTTGTACCTGACTGATGAACATGTTACTGCACAAACATTTTCTTGTGCAGATACACTGAAGTTTTTATGTGTCAGTGTTTGCTGCCGAGAAGGTTGTTGTTGATTTGCTCTGGTTGCCTTCTAGGTGTTGTGCCGTGCCAACTAGCATATCTTGACTTTTGTTATGAATTATGGCAAAGCAATTCCACTCTAGCAGTTCAAAATTTGTTCTTTATATTGAATAGGCAAAGGGAGTTGGGATAGTGAGGTCATTTCAGTGACTAGAAGGTAGAGGGATTGTTCTTAGATTCCTGGCAGTGTCACGAGATTTATGTGTTCACCATAATGTGCAGATTTGCTTTAGGGTGAACCAGGCCTTCTCTTCAGTGGAAGCAAGGGTAAAATAGCTGGTGCATGAAGTTGACCACTCACCTCCATCTGGTGCTGAGGTTATTCAGAGGAGCTGTTTGTTCTCCGTTTATATACCTTCATGGCATGTAAAACTGTACCTTTTCATCTTTACTGCATAGGCAAAATCATAAGTGTAGGAACATTTTCTACAAAATATACTGATGCAGTGCATTCCTGTTCAGTTAAAAGTTCTTTGCACTGGGTTGAAATATATGTCTGGTGTTGAGCTGTGAGGCTGAAGATGATTGGTGTTACGGATCTCTTCTGTATCAACACATTCTTCACTCAGGATGAGTTTAATAATATTGAACTGTTTGTCAAGAACCATTGATTGGGGATTTGTGTACAAATTCAGAATTATACATCGTGAAGAGTAACGTTCTTGGTTCTTGAAACATAGGGCAGCTTTTATGCCATCCACATTTATTTTGCTTCCTTTTGAGCATACAATTTTTCAGGAAGGTTCTTTGTGCTGAAATCAGCTGCAGGATGTGCACCTTGCACCTTGAGGTCAAGTGAATCACATGCACTCTTGGATTAATAAGGTTGTTTTAGATGAAGTTTGGGAAATTTGAAGAACCCAATTTCAGGACTTTGATTCTTCTGAAATGGCACGTACATTTTGTATATGTATTTTTGTTTATATCGATGTAATTTCAGCAAAGGAACATTCTCCAAAATTATGGCAGATGTCTTGTGAAACTCAGTGTGATGCTGAAAGTGCTGAACATCATATAAATATCAGCTCTTGTACTGCCCCAGTTTCAGTGCCAGTCTTCCACAGATTGTTGCTTCCAGCATGAGAGCATTAGCTACCATCTGTCTTGCGTGGGGTAGTAAGGATCACAGCATTTGCCTCCACACATATTAATATGTGTATTTTCTGGTGATGAAAACATGTTTTCAGATGATTCGGTTTCTGTAGTCACAGAGCCAGAACAAATGTAACTCTGAACATTGGTTGTGAACACCTAGAAGGCCAGTAGAAGTAACTAGTTGTTTTGTGTAGTGAACCCAGCCGCACATGTTTCTTCACATCAAAACATGTAGTTATTAGTAGCAAATTTGTCCAAAAATTAGTGCTGCTATTATGCCAGTGTAATTTTAGATCTTATTTGAAACAGTATTGAGGAATGCTATGAAATAACATGAATGTATGTTGGTATTTTCCAGTGTCATTAGGCCAGTGAACAGTGCTGTGAATTTCGGGAGGTATTACATGGGTGCTTTTGTATGTTCATAAATTGCACTGGGCTCATCTGGCTGAATTGTGGACCAGTGGTGGGCTGCCATGAGTGTGGAAACAGGCCTTTTAATTGTGTGATTTGTAGGCTGAAGAACTATTGTAATGATTTCTAAAGGTGAACTGTGTTTCGTGAAGTTCTCGTATCAGTGCCATTAAGTCATAACACATAGGTCATGTGTACAGTGGTTATTTTCTGATGCCTTGCCCAGGCAATGATAATTGCTTATGTGGAATAGTAACACACCGTGATAACCCCCAAATTTTTTTTAACCTTTAGCATACAGCCTTTTAAAAGCCACATTTTTGCAGCAGCCAGAGCACTGTTTAATTCAGGTTCCTGCTGCAGAACATTTTCCTTTTCATACGCACAGGACATATGTTTAGTAGGACTGGGTTCTTCCATTTTCCATTTAAAGGTTAAGAATGCAATGTAGGGTTGTCCCATTTGCCCATTAAAGGTTACAAATGCATTTTGAGCACATAGATTTTTCTCCATCAGTAGCCTCAATTTGGAGCTGTTGGACATGTGTGATCTTTGGGGTCTGCAGCTTCTTTCTTTGCTTGAAATACTCTAAACTGTCGTTTAAGCTGCTTAAAATGGCTGAGCTGGGAGGTAGGCCAGGAGCACAGTTCCTGGAAGTGAAAGTGTTGTGTGAATTTCAGTACTGCTGGGGCTGCTGCATACCAGACCGGCCAGACAGGGTATGCTGTGACCCCAACTGCGGCCACTGCTGCTACGTACACTGCTCAGAGAGCTGGTACTGGGTATGAAACTGCATACCAGACTGCAGCCACTCACACCACAGCTGGTACATATGCAGGTAAGTTATTCTTTCTTTTATGTGAATGGCATGTGGTAGAAAGAGCTTTAGATACACTTCTTGTACGGTTCATTTCTTCTGTTCCTTTGTTTGCTGTACTTTGTTAGCATGTAAAAATAACCTTTGTAAGTTAGAAATTTCATTTGTGATCTTCCTGTTTAAAAATGAAGCATTTTACAGTTTCTTGTATTCAAGTAGGTTAGACGTAGATTATAGCATTGTGTTTCTGTACATGTAAAAGTAGAAAACCCAACTTGAAGTCATGCTTTGAAATATATTGGAATTATTTTGATAGTCTAATGAAGGCAACAATTGTACAAACATGACTATAGGATCAGTACGCCAATTTCATCTTCCATAACTCTTAAGAAGGAAATGCTACATTTCTGACATCTCCAGAACTCCATGGACCAGAGTCATGCCTGAGAAGCTAACAGGTCCATAGATAGTCAGATTTCCCGTATTTACCTGTGTGAGAGTCTTAACACAGTTTTGTAGAGGAATTCTATATAATTAAAATGTGTTATGTTACTTAGGGGGTTGTATTAGTAGTGTAGTTGGTCATTTAAGTCTACTACCATTAAAATTGGCCTCAGTGATTAATTTATTAATAATTCATGTTCATAATGCTCATGAATCTATATTTGTAATGTGTGTGTGTGTGTATATATATATAATGTTTATGTATATACAGTTTTATTGATACCAGTATTTAAGGTAATCGGAAAGTACAAAAACATATCTTCTTTACGTGTACTATTAATTGGGCAAGAGACAGAGGATGGTAATTTGCATCAGTTTTAATGAGCATCTCTGCTTTGGTAAGCAATGGCAACAAAGTTGGCCTGCCTATCTACAGAAGTATAGTTTTTTACCCCATCATTGCTGCTTGCTCTTATAGTAATGACACACACTTAAAATTTGTATAGAATTTTCAAGTGCTTGATGTTGTGATTCAGTGTTTGATGCAACTTACTGATTTTAACACATGGATGACTTGCTTGAACTATGAAATCTCCTTGTACGTTACTAAAAATTTCAGTAGCGGAAGTGGCACGGTGACATTTTTGTAGCATGGCAAGTAGGTTAATTTACTGGCTGTTTGATGGAGGCACATAAAATGTGTAATGCCATAGTTCAGAGTGATAGACTGAATGTTTTTATCATATTACAACTGGTGAGGAAGGTGATATGCTTTTGTAATAATTACTGTTGCAGGAATCCCCCTCCCCAGTCACTTATTTAGACTGAAAATGGTATTTGTATTACATGTAAACTGAATTAACTTTTAGCAACTCTGCATACTATGTATGGGGCGTTTTATATTTATATATTGAGCCAGCACATGTACTGAAGTTTTTGAGACATGCTACACAATCTGTGCTATTTTTTTCCTTCACAAAATGCCATGTATTTCATAATGTTATCATTTTTGGCTCATAAAATGCATATTATTTAAAGGTAGGCTGAAATTTACATGTCTATATTCATTGCCAAAAATTGAGTTGTCCTGGTGCTGAAGTGCCATGGTGAGATGCCCATGTCACTAGGTGGAAGAATGGTTTGCCTCACATTTTAGCTCCTTTTACCATTGAATATGTTTCTGGGTGATATCCCTTTTGAATGTGAGGGTGAGGACCATTTACCTTGTGTATGCAGATTGTATCCGTTTTTCGGTGGGTGGAATAGCGTAGTTGATATAACGCCTTGCTGTGGGCTGGATGGTCTGGGGATCAGATCCCATTGGCAAGATTTTGTGCACATTTCTATGCCGTTATTGGGGCCCAACCAGCCTCCTGTACGGTGGGTACCAGGTTTCTTTCCCGGGGTAAAGGGGCCAGGGTGTGTCATTGACCACCCACTCCATCTGGCACCAGTGTTAAAGAAAAAGTGGACCTATGCCTGTACTTTCTCTCTGGGCTTTCATGGCCTGTTATAGGATGAACTTGCTTTTTATCCCAGTTTTTCATTTTCATGTATGTCTGTCGCTTCATCCACCCCTTTTTATGTGGGTTGTGGATGTCGGAAATTCCGACACCTGCCCACAGTATAATTTCATTATAAAACGTAAGTCCTTAGTTACAGTGGGAATTATATTTACTTTACATTTAAGGTTACTGTCTAAAGCGAATTGACCCATAATCTGGTGATGTGTACCAACATATCAGAACCCCTATCATCAGGGCTGCTCATGCCGATGCAAACAGAAGATTCCTCTGAAAGATGTGTCCACACTACTTGCACTAGAACTCCGATTGTGATCGTGCTCATGATAATTGAGATGATTATTACAGCTGTGCAGATACTGCTTATTCAGTGGCTTGATTGACCCTCATCGGCAAGGTTGTTTATGTTGGCTGAGATCATTGAACAGTGATGTATGGTAGGGGTATAGGAGTGCTGCAGACTAAAGATGATCATGTCTTCCCATTTGTGAAATTCTCTTAGGAATTCTTTTTCACACTTCCTGAGACCAGCAGCAATTGCATTCTACAATTCATCTGTGCTACCTCAGCATTAACATTCTGTGCTATTTCCACTCACACATTTTTTTGGGCCTCTTTATATTCATGGGTAGTATCCCGCAGCACATGGCGCTCTTTTGTATTCGTTGTGGAAGTAAATTCTGTTACTTCATTTCATGCAGAACATATAAGGTCTCTTTGTGCATCATTTAAGTACATAAAAAAGACATTTTTGTGGACATAATTTTTATTGTAAATTATTTTTGCCAGGTTTCTTTTGTAACATCTAATTCTCTCCTCTTCAGAGGACATTTTAGATTGCCACTAGTTAGAAAACAGTATTCTTCTGTGTTATGCTTTGTTTTCATACAGAGTGGTGTTAATTTCTTATTTTTACATGGAACCTTGTTTGGTTTTAGTGATACTGTAACTTTGTTGCCAACATACTGAACAAAAGTGGTAGTCAGTATTCCCTAAATTTGTGATCATTTGTATTACATGCTTGAAGTCAAGGCCTTGTGGTTAAGAACAAAATATATTAATTTTAATTACTGTATACTGCTCTTTCATGGCATTATCCATTACTTCTAAGGCCACTGCATTTTGACATGCGAGGGGTATAGAAATTAGCTTCCTAGTGAGTTTTTTTCATAGGTTGGTACCACTACAACTTACCAGACCAAGAGGAAACAACCATGTCTGGTGAAGGGAACAGAGTAAAAAATTGGCGGACCGATCCTACAGTTGTTCCAAATTGTATTCCTAACCAAGAACAAGGTAATCTTTTGTTCATGTAGGGTCAAGAAGAAACTACTTTCTACATAACATAGCTGTTTATTCACTATAGTGAAATCCTGCATAATGTATCATACATTTATGTAAAATATCTAATTTACAAGGTGGTCATTTTATATTACAAAGTCATTTTTATTTTATGTCACTTTATAGCACTAAGCTGTGGTTGGTTAGGTGTGAATTCCTGTAATTTTAAAACAAATGAGCCAGTTGTATACAATGGGGCCATAGAAAGCATAGACACTTGGTGGAGGTACTCTATTCTTGTCACATTTTGGACAAAGAATGATTAAATACTGACTGCTTGGCTCAATCTTCATGAATTCATATATATATATATATATACATATTGTGTAATAAATGTCAAGTTTGAAGTGTATTGGCAGTTTTGTCAAGTGTATTTTCAGCCCATTTTTAGTTTAATCTTTAATGTGTGTTCTGTAGCTGTAATTGGTTTGCAGAAAGTAAGATAATAAGGATTCCAGTCTAAAATGCTAGAAGTTTGCAGAACTTCTTGTGGGGGCCTGCTGTTACTTTGGTTGTGGATTATTCCAGAACTTCATGCATGATGTATTTGCATTTGTATGTCTCTGTCGCTGAAATTCGGCCTGTGTAAATTTTCCTTGGTGATTTTAAAATCTTATGCTACATATCATGATGTAGTGGCAACATCTACCTATATTATGGTACTTTGTTGAATTATGAAACCTCTCCATGCATGTGTGTAGTTAATAATGTAGTGGGCAAAAAGGGAGATGGCTTCCATAGAGGTTGCTGGGGAAGGTCAGGGTTGAACCATGCTCTGTGTTCTTGTCTGGTAACTTAACACCAGATTTTATTTCAGTTTATTTTCATCATTTTAGGCATGTTTGCAAAATTGCCAAAAGTGACTATCAGCTTTGTCTTGTCTGTCTGTCCATCCACATGGAACAACTTGGCTGCCACTGGACAGATTTTTATGATATTTGAATTATTTTGAAAATCTGCCCAGAAAATTCAAGTTTCATTAAATCTGACAAGAATAACAGGTACTTTACATGAAGACCAAAATACATTTTTGATCATATCTTGCACATTCCTTATTAGAATGAGAAATGTTGCAGTCAAAAGTTGTAGAGAAAATTGAAACACACAATTTATGTTCAGTGATCCCCCCCCCAGAAAATCATGCTGTTTGTGAGATAATGTGAAAAAAATACTGTACACTATGACACATGCGCATTGCATTCTGGATACCTAAAGCTACAAACACACATACAGGTGTATTACTCATTGCTTTTCCACTGAAGCAATGGTTGCATAAATACACCTCCATGTTACGTTATACATACATTGCCTGTCTTGCGCTGCGCATCTGCATGGAAAAGAAGGTACAGAATACAAGAAGTAAAGTTGTGTCTGTGTTCGTATATTACACCATGCAGGCATGTGACACGAGTGTAGGTATGACTTCATGTATTCTTGACCTTAGCACAGATACAAGCAAGGGGTGAACTTTATGCCCCAGCCTGTTTACTTTGGGAGGGAGGAATCCCCATTGAATGGGGGCTAGATAGACCGCAGGAGTTTGTCTGGATACCTGGCGGAAGAGAAATTTCTCTTTTCTGTACCAGGAATTGACCCCAATTTTTAGGTTGTCCATCTCATTGTCCAGTGATTGTTGGCAACTGTCCTGTGTCACGCTACAGGGAATTAGTGCTAAAATTGAGGGTATACTGTAGAACACTGGTATTGTATGTAGCATCCATAGTACAGTAGTATATGCAATTCATTATAGGGAATTTATTCCTTGTTGATGATATGATTCTTTGCCAAATTAATTTGTGATATATTAAGCTTTATTCTAAGCCACCATTTTTGTACAAGCTTTTATTAATATATATTTTCTGGGAAGATAACTTTCAAATGTATCAGTTGTATTTTTGGCAATGTGTCATTTATTCTTAGGAATATGCCAGAAGGTGATTTGGCTTAGAAAAGGTACAGCTTGTGAATGGGGTTCCTTTGTATTTGACATGGCATCTTATGTTTGGAACTTATATGTTCTTGCTTTAGTAAAGTGTATGTTATTGTGAAATATTTTCCTTACACTGATGATATGGTGACAACACTTACGAGATTTCACGCACAGGAACTTTATTGATGTTCATGTGATGGACCACTGTTTACATATGGAGTATGCTATTTATACACACATGCTGTCAGCCTTGTAACACACATGAACCATACTCTTGTTAAGTCCTGGGCAGGGGTGCATAAATTTCAGTTGCCAGGTGGCCTGGGCATTCAAATTGTTTATAGTGGTGCCTAATATGTGTGGGCCTTCAGTATAGAACTTAATGTCACACTTGTGACATCTAGAGTTTGAGATAGCTCCTACATTTTCGGAAACATTGTGGACCTCAAGTCTTTGGTGAATATTAGTTCTACAGAAAATTTTAAGGCACCTTTCTGCTGCAATATTTTACTCTGCTTTGTACATGTGCACTGATGCGGTTCACATGTGGATAAATGACATGAGGTGACAGCAGGAATCACGTTGATTACTGCTGTTGACAGACACTGAAAATTGCTGGTCAAGTTTTAATCACTCCTATATTTCATTTACCGTATGGGCTTGTTTTTAACGGGAACTTTATCCACATAATTTCTTTTGTTCAGTCAAATTTCTATTGAGAGTTATAATGTTTAAACCATAATTGTTTTTCATTTCCTGCATTAAATAATGATTGATAGTCACATTATTTGAAACAGTGTGCAGGTCATTATTGCATTTAAATAGAAATTTGCAGTGTGCTTTTTATTTCCTCAAAAATGTGAAACCCAAAATGACTGACTTTGTTTAACCAACCTGCCATATTTCTAGGACTCAGTAGTATTTTAATCTGATTTATGAATGTAGCAGAGGTGTCCACATCTGCCAAAAGCATTTTTGGTGTTCAGTGTGTTCATTTCGATGCAGTATTACATCCACCTAGATGTCCAAAACACGAAATACTGGACAGGTCTTCTATTTCTCTGGATTGCCAGACTGAAACTTTTGTTTTAACAGTGCACATTGAATTCATCTCAGTGTGCATGAGCAATCAGAACATGTTTATACCCACAGACACAACTTGACTTCATCTCATCATCATGTCAGAATCATTTTCCTTTGTGCTCCTTCAGTAGTATTAATTTTTTAAGTTGCAAGGTGCAGTGTCAGGGCTGAAAAATGCATGGGCAAGACATTGCCAGGAGAAAGGGCACATTGAGTGCATTTTGAGGCATGAAGGAAAATCACATTCTTGTGCTTAGACTATAGGGCAACACCTGATGCTGTACATTGCTGCAGCATCAGATGGAAGTCATCGGAGGAGATGCTCTGACATACACAAAGAGAGCGGTTCTCCACAGCACCGACCTCATGCAGCCTGTGCTATAGTGCAAGTTGTGGGGCATTTGCTCCCGGATTGTCTTTGCATGTGCCTAATAACTTCCATTTTGTTTGATCACTAAAGAAGCAATTTGGAACATTCTGATGTCATGGTGAAGAGAGAGTCAAGGTCTCAGTGTTGGAAATAAACACTGGATCCTGATTTTATCTTTTTTTTAAAATTGAAAAGATTGTGTATTGCGGGGCTAGACATCTCACCTTCTCTGGCATTGGTGTTAGGAATTGGAAGGTTGGTTTGTTGTACCTTGTTCTGTTTGACATCTGTGTTGAAGTAGTGTGTTGGTGTAATGCCCTTGGATATCACTTATAAAATCCCCTCTTTAACCACAGTGTATGTTCGTATTTGAGCATCATTACTACACTAGAAATGGACCCAGCGTGTGAGGGCGTTGCTCTAAAGTTCACACTCTAATCTGTTTCATTCTTAGGTATGGTTTTCACACATAACCCATCATTTTATCTATGTGTATTGTTGACCTATGGGGATACTACTATGCAATCATAGTTCCACTGAATATTGATGTGTGTTTGGAAAGCTGCAAGGCATTTTTATGGATGTTATTGGCAAAGTGTGCTGCAATGCCAGCTGAAGCTTGGATATCTCTTCTCAGCCATATAACTTCACAGATTTGCACAGAATATGCACACCATGAATGTGAAAAGTTCTTAAACACGGAGCTTGATAGGTGCTGTTGCCGAAGTACAATGCTGCAGAACCAACTGAAGCATAGGTACTTCTTGACTGCTTCGTAACTTAATGATGTTTTTGGGAGTCACTTCCATTTGCCAGAAGTATCAACTATGAGAAAAGTGTGGGTGTACATTAACTTAGTCACTTGCCCACAAACAGTCTCATTATGTGAGGTAGATATTTGAAGACATACACGTTAATTTGGGAGACAAAAAGGAAACTCTTTTAAATTCAGAACTGACTGTATATTTTCCAAGCTATTTTACCATGATATATGCTTACAGTGTAATATATACATGAAACAATTTTTGATCATGTAGAGCAATGTTTCCCAAAGGTTTTAATGGCGGACCACTTTTGGCTTCGAATAATAATCAGGGATCTTCGCATCCTTGGTCACATAAATAGTGTGTGGGGATAATAGGTATCCAAAATTAAAAGTTTTTTTGCCTCAGAACTGATTTTGGTTAGCTGTGAATACATACCAGTAACATACTTAATGATGCATTACATGATTTGACCTTAATTAAACTGTCATTCTCTTTGTGTGTGCAGGGGATTTCTTAATTACATATTGTAACAACCATACAAAATAAATTTTGGCATCATCATTTTGTTTTGCTTGATAGTTGACATCTGTTTTGACTGTCAGAATGAACATGACATTTCTTATAACAACAACAGATGTCCATCATACAAAATAAACAATATGCAAGGTGAGAAATTCCACAATTAACAAAAAACTATTCCTTTAATTACAACGTGAGTAAACTTCGGAGTAGCCATTACAGAAATGTATCCACAGATCCCCCTGGGAACTAGTTGCTGATCCAGAGTGATCAGTAGAACACATTTTGGGAACCATTGATGCAGGGGAGTTATTTACCAAGTTTACTTTGTTAAGAAGGTCATGCCTGAATGTTTGTGCAGGAATTAAATGCCCAGTGTACTGTGCAAAAGACTGGTGATAAAAAGTGGCCACCCATCATTACTTTGCATGTTCTTGCCTGATGACATCAGATGATGTTGGTTTTCTCAGCATCACAATACATGTCGAATAGAGTTGTTTGGTGCTAAGGGGTTTAATTTTCTCATGATTTAGTGACCTTAATTGGGTATTGGTGTATATTGTCAGGCCACCTGGCATTAAAATATTTTTTAATCCATGTGTTGATCTTTTATTTTGTACTGTCATATGATGGTGGGGCAGGTAGCTCAGTCGGTATAGTGACTGACTATGGGCTGGACAGTCCGGGAATGAATCCCGGTGGGGACGAGATTTTCTGCCCCTCCAGACTGGCCCTGGGGCCCACCCATCCTCCTGTAAAGGGTGTACCGGGTCTTTCCCAGGGTTAAAGTGTGGCCGGGGCGTGCTGCTGACCACTCACCCCCTTCTAGTGCTGCGGTCATGGAAGAGTAGAGCTATACCTCTACCCACCCTTTGGGCCACACCGGTCCTGTAACGGGAAAACTTTACTGTCATATGATGAACATAAAAGTGAAAGTGAATTTGCCTATAGAGGTGCTTCTATCGACACACTGCAAAACCTAGCAGTTGTGTCATTTACTACATACCAGCCATTGTCACGACAGGTTTGTTTCAGATTAGTTAGTTTTGTGTTCATTGACAAATCTTCTGAGTGGTGTTGGCACCACTTCAGTATTGTATATAGCAATATAGAACACCAAATCGTGTTCCATGTTTTGTGGTCATACAGCATTACAACATTTGAAATTTGAAGGAGAATGCAAACACAACACAGGGAACACTGCGTGGTGCAGAAAAATGTATACCATTGGGTGGACAGATTTAAATGTGGGAGGACAGCTCTTGATGATCAGGCAGTCTTTCAGCCTCACAAATGAGTGACCACCGTGCTGAAATGAAGGCACTGACTAAAGAACACAAACAGATTTCTGTACGGGAAACTGCAGTAACTGTCAGCGTTAGTTACGGATCAAAATTTGCCAGAGTCCTCGATGATGTTAAGAATGCAGTGCATATGTGGCTTTGATCGCAACCAAAACTTTCTTCACAGATGGGATAAGAAGTCTTGTGAACTACAGAGTATTACGCATTGAAAAAAGGGGAGATTATATTGAGAAATACACTTTGCATTTGTCACAGATTGTTGTACACAAAGTAATTAATAAATTGTCTGTGTTTTCCTCCATTTTACATCAAAATAGTACCAGCCAGTTTCTTTTAATTTTGTCTTTTTTAGAGTGTTGTAAGTAAGGCTGTCAGTATTCAAACCAGGAATCTTGAACAAACAGTTGGGTCAAATGAATAAGTTTCAGACTTACAGCACACTACACTGCATTTTAAGTAGCAAAGAGGTTATGTATTTTGCTAAGAGTAAGTATACAATAACAGTGTTTCATACTTGTAACAAATTGTCCAAGGGTTGTGGTTTAAAGTAATTTGGCCATTATTGGATGATGGTCTATGTTAATAGTTACCGTAGTGTGCTGCCTGGATCCCAAGGGATCCATGACCATTCCTCAGAGGATCCGTGGATACATTTCTCTAGTGGGTATGTTGAAGTTTACTGATTTCTTAGTTACGGGAATAATGCTTTGTTGAAAATAATCACTTAACATGTTTAATTGGCAATATGTTTATTTTGTATGATGGTTAGAATATCTCATTTAGACACCCCCTGTACCCACAGAGCAAGTGAGAGTATTTTTATTAAGTTGAAATGCATTGCATTGTTACGTATGCTACTGGCGTGTATTAGTGACTGAATCAGTTCTGAAATACAAATTTTTAATTTTGGATACCTTTCATCAAAATATTAAATTTAGGATAAGGTTGCCTTTGATGGACCAGTTTAGCATTATTGCCAAAAACAAGGACTGTGGTGCAAATAGACAACAAATACTTTTCTCTATTAGTCTTCGAAATATCATGACTGTAACTCATCTATAGTGGTTTGAAGGAATAAAAATATTCGACCTTGTGACTGGTCCGTTCATAGCAGTAGTGTCCCATGAATGGGCCACACTGTTTCCAATGGTGGACCATAAACATAACATAGGAAAATGTAGGTTTATGCACATGGTGTATTTTGTAAAATTATATTCTTTGCTCATGTAACTGCACTCTGAGTTGAATACAGGAACTTAACCTGGCAGTGCCTCATGTTTTTTAAGTCTTAACGTTCTCATGCCATTTTGTATATCATCATAGGAGGTGTATAGCAACCAGCAGTGCTGACACGTCAGGCAGTTGTTGTATTGGTTCTTCTCTTCGCACTTCAGATTAACCAAATCTGCAGTGTTACATTCTCCATATAAATTTCTTCTCCCCCCCCCCTCCCCCCCACCCTCCCACTTCCCCTCCCACTCCACCTTTCCCCTCACCCCCCCTCATACTT
>Ga0123353_10007038_pt1 | contig 15129 bp, 15 predicted proteins | sample TergutLab28metaG_3_FD_92763 | JGI IMG/M metagenome (GOLD analysis project Ga0123353, IMG submission 92763) | Labiotermes labralis P3 segment gut microbial communities from Petit-Saut dam, French Guiana - Lab288 P3 | ecosystem: Host-associated > Arthropoda: Insects > Digestive system > Gut ... | reverse complement strand
TAATTGTAACTCTTTTTTCAACTCTTTTACCTGAGGATAGGGTTCAAAGAGAAACTTGGCTCTTTCTTCAGGCATATAGAGGCGGGTTTTATCGTTTTCTTCAATGGGCTTTGTTTCGAGGGTGAGGGTGATGAAGTCGTTCTGAAGCTCTTTTTTGAGGAAAGAGAGCATGGCAACCAAACAGTTCTGTTCTATCCACTCTCGCTGGGCGTCGCTCTCTACCCAAAAGAGGATGGAGGCTTCGTCCTGTAAACGGGGTTGGTTGGCTGAGAGGGTGGCGCTGAGGCGGGGGCGGGCTTTGTAGGAATCGACTAAAAGTGCCCAGACGGAGAGGAGTTGGTCGGAGGTGAAGGGGGGATTCTGAAGAGCAGGTTGAGGACGTTCAGGCTGTATGGCTACAGTTTGCTGCTCTTTTTTTAGGAGGGCGTTGATGGAGAGCGTTTCCGGTTTCCGGTTTCCGGTTTCAAAGGAGGGAACAGGGGATGCGGGGGGTGCGGGGGACGTGGCAGGTGAAACGGCGGGCGAGGGGGTAGTGGCAGGGAGGGGAGAGGTGGGAAAAAGGGATGTGGCAGGTGTTGCGGATGTTGCGGATGAAACGGCGGATATGGTGGGTGAAGTGGCGGACGAGGCAGGTGTTGCGGATGTTGCAGGTGTTGCGGCGTATGTGGCTGTGGTTGACGTGGTTGCTGCGGTTGCTGCGGATGATGTGGCAGGCGTGGTAAGTGTTGCGTGTGTTGCGGATGTGACGGGCGAAACTGCAGGTGTGGCGGGTGAAACGGTGGGCGAAACGGCGGACGAAACGGCGGGTGTGGCGGTGCCGGTTTGGGAGAGTTTAACGAGGGTGAGTTCGATGTGGAGGCGGGGGTTGCCGCTCGTCTTGTAGCCGGCTTCGCAGGTGGCGCAGATGCGCAGGGCGTCAAAGAGGAAAGAGAAAGAGCAGGAAGCGGCTTGTTGGGCGTATCGGGCTGAGAGGGCGGGGCTCATTTCGAGGAGGGGGAGGGTGGCGGGTTCTTTGGCCACCAAGAGGTCGCGAAAGTGGCTGCTGAGTCCTGCGATGAAGTAGAGGGCGTTAAAGCCTTTGGCCAGCACTTCGTCGAAGAGGGTGAGCGAGTCAATGTAGTTGTGATGCAGGAAGGAGTCGGTGAGTTTAAAGTAGTATTCGTAGTCGAGGACGTTGAGGTTGGCAATCACCTGCCGGTAGGTGATGTTATTCCCGCAAAAGGCAACGGTTTGGTCGTAGAGGGTCAGGGCATCTCGCATCGCCCCGTCTGCTTTGACAGCCAACACATGCAACGCTTCAGGCTCTATCTCTATTTGTTCGTTTTGGGCGATCTTTGTGAGGGCACCGGCCATCTCTGCGACGCCAATTCGGTTAAAGTCAAAAATTTGACAGCGAGACAGGATGGTGGGCAAAATTTTGTGTTTCTCGGTGGTGGCCAAGATAAAGAGGGCGTATGGGGGAGGCTCTTCCAGCGTCTTGAGAAAGGCGTTGAATGCGGATTGCGAGAGCATGTGCACCTCGTCGATGATATAGACGCTATATGTGCCAATCTGAGGTGGAATGCGCACTTTTTCTATAAGTTGCCGAATATCTTCTACCGAATTGTTGGAGGCGGCGTCCAATTCGTGGATGCAGTAGGAGCGACCTTCGGAGAAGGAGCGGCACGATTCACACACCCCGCACGCCTCCATGTCGGAGGAGGGCGAAAGGCAGTTGATGGATTTGGCAAAGATGCGTGCGCAAGTGGTTTTGCCCACACCTCTGGGGCCGCAAAACAAGTAGGCGTGCGCCAACTGTTTCCTCAAAATGGCGTTCTTGAGGGTGGCGGCAATATTGCCTTGCCCCAAAACAGTATCAAAACGCTGTGGCCGGTACTTCCGGGCCGATACAACAAAATGTTCCATAAACGGCAAAGTTAAGAAATAATCGTTAATTTTGCCGTTTTACATTTTTACATGAAATCTGAATCTCCCTATATCTTCTATTTATCATCCGGATTAAAGTGTGTCTTCTCTCCCGTAAAAGCACCGGTTGCGTATTGTGCTTTGGGGGTTTCAGCAGGCTCGCGCATGGAACCACACCGTTTGAATGGCCTTGCTCATCTAACTGAACACATGCTCTTTAAAGGAACTCAAAAGCGTTCGGCGTTTCATATTAATAACCGGTTGGAGCGTCTGGGCGGAGAGTTGAATGCCTACACCACCAAGGAAGAGTTGGTGGCGCACGCTACCGTTTTAAAAGAAGATTTGGCAAAAGCGCTCAATCTTTTGTCCGATATTTTTTTTCACTCCACCTTCCCCGCCCACGAATTGGCCAAAGAGAAGGAGGTGATTGCTGACGAAATCAGCGCCTGCCGCGAGAGTCCCGCCGAGTTGATTTTTGATGAATTTGACCAACTCCTCTTTGACGGCCATCCCCTCGCTTCCCCCATTCTGGGGAGCCGCGCTTCGCTCTCTTTGGCCAAGTCATCTGACCTTTTCGATTTTGTTTCCAGACACTTTGTCCCCTCGCAGATGGTGCTTTCGGTGGTGGCCAATATTTCGGAGCGACAGATGCAGCGCTTGGCACAACGCCATTTCGACCTCCTCTCCTCCACATTTATAGCCCCGCCGCACTTTCAGGGCGAGTTGCCCCCTCCATTCTTCGTAGAAAAACGGCGCCGCACCCATCAGGCGCATTGCCTGATGGGTGCACGCGCCTACCCATACTCCAATCCCAAGCGTATTCCGCTCTCACTATTAATCAACCTGCTGGGAGGGCCCTCTCCAAATGCACGCCTGAACCTCCTGTTGCGGGAGAAACATGGCTTGGTCTATAACGTGGAAGCCTCCTATACCCCCTATTCCGATTTGGGCGTGACAGGTTTCTATTTTGGCTCCGATAAAGGGGATTGGAAACGTTGTATGGAATTGATTCGCATAGAATTAGATAAACTTTGTCAGACGCCCATCTCACAACGTCAACTTCAAAGCGCCAAGAAGCAACTCATTGGCCAACTAACCATCTCCGCCGAAAATGCCGAAGCAAGGTGCCTGAGCCAAATGAAAAGCGTAATGGTTTTTGGCAAAGTAGAGTCGAACGATCTATTGGCCGACCGCATCCGCTCCATTACATCTCAAGAACTTACGGAAATCGCCCAAGAACTTTTCACCCCCGAAACCACCTCCACCATATTATACATATAGACTTAGCCGAAATCACCTCCACCTCCATCCCCATCTCCACCTCCATCCCCATCTCCATCTCCACCTCCACCTCCATCTCCATTTCCACTTCCACCATATTGTATATATATTTTATCCCAAAACCTGCCCCCCCCTTTGACCTTTAATCTTTAATCTTTAATCTTTAACCTTTAACCTTTGACCTTTGACCTTTGACCTTTAATCTTTGACCTTTGACCTTTAACCTTTAACCTTTATAATCATGAAAAAGCATCTACTACTCCTGATTACCTTTATCACACTGACCCTCGCATCATGTGAAGGTCCGATGGGACCTCCGGGTGAACCGGGTGATGGATTTCGCCCCTACGTCAGAAACTTTAAAATCTTGTCTTTGGATTGGCAACAATATGACACAGACGAATATGTAAGTTTCTACAAATATGTTTTCGACATAGATATCGGAAATTTGGCCTACAATGAAGGATTTGTAAATGTCTATATGTATCAATCCGACGATGGGAATGAAGTACAGACCCCACTCCCGCTCTGGATTCAATATACCGACAGAGGAAACACGTGGTTAGAGGGATATAATTTTGATTTTGACCGTACTACTATAGCTTTTTATGCAGACGTAAAAAAAGGCCAGCGCCCCCCCACCAGCGACTTTCGCGTAGTTGTCGCTCCCTGATACCTCCAAGTCACCGGAACCTGAACCTGAACCTGAAACCTGAACCTGAAAACTGAAGACTACATAGAGCGTTACACCTCCCCAGAAGACGAAACCCTCCGCTGGCTGGTACACCAAACCCATTTGCGAACAATACATCCGCGTATGTTGTCGGGATTGGTGCAAGGGCGCTTTTTGTCTATGATAAGCGCCATGATCGCCCCCAAGCGCATCCTTGAAATTGGAACCTTTACCGGCTATTCAGCGCTCTGTCTATCAAAAGGACTTGCGCCCGACGGGCTTCTGCATACCATTGAATGTAACGACGAATTGGAAGAGTTGATACAACAGGCCATTGAGAAAGGAGGAAGAAGAGGCCAAATTGTCTTGCACATCGGAGATGCCCTCACCATCATCCCCCAAATTGATGAAACATTCGATTTGATATTCATTGATGGAGATAAACGAGACTACACAGCCTATTACGAAGCCGCCCTGTCCAAGTTACGAACGGGCGGCTTTATTTTGGCCGACAATGTGTTGTGGGATGGGAAGGTGCTCGAAGAACCCCTCCCCCAAGATGCCCAAACCCAAAGCATTGCCACCTTTAACTCCTACGTTCACGACGACCCAAGGGTGGAGAACGTTTTGCTGCCCCTCCGAGACGGCGTTATGCTTGCAAGGAAGTTATAGCGTAAAGCAAATCCCAATCGAAAGCCTTGGCATTTCTGTAGAAATCAGATCGGGATTGAAGAAATTGGTGAGGCGATAGCGGGCGTAAATGGTGGTGCCCTGATGTCGGACCCCGACTTGTACCCCTGCACCAAAAGGATTGAACTTGAGGTCATCCCGATATTTGGTCTTCTCTTTGTGGTTGTTTACGCGGCTTTTTACCACAATCCGCTTGCTGTACGCCCAATCTCCATACACAATGGCCTCTAACTGGGTGAAGCGAAAGAGGCGTACACGTTGAATGACTCCGGTGCCCAAGTTGTCGGTCCTGAAAAACTCTCTATAAATATCGCCCTCGGGAATCGTTCCCATAAACATTTCGGAAGCATCTATCAGCCTGTAGGAGTAGCAAGAGTATTGCAAAAATGTCCCAATGGCGTAGTGGCGCGAAGGGCGATATAAGTAGCGGTTTCCCACTTCAAGGTTGAATGAATTACCCGAATGAACAGATAAATAGCCTGTTCCACGTTGGGGAACCGCAAATCCGAATCCAAAAAAGAGTTCATTGTAATAGCGGGGATATTTGCGGTGGGAAGAGTGAGAAAATGTTCTGGTGATGATGCCCGTTGACATTTCTGCACTGTCGAGCTCTGCTGACTGTACCCTGAGCGGCGATTGAAGGGTGATGATGGTCTCTCCGATTCGGATACGGGTGGGTTCGGTTTGGGACTGATTTTGCGCGACAGCCATGGAACACAACATGATGGCTGCAAGGAATAGGATGGTTTTATTTAGATTCATAAGTTGAGATTGTTTAGAATGTGAATTTTAGTTATTTGGAAATGATGCCGGTTTATTTGGAAATGATGCCGATTTTTCCCTCCATCACGGCGTCAATGACAGCGCGGGTAATCTTTCCGGAAATGCCAATGAGCACCAATTCAGTTTTTTCGTTGGCGACCAAGAGGAGCGCTTCCAACTGTTTGCTGTTTTTATCCTTATTTTGAGATAGATAAATCACAAAGTCGTTATCATCCTCTTTCATCCGGACGATCTCTTCATAGTTTTCCTGTCGTACTAAAGTTTTTACGTCCTGCCGAATCCGGTTTGCCAAAGATTCTGTGTTAGGCGTAATCTCTATATTTAAAATTCGCAAGGAGGTAATGGCGTCGAATACGCTGTCCAACTCTTTTGAATCGGAAGATTTTGCCAATTTAAGCAAACTTGGGGAGATGGTGATGAACCCGACCCCCTTTTCATGCTCATAATTGGCAAAGAGGTCTTCCATCGACTTGATGCGCCTGTTTTGGGCAGAGAGGTCTCCCGCAGCGCACATCAGCCAGCAGAGAGAGAGGAGACCCAAACGTGTTATCATGCCTGTTTTCATTTTTGTTTTCATTTTATATATTTATTAATGGTTTCAGTGTAGTTTGTTATCCGCTCAAGTTTATCCACCATGGCAGAAGCCCGCTCAATTCGTTCTGTCATCTCAGCCCATTGCTGTTGCGCCAATAGAAGTACTTCTTCTTGGTTTTGAATGCGTTCGCCATCTATGTAGCACACAAAGTCGCTCTGAACGGGGCGGTTGAGGCTAAAGAAGAGGATGAGGGCGGCGGCGGCAACGGCAGCAACAGGCGCCAGCCGACGAAAAACCACATTACGGCTGCTGCGAACTGTCTTTTCCGGCGGCATGACTGCTACTACTGACGGCACAACGGCTCTTTCCGGTGGCATGACTGCTGCCTCTGACGGCACAACGACTCTTTCCGGTGGCATGACTGCTACTACTGACGGCACAACGGCTCTTTCCGGTGGCATGACTTCTGCCTCTGACGGCACAACGGCACTTTCCGGCGGCATGACTGCTACTACTGACGGCACAACGGCTCTTTCCGGTGGCATGACTGCTGCCTCGTGTCGAAAAAAACGGAATAGCGCACGGTAGGGGAGCAGATCGTGGGGGAGTTGTGCGTTGCAAAAGTATTGAGACAATTGTTTCTCTTCAATCAAAGAGGTCTCCCCAAGGAGGTAACGCTCCAACAATTGACGGGCAATGGTTTCGTTTATTGGTTCCATATTTTACAGATTTGTTCTCTAATTTTTTTTCGGGCGCGTGACAGATTGGCGCGAACACTCCTTTCGTCGCACTCAAGAATATGGGCAATCTCCGCCAACTCATACCCCTCCACATCGCGCAGCCGGATAGCCATCCGCTGCTGCAAAGGGAGTTGCTCAATAAGTTGACAAATAGAAGCATACATATCTTTCTCTTCTAATATGAGTTGAGGAGTACGCTCCGACAGATGATAGGCGGAGTGGTGAACCTCCATTGCCAAAGAAGGTTCACCACTACGGTTGTTTCTGCGCAAAATATCAATACACAGGTTCTTAGCCGTGCACATAGCCAACGCTTCCAAATGGGGATGGTGGTTCCCTTGGTGAATCCCTTGCCACAACCGCAATCCCACCTCCTGCACCACATCCTCTGCGGTATCGTGCTGCTTGAGCAGACTAAGGCTAAAGCGATAGAGCTTTGGCCTTACGGAGTTGATGAAGGTAGAAAAAACAGCGTTATCCATACAAATAATACGAATAACGCTGTTTTTTGTTACACCAAGAAATCACTATTGATAACTTATCTACTATAAGGCGTATTGGAGGATGTCCTCTGATTTGTTTGCGGGTTGTTCCCTTGTTCCTCGCGTAAATCCTTGCGGTAGGAAGGATAGGCGCCGGTCGAAGGGAAAGCTGAGCGCTCAGAGGGGGGAACATAGCGATCTTGGGTACGGGGTGCGTTTAAGAAAGGATATTGAGTCGAAACGCTCGGATCCTCATTTCTCGGAAAAGAGTTGTTATACTGTGAATTATATCTAAAAGAGTCGAATTGAGAGGGATCATACCGATAGGAATTACTCTGGTTCGGTTCGGTTCGATACGGGTTATTCTGGTAGGGGTCAGTACGATATGGATTATTCTGATAGGGGTCCGTACGATTTAGGTTATTCTGGTAGGGGGCGTTACGATATGGGTTATTCTGGTAGGGGTCGTTTCTATACGGGTTGCCTTGATAGGGGTCGTTTCTATACGGGTTGCCTTGATAGGGGTCAGTACGATTTAGGTTATTCTGGTAGGGGTCGTTACGATATGGGTTATTCTGGTAGGGGTCGTTACGATATGGGTTATTCTGATAGGGGTCTGAACGATATGGATTATTCTGGGAGGGGTCGTTACGATTTTGGCTATTCTGGTAGGTATCAGTGCGATAGGAGTCTCTCGGATAGGGGTCATATTGATAAGAACCGCTCAGATAGGGGTCATACCGATAGTAGTTATCCCTTGCGGGAGGTGTCAACTGCTCTTCGGGATAGGGTTGGGGACGTTCGGTCTCTCTTAAATACGACCTTTGGTTAATACTTCCAAAATTTTCCTCACTTTTGAGGGTTCCAACATTGGCGCCGGACTGCTTCTGTGTTCCGGATCCTTCCCGTTTTGACCCCAATTTTTCGGTACTTTTTATAGTGGCAGTCATGCCGCCGGAAACGGTAGCAGGTGCATCGAGGTATTCAATGCTCATGTTGTAGCGCCACCGATCATAATAGAGATTTCCTCCCCTCCACTCTACCTCTCCACGTTGAAAATCAACTGTCTCACTGCGAGGATGCACCTTAACGGGATAGAGATCCCTTCCGATATCCTGATTTACTATGAGGCGATAGGCGTCTATACCTTTGGTATAATACCAATAAACATTGGGTTGCTGCGACCACTTTTGCCTCCCAAACGATTGGTCAACAGGGACCCATCCAATGCCCTCGAAATAGACTTCCGCCCAGTCGTGTAGGTTCTTATTCCCGGGATGCATCATCCATCCACTTTGCCATTTGGCAGGGATACCGGCGCAACGGGCCATAGTAATAAAGAGTAGAGAAACTTGTCCGCAATCGCCATGGTTGTTGTCTAAAACATATTCGGGGATGTTGTCAATGGTGGAGTACTCCCGGGCGCTTGCCCATGGGAAGTTCCTGTCAATCCAGTCGTAAATCTTTCTCACTTTCAGGTAGGGATTCTGTTCGTTACCCACCACTTCACGGGTTCTCTCTTTAATTCGCTCAGAAAAGAGTATATGAGGAGCCTGTTCCCTTGTAAAGTCTTGATAAATATCAGATTGCGTATTGTATAACTTGATGTCCGTACTATTGAAGTCAAACCATTCGGCATAAGAAGTGTAGGAGAAGGTGTAGGAAAAAACGGTTGGCTGATCCATGATTGCTCTTTTTTCCATATAGATAGACTTATGGGCAGAACTATTTTGTGGATGAAAATCGGGAGATACCACATAATTGGGCTGAGAGAGGGATATAAGGTGTACATCTCCTTGTCGGCGGACGTCTGAGCGCGGGAAAGGCATCCAAACGCGCACCAACTCTCCGGCGGGAACAGCATTGGGCTGTACCGTGAGGGTAAAAGTAACCCTCATGGTTTGGGGATCGACCAAAGCGCTCCGACTTGTTTGCGCAGTTTTAACCACTTGAGGGAGGTAGTGCGTCAAGAAACGTTCCAAACTGTCCGCTTTTTTCCCATGTACCTTTTCCCACTGTTTGCCGGCGGTAAGGCTAATGCGGAACAGATTTCGGGCAGCATTGTTAAAGTAACGCTTTTTCCCATCAATTATTTTATATTCAAGTGCTTTTCCCTCTTCCCAAATCCGAATCTGCTGCTTTGAAATGGTGTCCTCGTAGTAGTTTTGAATAAATCCCAAAACCGAAGAATCGGTTGCCATAAAGTCCATCCGGATGCGGTTCATTTTTTCGATTTGAAAAAGCCATTTTTGTTGCTCTTTATAGGGGAGCGCACGCGAACTGACATACTCTTTTATAAGCCCTTCTGCCTTACTAAACAATCCGTTAGAAATGGCAGCCTCAATTTGCTGCGGAGTAACAGGCTCTGCCGGCTTTTTGGGAGCGCAGGCAAATATCAACAAAAACAGGATGAATGATTGAAATGATTTCATGTACATAGTTTTATTTTACTCGTTCAGAATATGATCGATCTCTTGTATCCACTTTAATACGATCTCCCTGATTCACAAATAGAGGCACCATTACCGTGGCACCGGTCTCTAAGGTAGCGCTCTTTTGGGCATTGGTTGATGCCGTATCTCCTTTTACAGCAGGCTCAGTATAAGTGATTTCCATCTCAACGAAAGGAGGAAGTTCGCAGGTGAGCACCCGCTCTTCATCGGCATGGAACATCATCTCCACAAATTGACCCTCTTTCATCAAATCGGCATTGGAAACCATATCCTCCTGGAGGTCGATCTGTTCAAAAGTTTCGCCGTGCATAAAGTGAAAGCCTGTATCATCCTTGTAAAGAAACTGATAGGGACGCCTCTCTATTCTGATGATTTCTATACGCTCTCCGGCGGTGAAGGTATTTTCCAAAATCCGCCCGTTGTCGAGGTTGCGCATCTTCACCTTTACAAAAGCGCCTCCCTTCCCCGGTTTCACGTGTTGGAACCAAACGATAGAGCACGGCTTCCCGTTATAGTCAATACAAAGCCCATTCTTAAAATCTGCAGTTGTCGCCATAAATCTCTTAAATATAGTATATCGGGCGCAAAGTTACAAAAAAAGTTAAAGGAAAAATCCAATTATTCGGAATTGGCCGGTTTTGTTAATAACTTACCAATAATTCCCCCTTTTTGTTGATAAGTCCACTTTCCCATTTTGCAGAACAAAAAATTATACATACCTTTGCCGCCTCAAAAAAAGAATGGTGCCATAGCTCAGTTGGTAGAGCAAAGGACTGAAAATCCTTGTGTCCCCGGTTCGATTCCTGGTGGCACCACAAGTTACACAAACAGATGCCCATTATTGCGCCCAGTTAATAATAGACCGCGACAATCGTATTAAGCAACAATAAAATATCATAACAATGGATGCAGTATCATACACCGATTTAAGGCAGAATCTAAGTGTTTATATCGATAAAGTTGTTCAGAACCGCGATTCGTTAATCGTTACCCGCAACGATAGGGAAAACGTTGTTTTGATGGCAGCCGATGAATACAACAGCTTGATGGAAACTGCCTATCTATTGTCCAATGAAGCCAACGCAGACCATTTAAGAAAATCCATAGCCCAACATAAGGCAGGGAAAATCAAGAAAAGAGAATTGTGCGAAAATGAATAAAAACTTTACCGATGAAGCGTGGGATGATTATCAGTATTGGGTTGAAACCGACAAGAAGCAATTGAAACGGATAAACTTGCTGATAAAAGATATAGACAGAAATCCTTATCAGGGAATTGGAAAACCTGAACCACTCAAAGCTAATTTGCGAGGCTATTGGTCAAGACGAATAGACAGCGAACATAGGATTATATATGCTGTTGAAAAAGAGCAAGTAGTTTATATATCTTTCAGGTTTCATTACGAAATATAACAACCCAAAACGTTAACTCAAGTTACACAAACAGATGCCCTAATGAAACAACGTGTACATTGTCTTTACGTGTGTATGATGAAGTTCCGGCAATCACGTGATAACTGTTTTCCTTTAGATCACAACGGATACTTTATCGGGGGGCTTACGGATAAGGGAATCATTTTAGCATACCCATGATAATAACTGGATTGTCGTTGTCAAGGTCAAAAGTCGATGATAGACTTTCCAAGATATCACGTTCAACCAGCATATATCCATATTTGCCACGGGTAATTGGCAAGAGAGTTGGAAGTTGTAGCCAACTTTGAGGAGCATCAGCGAGGCTGATTTGAATGCCCATCACATGAATATTGTCAATTCTAAAAACATTTTCATTTCTGTCGTATAATGCAAAAAACGGATGTCCGTCGTGGAAAAGCATAGGATTAGGTTTTAGTTTGTATTTTGAAAGCACAATTCCAATATTATAAGCAGATATGATCTCACATACACTTCCTCCTTCTGCTGCATTTCTCATTTTATCGGAAAGAGTCAGGACGCAAAGAGGATTAAGATTGCTGCCATTCAGCGTGAACAACGTGTCTGAGTAGCCAAGATTCAGAAGAGTAATTTCATCGTAATAAGATGTAATCGATGAACTAAAAGGTTGATAGGTATATTTGTGATGGCCATGATACTTTTTTATCTCTCCGGATGGCAGTGATATTGAACTGGCAACAATGGCAGAATCCGGGTAGTCACCTGCTTTAGTATAGTCAAAATTGCGGCCACGAACCCGATTGGTGTTAAGAGGGAAACTGTAAATTTTCCCATTTATATATTTTACTGTCAAAAAAGTAAAGTCAATTTGCAGAGGATCCAGCACAGTCCCACCGCCGATGTCTATTCTATTGAGACGAGTTCTAGATAAGTTGTCAACATAATATAGGATTCGCTCCTCTTCGTCAACAAACCAGTACAAGATGGAACGAAATTCTCCCGGCCCATTCCCTCTTTCGGCTAATTTTCTGATATGCTGTCCATCTCTGCTGAATAGATGAAGAGATTCACTATTCATCATTATTATCAGATAGTTTGATGTTATATATATTTGGTCATCAGTAGAAAGCAAAAAATCAGCATTTATTTGCACCATGGTAATGTCCTTGAGAATATCGGTTATATCAAGATTGATGGAGTGGTTAATCACATCAAGGTCAATAATTGGGATAATTTTTGAATCTTTACATGAAAAAAATATAGTACACCCAAGAAAAAACAGCGTTATTTTTTTAAAGATCATCTTATTTGTCTGTTTGAGTATGAATAGTTTGTTATTAATATTTACGTTTTCGTCCATACATCTCTCCTTGCTTGCCTACAACGTTCCGGCGGCTTGGGGCAGGCGAGGGAGGGGCTGATAGACGTTGATACAAAGATACAACTTTTCTGTTACCTACCCACGATCAGAGTACTTACATCCTTGCATTGTAAGCGTCTCTGCGATACCATATTGTTTAGTTTTCCGTGAGCACCTACATTTGCGGCTTTAGATGAAAAGCTGTATAATGTTCATTGGGTTTATCATGATCAGGCCTCCGGCTTGTTAGAAGCAGCCTACCGTGTCCAAACACGATTGAAGAAACAACGGCAAAATAATCGTTCTTCTTCGAATCGTCACCTGCTTCACGATGCAGAGTCGCACTTGATGAGTGGTACCGTAACGCGGAGACGCTTACGTTACACAAACAGATGCCCTAATGAAACAACGTGTACATTATCTTTACGTGTGTATGATGAAGTTCCGGCAATCAAAACATTGAGAGAAATACATTGGGCCGCTTTTTCCGGCGTTAAGCGTGTCAGCAGTTTTTGTAAATGATCAGCGGCTTCGTCTATGGATTTTGTTGATCCGAGTTTTATCTCGAATGCAGCCCAAGTTTCGTTTGGCAACTCTACGATAGCGTCTATTTCCAAACCTGACGAGTCGCGGTAATGGTAAACTTTACCGTCAAGCGTATCTGCATAGATTCGTAAATCACGAATGGCCATTGATTCAAAAAACAGTCCAAAAGCGTCAAAATCATTGAGAAGTCCATCCGGTAAAATTCTCAATGCCGCTGTGGCAATGGAAATATCCACAAAATGCCATTTGGGTTTTATGCGTTGTTGTACCGAAGAACGAATATGGATTTTCCACGCAGGCAACTCTTCTAATACAAAAATTTGGGAAAGCTGGTCAAGATACTTTCTTACTGTGCTTGCCGTCATTGGCGACTTGTCGGTGAAACCCGTTTCTACGGCTAACTTTTCAAGAGATGCCTCAGTTGAAATATTGCGTGAAAGCGAGCGTATTAATCCTGCAATTCGTTCAGGTGTCGGTGGTGCCGGCAAAGTTCGCATATCAATGTATGCAATATTTTCTACGTAATCGATCATTGCTTCCTGAGCAATTTCCGGCGTTTCTTTAATTAACGCAGGCATACCACCACGAACAATCAATTTGGCGTAATCTCCTATGTCAATGCCACCAAGTCCGCCAATTTGTCCGTTTTTCACCAATAATTCATTGAAATTTACGATTTTAATGCTGTCATTACTTTCCGCAAGCGACATCGTACGTAAAGTCAGTCGTGCAATGCGTCCAGCGCCTGTATGTGCCGAAATGTCGTCGCTGGGACTTGCCGAACCTGTTAAAATAAATTGTCCTTTTTTTGCACGACGATCAATTTCGGAACGCACGGCATTCCAAATGCTTGGTACTAATTGCCATTCGTCAAGCAAACGAGGAGTGTCACCTTGAAGTACGATTTGAGGTACAAGTGTTGCCTGTTCTCTGATTAGTTCCGATTCGTCAAGCCGGACAAAACTTGCAGCGTGGTGCATTGCAGTTGTTGTTTTGCCGCAAAAACGAACTCCTTTTAACAAAATTCCCCCTGTCGATCTGAGTTTTTTTGCTATTTTCGTATCCAATAAACGCTTGCTGTAATTTTCCATATATCAATATTTTATATTTTCATAGGCGATTTTGTATGATTTTCGCAAGCGATTTTGTATGGTTTTCATGCATGATTTTGCAAAAGTATGCAATTTTTCTTAAATTCAACCACTTGTAGCAAATCTGCTATTTGCTCGTGTTTGTGAATCCTGAAAACCAAAGGGATCATTTTTCCACACGCTTTTTCCATAGTAAAACTATTTTCGTCAATGTTCAGGGCTGCTAATCCCTCTAAGTGCCTTTCCATAAAGAAAAAACTTATTTGGACAAATCCTTTCCATACCGAAAGCCAAAAAACAGTTTTCTTCTTATGGCTTACCTTGCACAGCCACGATTTGCCGTCTTTGTAGTAGTGCCAATCGAATGTTAGGGTATATGTGTCTTGGGTGAGTTGTGTTTGCAATGCTTCCAGCACGTCGTAAACCTTGCCGAGCGCACTTTGTAGAACTTCCTTGGATGGGGAAATTTCGGGTTCCCGTAATAGTTGTATTTCCATGTTTTCTTGTTTATGATGTTGTACTTAATATCGATTTATCCCAAATTATGCATTAGAAAATTGAACTCAAAATTAATACTTTTTTCCTAATGCGGAATGTGGATTAAACCTTTGGAAAAAAATCAGTCAAATGGGAGGATAGTCGAGACAAACCATAACCTTATTTATATATGAAACGTTTTATTGCCATGATGACTTTTGCCTTGCTGGCCACCGGCTTGAGCGCACAGGACATTGCTTTGCCCAAACCCCGTACCACGGGAGGAAAACCCTTGATGGAGGCGCTCAACCTGCGCGCTACCAACCGCAATATTGCGGAACTGCCGCTCTCCTTAGAACATCTCTCCAACTTGTTGTGGGCAGCCACCGGCATCAATAGACCGGATGGAAGAATGACGGCGCCCACCGCTTCCAATAATCAAGAGATTGGTGTATATGTATTTCTTCCTCAAGGTGTATATCTGTATGATGTAAAAGAGCACTCCTTACTATTCAAATTAGCCGGCGACCATCGGGCAGCGACAGCCAGTCGGGGCACTCCCAGTGGAGTCCTGTTGGTTTATGTGGCCGATTACGGGAGAATGGGACGTTACGACGATGCTTCCAAGGAATTTTACTCTGCTACCGACACCGGTTTTGTGAGTCAGAATGTGTACCTGTACTGCGCTTCCGAGGGATTGGCAACGGTAGTCTTAGGT
>Ga0123353_10007037_pt1 | contig 15129 bp, 10 predicted proteins | sample TergutLab28metaG_3_FD_92763 | JGI IMG/M metagenome (GOLD analysis project Ga0123353, IMG submission 92763) | Labiotermes labralis P3 segment gut microbial communities from Petit-Saut dam, French Guiana - Lab288 P3 | ecosystem: Host-associated > Arthropoda: Insects > Digestive system > Gut ... | reverse complement strand
AAGGTACGGCACTGTCGGCACAACAATCTTTAAAAAAAAAACAAGGATAAAAATTATAACCAGCCAGAAATGTGTTTTTGTGTGCTCCCCCCCCCTTTAAAGAGTGGGGGGGGGGGGGGGGCAATGTAACTCGTTAGTCTGTAAGGACTTGCGGCACAAAAAAGCCTTCACTCTTGTCGAACTTCTTGTCGTCATTGCGATTATCGGTATGTTGATCGCTCTTCTGTTGCCCGCAGTGCAGGCAGCTCGTGAAGCCGCCAGGCGGATGACTTGCTCAAACAATCTCAAGCAGTATGGTCTGACAGTTCACAATTATCACGACACGCACAACGCTTTGCCCCCTTCGACCATCGGGTATCTGGGTACGGAAACACCAGCAACAACCAGCGACCAAAAACAAGGTCGTGCTTCGTTTTGGGTGTTTATCCTGCCGTTCATGGAGCAGCAGGCACTTTATAATTTTGTTTCCGAAAAAACAGATTCGTTCATGTTGGGATGCAACGGAACCAATCTTTGGAACTTTGCTAGCGCAACAGACGCAGAACGAGACAGTTGGCAGGAAATGCTGGGCAGTGTCAATGCCTTTCTCTGTCCGTCCCGACGGTCAGAGGCAGGGAGTTACCTCGGCAAAACAGACGCTCTGGCAGGCGAGCGAATTTATGGTCCGCAAGGCGATTACGCCATTGTTGTCGGCAGGGAAGACACCAACTGGTCGGAATGGGTTCAATATCAAGATGCAACCAACACCGACCGAATGAATGCTCAACGTGGACCCTTTCGTACCGCTGTTTGGGCTGGGAGTAATCCCAGCGGTTGGTCACCACGAGACAATTTCGGCTGGATGACAGATGGCACGTCGAACCAACTGATTATCGGTGAAAAATTGATTTATTTCGCTGCCATCGGTGGTTGCCGAAGTGCAGCAACGGCAGACCGTCCCTACGTCGGCGATTGCTCCATTTTTGCCGCTGGGGAATGGAAATTTTTGCCGATGTCGCGTTCGTTCAACGCCCATATTGAAAATAATTTCAAGAGGACACCGAGAGAGCTCCATCCCGAGTCCAATGCTCAGTGGGGGAGTGCGCATCCGGGTGTTTGTCAATTCCTTCTTGGTGATGGTGCGGTTCGGTCTTTGTCCGTGACCATCCCCACCGGAGCATTGCGGGTTTCAAACACCGGAACTCTTAACCCCGATTCGATATTAGCCAAACTCGGCAATGTCGGCGATGGTAATGTCGTCGCATTGCCCTAACACGAATGTGCCTTGTCCCACATTACTCACCCTTACCCACTTACCAGCCATTATCAAGAAGGAGATAGATCATGTACAAAAAAGGTTTTACCCTAGTCGAACTTCTCGTCGTTATTGCCATTATTGGCATGTTGATTGCGTTGCTTTTACCTGCTGTCCAGGCGGCGCGGGAGGCGGCACGGCGGATGCAATGCACGAACCATCTGAAGCAGGTTGGAATTGCGGTGCATAATTTTCACGATGCCCGTAAAGGGTTGCCTCCGGTAACGATCGGTTGGAGAGAAAACAACGACCCAGAAACCGATAATGCCAAAAAAGTTGGACGAGCGAGTTTTTGGGTTCTCGTCATGCCATACTTAGAACAACAACCACTTTATGATCTCATCAGTACCAAGAGCAACTCGCTCGCGTGGGGACTGACTAATGCAACGCTTTGGAATTCCTGCTCCGACAGCGAAAAACAGTCGTTGCTGGGGGTGAGTTTTTATCTTTGCCCTTCCCGGCGTGGTTCAATGGCGGGCTTGCAGTCAAAAACACCCACCAACGCCTCTGGTATCACCGGGATTTTTGGAACACTTTCGGATTATGGTGTCGTTTTAGGGCGGGAAAGTGCTCACTGGTCGGGCTGGGTGCAAGTCCAGGAGCCTTCGGACAGGACATTTGTCACAGGAAACGATGCTTCAAACAATGATTCTGTCACCTTATCCCGAAGTCCTTTTCGCAGTGCCATTTGGACAGGCGGCGGTCCTGCTGGGTGGAAGCCGCGGGATAATTTTTCCCGAATGGCTGATGGAACATCGAATCAAATCATGGTCGGCGAGAAATTTCTCTTTCAGGCAACCATTGCTGATTGTCGGAACCCTGCAACCAATCCGGAGCGCCCTTACCTCGGGGATTGTTCTGTTTTGCCCGGTGGGACGTGGGCAAGTTACGCGGCAGGTCGTTCTTTCAACGCCCATTTTGCGCCGAACATCAACAAAGAAGTTTACGAAAACTATAACGAATCCTTTGAACATTGGGGGAGTTCGCATCCCGGAGTTTGCCATTTCCTGTTAGGCGATGGGGCGGTTCGGTCTGTTTCCGTAACAACTCCCACCGGATCACGGATACAACCCAGCAACGCCGCTTTTGGTACCCACAATCCCGATTCGATATTAGCCAGATTGGGAGATGTAGCGAGCGGCACTGCGGTTTCGTTACCGTAGCTTTTTTACCCGACGAGCGGGAATCAATGATCCCCGCTCACTCACCTATCAAACAACACAGTAAGGAACCTTCACCATGAACAACAAAGCTCCATTTTTGGTCACGTTATTTTTCGCCGCTGCCTGCCTCGGTTGCAGTAGTGGTCATGTAGGTTCGTCCGGCAAAGTGGTCTTTTCCGACGACGGTTCACCGGTCACTTTTGGAACCGTGATGTTTGCAACGCCGACATTCCAAGCGAAAGGCGACATCAACAAGGATGGCACATTCAAGATGGGCTCTTATGGTGCCGCAGACGGACTTCCAACGGGCAGTTACAAGGTCGCCATCATCGGTGTGATTGAAGAGACCGACGATGGTAGATTTTATTCTTTGCTCGACCCAAAGTGGACCGGTCCAGCGACCACAGAGTTCACAGTAGATGTCGAAAAAACGACCAAAAATTTGGTGATCAAGGTGGACAGAAATCCGGAAACGTTGGAACAGTTTAAGAGTAAAAAATAGGTGGTGTACAGTAAGGTTTTCGCTGGCTTGCTCTATCGGATTTCTGGGATGGAGGAAACTCCGTCTTATAAGGAGTTGCGAGATTGTTCCAAGCATCCGCTCGTGAAACTCGCTCTTGACCATCTGACCGGTGAACTGGAGGGAGTCCCTTGGCGATACGAACTGAATCCGAACTTACCACCGGAACTTGCCGCACAGTACAACAGTCCGTCCATAAAACGTGTGTCCAACCGAAAGTGATACAATGTGTTTCTGCATCGCGCATTCCTTTTAGAAGGGGGAGCCAAAATTGTAGGACACATGATGCGACAGGACAGCCTCGTCATCAAGCGTAATGTTGCGACAAATAGTTGTAATGTTGCGTCAAAATAAACAGTGACGCATACCTTCAGTCGTTATCGCTGTTCCACTCTTCTACTGTTCGGGTGTCAGTGTGATGTGAAAATGGACGTTGCCATCAATCGGTTCGGCAAAGACGGCAAGGATCGAATGTCCCTCGTTTTGGTGTTCCCGTTCTGTCGGCGGCTTAGCCGGGAGCATTTCGAGTCGCAACAATTGCTTCGCCACAACGTCGATACGAAGTCGCTTATTTTCCTGCACCAGTGTCACAGAACGATTCGTCGGTGGTGAAGCGGTTTGTGCCTTGGTCACCATGCCCCAGCGAACCGTCCCGGCAACGCCTTCGAGAACGTCTTCGATGACGACCGAGCCGTTTTTTCGGTACTTTCTACGTCCCAAACCGGTCCCTGGAGATCTTCCGCAGCATCTTTCGGTGCTGTTTGATCCCGTAAAGGAAAATAAATGGCATCGTTCGCATAATCCTTCGCATAACGATAGGACATTTTTTCATTCTGCCTGCGATTGTTGGTATTTCGCGTGATAAAATATCCTCCACCTTCGACATGTTCATCGTCTTGATAACCGATGAATAAAATGCTGTGACCGTCGTACACTCCGTCTTCTGGAACCCAGAGCAAAACATCGTCTTTTTTTTCTGCTTTGCGAGGCCAGCGAAGTCCGACACTGACAGGCAAGCCTTCATGCAATGTCTTTTTGATTTCAAGAAATTGAGAATCGTTTAAGCCGATTTTTGGGTCCCATCGCTTGATCCAACGAATATCTGTCGGTATCTCTAAAAACTCCGCCGCATTTTTACGAGCGGTCTCGTCGGGTTCTGCCTGCGCATCAAATTTGTCCTTGTAAGGATATAAGTTTTCGGCGCAAATACCGTGCCTTCGAATGCCCCTCCAGATGTTATGAAAGAAACCGCCGTCGGTTGACGTGCCCACCGCTTGATTCTTTGCCCAGTTGGCATATTCGACACTCAAGTACTCTGGTTTTTTTCCGTATTTTGCCTGAGTGAATTCCAAAGCACCGACAACGGCAAACACGGAACACGTCGGACGGCTTGCTTGGCTGCGACGTGGAAGTTCCCATTGGTCGAATTGAAGGCTCAGGTCAATCTGGCTGGGCAGTGGTGCCTGATCGTTCGCGCCCACTACTGGGAGCGTGAACAGGATCGACAAAAACGCTATCGTTAAAAGTTTGATTTTCATACTCATCCAACTGTGTAAGGAATTCAGTATTCCCGCGTCAGCAGCATGTCTGCCAACGCGTTGTCAATAAATCTTTTTTTGTCAGGATCAAAGGTTAACTTTTTAGACCCGAAGCGGGTCATTTTTCGGCTACGCCCGTACAGCCGTTCCCTAGCCTGGTGTCGGGTCTCCAACCCCCGGGCTAAAAAATCCGGCTTCCGGCGTTTCCAACAAGCTTCAGTCTAAAACGGACACTTTTGAACTGACTCCAAAAGTGTCGTCGATTTTCGTTTGAGCTCAATCCCGAACTTGAACGTCTGCCGGTGCGTCCCGTTTGATGTTCCAACGCTCACGAAGTCGAACTGAATCGAGACCGAAGTGCGCGCCGCTGGCTTCTCCCCTGGCACCAACACACTCAAAACGGAGAGTGTGCTTGCCAACCGGAAGCGTCATACTTCCCAGGTTGATTTCCTTGACCGTTAAGTCTTCGCTGTAAGCATCAACACGATTGCGAACAGCCTTGCCGTTGAGTAAAACACGGTAGATACCGTAATCACTCGCTCGGGTCAGCGGCAACGTCAACTGGCGATATTCTTCTTTTTCAATCGTGAAATCCACCTCGAACCAAGTGTCGACTCCTTCTTTCGAGTTCGTGCGGAAAAAGACCTGCCCGTCCCCTGTCCAATCGTAACCTTTTTGAACGGACAGTGTTCCGCCGTTCGACCGGCTTGATTTCACAAGGTCTTTGCCCTCAATGATCATATCAAGGTTGGGCAATTTTCTCTCTTTGGCACTCGGCAATGTCGTAAACCGTTTCGGTTGCCCGATTTGATACCAGAATGCCACAGTCGCAAAATCGTCGTTCCGTTCGACGTGTCCACGCGGAGCACCTTCTTTTAATTCGTCTTCGGATATCCAGCCGGTGTCCTCGATTTCAAATCGCAATGATTTTTCAAAACGTATCGGCTCGGCGATGTGCCAGCGATAGATCGTTGTGTGCCAACCGACCATCCCCCACTCCCCTTCGAGAATAGAAACGCCAAAATAAGGATAAGTGCCTGTCCCCATCCCCCAAGCATTCAGGGCGTAGTCTTCGGTGCCAGTCCCTTGGATCGTCGGTTTCGTGTCACCTTCGAGTTTGTCAACGTCAATGTAGAATTTTTCATCGCCTTCTCCGAACCATTCTGGACTTCGTGCTCGTCCGCTCAAGACCGTTCCGACATAATGTCCTTTGCCAACAGCATCCAAAATCAGATAGTCCCGACCAGATTTGACGGGAAACTCCTGACGATACTGGGCACAAAAATAGGGAGTTTCTGGCGGCAACGATTCTTCCAAGACGTAATCGACTTGGTAGTAAAACGAGCCGGACATTTTCTCGCCCTGGTTTTCCACTTCAATGCGAGCGGATTTGTGGAATGGCATAATCCACCAGCAGTTATAAGCGTCGCCACCCTCAACCATGATGGGCATGGAGTTGATCTCGGCTCGCTGTCCAAAGCCTGCGGCGAAGAAGTCGCCAAATGGGGATTCGACAGCAGGTTCTTCGGCATCATCCCAAAACATGCGAAGCACCAGTTCGCTATGATCGGCTTTGCCATCTCGACCGAGCCAGTCGGGACGAGGTTCGGGAAATGTAATCCACATGTGCCGGATCGTGCCAGCACCTTTGATGTCAGCCAACACAAGTGTTTCGCCCGGCTGGATGTTCTTACGGTCAGCATTACTGCTTCGATCCGGATGGGCGGATGACGAACGCATGGATTTCCCGGTTTGAAGTTTCGTCAAAAAACCGAGAGGACCATCGAACGCCGCCTGCTGTCCCCAAGCGGCGACAAATGACGACAGAACGAAAACGATCGCGAAAAACGAACAGAACAGTGTTTTCTTTTTCATGGGATACTCCAAATTTGTTAAAGGTTCCAGTAAATTCATGTGACAACAGACAACCTACATCTTGTGCAGTGTATTTTGCGCTACGATTGTCCCAATAGCAAGGGTAATTTTACGACAAATAATTGGAATTTTGCGACAAAACACAGCAAGAAGTCACGTTCTACGCACGAGACACATGGGTACCGCTAAAAACGGCATTGTATTTTTGTGGTTCTTGCCAGATGCCGATCATGCGCTTCCCAGGAGGTTGTTAGAGGTATTCATCAATCATTGGCGGTACGGTGGTGTCCCGTATCCCGGCATACACCCGGTGCAGGTCGTCCGCCGGGCATGTCAATGCGCGGTGTTTGTTGCAATGCGTTCAAAATCGGTGTGAACGTTTCCACTATCTTCCGATAGTCGGGATCGTTTTTGTCCGCGAAGATTGCGTGTCCACAACGCTCCGTTCCACCGGCAGATTTTGCAAGAGGTGCCAACAGAAATGGATTCAATTCCGGCTCCGTAATCCGAACCCAGGGGCGACGTGGAACGGTGCCGTCGCTATCTTCCTGTAGATACTGAAACTGATTCTGTGTTCGACGCGTCCAGTTCTTACGCTCCACATTACCCTTGGCATGACATTCGGCACAACGCCTTGACGCCACTTCATTCAGCACTGCATCCAATGTCGGCGGATAAATCCGACGACAGCCGAGCGCATCAGGATGCGACGTTTCACTCGAAGCATAGTACGGAACATTCAAGTCGATCCACGCATAAACTTTACGCCGACTTTCGTCGTCCATCTCAAAACGTTTGTTGCCTTGCTCATCGGGATGCCCCGACCGAATCAACTCCACAAGGGGACTGTTGAATGACCCCCAACGCTTGGGGTCAATGTTCAAAATATTCTGCTCCTGTCCGTTGTACGTTGGAATCCAACTGACGTAAGGACTGCCATTCGGTCCCTGTTTTTCCGAAGCGAGAACCTCGTAAGAAACATTGAAGTAATCGGTGTATCCACCAGTCAAATCAATTCCCTTCGGAGCATTCTGCGAATCATGACATTCAATGCAATACTGATCCCAGACAGGTTGCACGATGCGGACATAATCGAAGCCCGGCGAAAAATCGGCACGATCCGGCGTGAACATATCGACATTCGCCCAGTCCGGTAAGACCGGTGTTGCTGGCTCATGCGACGTGGATGTCGCCAATTGCGGACGTAAAATCGGTGCTGATAATCGCGACTCATGACAACCGACACACGATTGTTGTTCGCCTGGCATCAGATGCGTGAAGGATCGCATTCGTTGGATTCCTCTTCCCTCTTTGTCCAGTGCGATGAAATAGATCGGACCGGTCGTCGGTGCATTGACCGGAACGTCGTGTGCGTCATTCCGTTGCATCAGAGTCCCGTAACTATCGGCGGCGCGGGTGGTGCCGACACCAACTTTGAAAAACGCAGAGCCGTCTTCCGCAACAGGAACATCGCCAAGAACCATTTTTCCAGCGTAAGTGGCACCGCAGGAAATCACTGGAAACTGAAAGCCAAACGAGCGAAAATTCGGTTCGATACGCACTGACTTCTGCATTTCCCGAACGATGCGAAGCGAAGCGACTTCACCCCGTTTCACGTTGGGACCAAGACCTTGATAAATGTCTTGCAAGAAAACCGTTGCGTATGGTTTCCCTCGTTCCGAAACGGGAGCCTCGGCACCAATGGTCACAGACGGCTTTTGCCGAGGTCGGACGGGCGTTGCACAAAAATACTGCATGCCGTTTGCCGGTGCCGGGAGCAGTACTGCTGCTTTGAGAGGTCGGTTTGTTTTTGCCTCTAAATCGAATGTTCGAACAATGATCGGTCCCCTTGCCGAAACGAGAAAGCGTTCGGCATCCAATGGATACGGACCACTGTAAATCTGTATTGGCCAATGGTTGCCGCTCCCCGTGTTGACTTTTCCGATAGGAATTTCCGGCGTGATGTTTTGGATCGCGTCCTGTTCGTTGACACCGAAGCGACGATCCAGAATTCCGATGGCTCCGCGCGTCGGACCGTTGTGTCCGGTCATGGTACACACGACAAGCGATGTGTCGGGTATTTGCCGGGCTTCCATGAAAGTTGCCGGTGAAAGCGTGCGATTACCGTAAAAAACTTTCAGATTCGTCCCGTCAGGGTTGATTGTCCAAAGCGACTGAATCGGAATTGCCGGTCGGTCAACGTATTCCCATCGACAGTAGATAATACGACCGTCATCGAGAACCGTCGGTGTGAAATCGTTTAGATAATTGTCAGACAGCCGAACCAATCGAGAGCCGTCGAGACTCATCCGGTGCAAGATTCCGACCGGTGCATTCCAGCAATAGGCGAACTGCGGACTTCTCGTACTCAAAAACGCAATGTCACCATCCGGCAACCAACAGGCATCGTAGTTATGCCAGGGACCGTCGGTCAACTGCGTGAGTCCGGTACCGTCGACGTTGATCGTCCAAAGATGGTACGTGTCCGCTTCCGCCTGCCGCCAACTGAAAAGAACTGTCTTACCATCGTAGGAAAGATCGGCACCGAGAATCTGTCCTGTCGGCGTTTCGACCAGGAGTTTTCCTTCGTCGTTCGGATTCTCTTTCAACGTTTCGACATCGAAGAGATACAGTCCTCCGCCCGCACGAAAACCCTCGTAATGATAGGTGTAAACGTGAGAGGCGTTGATCTCGAACCGCTTGACCGCGACGAACTTGTTCAAGCCGTGCAGGAGGTAATCACGTGTGGTCGCATCGACTTCCGTCAAGGAATCAGGTGTGTTGTCCCCCGATAATTTTTTCCGTTGCTCTTTGGAGAGAGGTTCGGAAAAGACCATCATTTCTGATGCACCGGGGTTGGGTCCGCCGTAAGAATTGAGAAAGACGAGTTTGATCTTGTTGGCACTTTGCTTGGGAATCGCAATCGACTGCGGACCATATTTCATGGCGAAGGTTCCCTCGGCGACCGGCTCCGGTTGTTCGTCGAGGAACACCTGATAATTTTTCCAACATTCGGAGAGGTAGAACGACGTTCGCCCCCAATAGATCACTTCGGCGACGACAATGGGAGTTTCCCATTCGAGTATAAACTCGCCGTAGTCTTTCGCAATTTCATTTCGAACACACCAAGCGTTTTTGGTATCGCCGTGACCGGGACCGTGAATGACACCATTGACGGCGAACCGAGCGAGGTACTGGTTGCTGTATTCAGAGTTTGCCGAAACTTTTGCCTTGGGCGCATGATTTTCGATGCCAATGTCGTTACTCGCGTGGAGCGGTCCGATCAACAACGACAGAAAAAGAAGCACCCCATTTTTGACTGTATTGGTTATCATCGTTCGCAGGAAAAAAAAGACTTGTTCAGCAACCAGAAAAGGGCATAATCAGACGGCAGTGCGGGTGATTCTATCGGCAATTTTCTTCGAAGTCAAGGATGATGTATGCATAGGCTCTCGCTGGGGAGAAAACTTTCCAGCGAAAGCCTTGGACAGTTCTTTATTCCGCCCGAAGCATGATGATGTCATAAGGATCAATCACGATTGCTCCACTGATTTTTTCTCCCCGCTCTTCAAGAGGGTTAGAAAAATAGACCCGAGCGGAATAATCGCTCTGCCCCATCTGCGGAGCGGTAAGTTGCAATGTCAAGGATTGTGGCTGGTCGGTCGGATTGTACAGTCGCAAGAATAATCCCCCCGGAGAACCTTGTGCCTCACCACCATCCCGAACCGGCTTGGCTCGCGTGATGATAATGTTGTTGTTATCGATCTTGACCAGTTTCGATGCCAGATCATTTCCGTTGGCGATTCCACGGGCGAATTGTTGTGAATTCTCCGGGGAATACTTTCCAAGATAAGGGCGAATGCGATAGCGAAACTGAAGAATCCCCCCTTGTTCCGCTTTATAATTCGTTTCCCAATGATTGTTGCATACCCACGAATAGATCGTGTCATTCGGTTCAATCCGGTCCCGCCAGGGTTCCAGTGTTCGGGGCCAGGCAATCGTAAACAAAATCGGATCGAATTGGACCATCGGAGCGTCCACTGTGACCCAGTCAATTCCATAAGAATCATTTGAAATATTGCAAAGACGCTGAACACAGTAAAAATTCCTGCTGCTCCCTTTGAGTTGTTCTTGTTCAACCCGAACAGTTGCCCAAGGAGTATCGTAACGCCAGATGCCCTCTGGAACATTGAAGGGAAATGCGAAAAATGTCCCTTCTTGCCGACGTTCCAATTTTTTGTCGAGCGTATTGGCAATCTCAACGTCATCTCTGCCGTCAAATACACTGACGGTTCGGAGAAGAGAATTGCAATTGGGTGCCGCAGATCGCATCTCCAGCATGGCACCACCGGGGAAAAGTACCGACCTCAGTTGAACTCCCTCTGTGTGCCGCGAACGGTTCCGTTCGGGATTTCTCCCGATGATGTACAGATAATCGTTCAGTCCCGCATTGCCGCCGGCTCCGGGATTCACCAAATCATTGTCGATTCCTTTGCGTTTCAAGGAAACAATCGCACCAGTCTTTTCGTCGACTCGAATGGTCAGCAGGTCGTTTCCAATCGTGCCATTTTCCGCATTCGCCCAGGCTTTCCCCGCCTCTGGGAACGGCTGAGATTTACCCGGTGTTTTGATGTTGAATTCTTTTTCCATCGCGAGAACATTCCGATGCCCCCGCCTCGCATACTCCTGTTTGAAATCGTCCTGAATCTTGACGATTTCCCTGTCCGGCTCCCGGACGGAGTAGGAAGAACCCCAAGTGTGTTCGTCATACATGAGCAGGTCTGTCCAGGCGGCATCGAAACGGTCGATGTGTTTCAGGTACGTCGCTGGATCAGCCGTTGCCAAAGCCGCTTCCACCCGAACAAGCCGTTCTTTGGCATCACGACACAATGCCGTTGCCTCGGAAGTGCTGGCGGCACCATCTTCCCAATAAGGCGTATAGTCACCGCGGAGAGTGGCAAACTCGCTTCCGTAACGATCTTCCAACGCTTTCATAAAATCGGAATTGCGCGATAATATCAATTTGGGATAAATGTATTTTTCGTTCCATTCCTTGACATCGTCCGAAAGAACGCGGTTGGGTTGCCCGTTGTCCCCCTCGATTCCGTGACGCAATCCGACAATGTCGTACGGCATTTCATGGGGTTGGTTTTCGTAGGGTCGTCCCGAGTGAATTTGGTAGCCGTCGAGGACACGAAACACGTCTCTTGTCGTCAGCCGATCACCAAAGCGTCGTCCGTGGAACGATCCATATCCTGTGATATGCACATAACAGAGAATCTTGTCTTTCCCGGAAGGGGACACCCAGTAGAACGGTTTGTCTCCAATTTCGTACACACGACCGGTTCTGTGCCCGCGATTCGGTCCCATCGTCACGTACTTGACCCCGCACTTGGCAAGGACAGGCACCACTCCCCACGAAAGCCCCGGGATATCCGTAAACATCGCACTGTCGATCACCACGTTGTTCTCTTTACCATAACGAAGAGCACTGCTCATCAATTCAAACAACTGTTCGTCGGAAAACAATCCTGTCATTCCTTGCGAATACAACGCGTCCATGTGCAAGTCGCGGGAACGTGTCGCCTTTGCAAAAGTTTCCTTTTCTTCGTCGCTCGCCCTTCGCAGAAATTCTTCAACCGCCCAAAACCCTTCGAGATGAAATTTGAACTTCGCTTCGTCGGGATAATCTTTGGTCTCTTCAATATAACGCAGTGCCTTCTTGATGGATTCGATCTGCCATTCAAGGATATTGAGTTGCGTGTCCGTATAGCCGACATCCAGATGCGTTTGGTGGATCACATGCAGTTCCCATTTTCGTTCACCGGGAATGGTCGCTTGAACCGGTAACTGCCGGTCATTGATCGTGAGTGTTCCCGAGAGATTGATCGCTTCTTCACATTTTTTTTCATCAATCGGAAGAAAGAACGATGCGGAGGAAAAATGTTCTGTCGGGTTCAACGTGATTTCCTGCTTTGGAGAGGAAAAATTTCCTGTGATGACCAGCACGGCAGGCTTGTCGAGGACTTCGCCGTGATAGTCAACGTTGATTTTTCTTGTCGCTCCCCCTCCGACCGGATTCCTGAAAACGCCGCGCTCTGCGGTCAAGGATACTTGTTCGATTGTTGTCGTCAATGGTTTGAAGCGGACTACATCGTAAACAAACCATGAACCTTTGACGATTTCCAACACAAGTTCGTTGCCTTTCTCCTTCAAACTGTTCGGAGGAACGACAAGCCGAAAGACACCTGTCTTTGTTTGAGTGGGATCCACCCGCATCGGATCGACGTTTTCGACCCCTTTTGTTTCGATTTGTCCTGAATATTCGTTCAGGCGAACATTGAAGACTGGTGGTGCTGAAAAAGAGGGCCACCCGACAATCACCAATTCGTTGGCGGCCGACACCGCCGACCGATCATTCAGATCAAAGCGGATCGTGAAGGGGCGAATTTTTTTGCCTGCCCAAGTATCCACTGGTCCCGGATGTTCGGCGGGTAACTGCTTTTCGACACCGGGCTCACCCAGGCGAATGGTGGCTCCTTCAGAGAAATCCCGCAAAAATTCTTCATGAGTCAGTACGCTAAACTCGCGATGATCGTTATCGCTGCGCCCCAGCGTCCAAATGTCACCACCCGCAGCAGTCCGCGAAAGAAAAACAATCGTCAATAAGACGAACCATACTACAGTTTTTTTCATTGGTCGAAAAAATTTCATTGTTAAAGGGAAAAGGAACACACGACTAAAAACAACCCCCTAGTCCTTGTATTCGTTGATATCAACAGTTAGCGTGCCGCCGATGCGAGGCTCAACAGTTACCGTAAGCGGTGTAAGACTAGGACTTGAGAGCACGACTGGAATGATACGCAGTTTATCGGCTAACGCCTTTTGTTCATGCTCATACCGCTCTACTTGCGCCTGTGTCCAATGTTCCGTTTCTGCCTCTGTCACTGTGCCCGGTATATCAAAAAATTTGACCACCGTAACCTTACTAACACCAACTGGCGCACCTTTGACCTCGTAATTACCCCAGGCTGTCTTGATCAGAGCAACGCCCGAAGCATTCGTTGTTCCATTGATGGTCAAAGCACCACTTACCTCTTCGTTTCGCAACGAAACCCACACACCTGCCAATGGTTGTCCATCTTGCAAAACGGCAATCGTACACGGTGCCGTCTTAGGCATATCCTTGGGACGAGGAGGTCCACAACCCACAATGAGCGTAATGATTACGACACACACGGAAACTATGGAAACCTTCATGATATTATTACAGATTGCTAAAGGATACTACTGAACATCTATAAACTGGAATTTTCCAAGAGCCTGAATCGTACTATAGCGGAATGTATGTGTGTTCCACCGCTTCGTCCGCACTTGCGACTCCCGTTGCCCCTCTGTTCTTTACAACGAAACACTCTCACCGCCCGCGCGTGTGCCGAAACTGCCCCAAACACCGTATGGCGACGGACCTGATGGACTGGGATGATAGTCAGCGGGGTACGGTGAGATTGCCGGACCCGACGAATCACCAGCTCCGACATCAATGTACTCACTAATAAACGTCACCGAGCCATCGCAACGTGCTACGTTGACTCCCCCCGTATGATTACTTGTTGGCGTGTAAAGACCAATATCGCGTCCCGTTCGGTATTGGCATGCGGGACCATTCGGTGGAATGACGGTATGAAAACCGTTATGCATCCAATGACCATCAAGATTACTCCAGCCGCACTCTCCCCAATAATCATTCGGAAAACTCGGTATCCCCGTTCCCGACCCACCCATAATCGGAATGCGATACTGACCACCCGAACCACGTGTTTCCATACATAACGTCCGGCTCCAAAGTGCCGTCCCCGCCGGATTGGCAGTCGTACCGTTCCATACACAGTCGATGCCCATCCAGCCATTGTTGTAGTTGCTGATAACACCTTCGATAATCCGTGTATTACCAGGGTGCGTCGCGCCAAGAACACGTTCGGAAAGCATCGCAGTGTTGCTGGTTCCGTCCGCCATTTCTAAACCGACCAGCAAACCATCGTAGATCGTTCCGCTGTTATTCTGTCTAACATGCCCTGCAATGCCCCGCGCATGAGGAATGCTCCCGAAGGCATCGGTGTTACCAAAAGCAAAAGGGGAATCGCCAAGATTGAGTCGGTAGTTGGAGCCTTGAGCAAAAGGTTCGTCAGGGAACGGGTTAAAAGTACGCCCCCCCGAAGGACAAAACATAACGCTTGGCCAATGAGCGCGCGGATCGCTGGTATCAACGGGTACCGCGTTAATGTGATCCGTTTGTTGAGCGAACGCATCGAAAAGTGCTCCTGATTCTATAAAGGGAAAAAGACCGATGATGCCATTATTTCTGTGGCGATTAGCAGTGGACTGAGTGTACGAAACACCGTTACCGGGAACAAGATAGCCATGGACATCATGGTAGTTATGGTTGGCGAGGGCTAGTTGTTTCAGTTTGTTGGTACACGTCATCCGTCTTGCGGCTTCACGAGCTGCCTGAACCGCAGGCAACAGAAGAGCGATTAACATTCCGATAATCGCAATGACGACGAGAAGTTCCACAAGCGTGAAAGCGTTCTTGCGTCGTAAATCCTTGCGGGCTAAAGAGTTACGTTGGCCCCCCCCCCCCCCCCCCCCCGGCGGGATCAACTTAAAAGAATCCAACTTTCTTATCTACTCTTTTCACACCTTGGTCTTCTGTATTATGTTTGTTGGGTAATCCCGTTT
>Ga0123353_10007036_pt1 | contig 15130 bp, 14 predicted proteins | sample TergutLab28metaG_3_FD_92763 | JGI IMG/M metagenome (GOLD analysis project Ga0123353, IMG submission 92763) | Labiotermes labralis P3 segment gut microbial communities from Petit-Saut dam, French Guiana - Lab288 P3 | ecosystem: Host-associated > Arthropoda: Insects > Digestive system > Gut ... | reverse complement strand
TTGCTAATGACAGTATAGCATAGGGGGCGGGGACTGTAAAGACAACTGTATGGCGGAGACTTGCGCGCTTGCGTTTTTGCCTTGTTATCTTTTTTTTTCGTGTTATAATTGAGTGCAAGGTGATAAAGGAGGTTAAATTTTATGAGTCATATAGAAAAGGTCAAACAACAGGCGATAGAAGTCAAGATTTTATATGATGCTTATTTGGAAACCCTTTCAGATAATGAGCGGCTTGAATTTCGCGCGGCATTTCATTTGCGCCCGACATCGTGTGGCAAGACTACGATAGTTTCAACTTTACAATGCGCGCCTATGAGGGGACTCCCAAACTGCACTTTAACAAAAATTAAAGAAAAATTGCCAGAGCTTCAAAATGTCGTGCTCGAATCTGAAAGCAAACAACTTACTATTCTGGAAAAAGCCAAATTTAAGTTCAAAAACAAAGGTTTTCGCGAAGAAAATGCGCAAGCGGCTTTTATTAGAAATGTTATCCAAAATAAATTCGATGATATGATTTTTGTCGCGTCGGAATTTGATTTGTTTGAATTTGGAGAGAAAAAAGAGATAAAGCGTCCCGATGTATTCTCTTATAGAAATGGAGTTTTATATGATATTGAATTAAAAAATGAGCGCACTACTGCAACAGTTGAACAATCCGCAAGGTATGTGGCGCATCTTAAAAAAAATTTGTCCGAGTATTCCGATTGCCTGTATGAATACCCCAGCTTCAAGATAACCGAAATAAGGGATGTAAAAGGCATTGCGCTTGTTCCCGACAGTGAAGAATCCATCGGGACATTAGAATTGGCAAGCAAAAAACTTGATGTCGATTTGTGGTTTTTTAACCAATTATTCAATGTTAGAAAAACATGAGAAGATGTTTAATAACTTAAAGGAGTACATACAACCCGGTTGAAAAATTTTTTATTTTTTGAACGAAACAACGAAGGAGTAAAAACGTCTCAGTTTGGTTATTAGAAGCTCACTGTATAAAATTGAAACGCGGTCGGTTCATTCTCAAACACGCTCAATCCGATAAACGGCAGTAGCAAAAAACTAACACAGTCAAACCATGCGCGGACAGAAATAGATTTTATAAATAATAAATCTCATATGAAAAATACTGTTCTGTTAAATGATACGCAGTTGAAATAATGCTCATTTGATTTCAACAGATGTTTTTAAATCCATTTTTTCATTTATGTTTCCGTTTTTATTTATTGTTTTCGTTGAAATTTTTTAATCTACCCAAAACCCCCGCAAACGCGGCAACCGCGCCAAGCAAACGCTTTTTTCAATAATGACAACTAAATTCCTCGATAAGCCGCCCGAAATATTCCCAAATTTTAATAAACGCTGCAACCGCGCTATTTATCAACTCTATTTAAAAAACAACAAATAATTTTAACGAAGAAAAATTGACAAAATTTACATATTTAAAATTTGAAAATTTCACATAATTCCCCAAATTTACAATGAATCAAAAAACCTTCCACCATCACACCCCCGTATACCCTTCCAAAAATTTCTTCATCCTCTCGACGGAGGGGTTGTCCATTATGTCCTGCGGCTTGCCGTATTCGATTACGCTGCTTCGTTCATGAAGAGGACGGTTTCGGCTGCTTATACCCGCCGTTTAAAATCTTCGTATCCGAACTGTTTTACCGTTTCGATTTTGCCGCCGGCACGTTTTATTAATGACGCGGGAAGCGGAGTCCCGTTAAATGTGTTGTTCTTGACCATCGTGTAGTGCGCCATGTCGTTAAAAATAATTTTTACGCCTGCTTCAAGCGGCGCGTCAAACGAGTAGTCGCCGATCACGTCGCCCGCGAGGCAGGTGGGCCCCGCCAATCTGTACGTGTATTTTTTTTCGCCGGGCCCGCCCGCTCCTATAATTACCGGGCGGTAGGGCATTTCCAAAACGTCTGGCATGTGGCAGGCCGCCGATGCGTCGAGGATTGCGACAGACATTTCGTTTTCGACAACATCCAATACGGAGGCGACAAAAAATCCGGCGTTTAAAACGACGGCTTCGCCGGGCTCGAGATAAACTTCCAAGCCGTAAGATTTTTTTACGCGCTTCACGCAATCGATGAGCAAGCCCGTGTCGTAATCATCGCGGGTAATATGATGGCCGCCGCCCATGTTGATCCATTTCATCCCGCGCATGTGCCGCCCGAATTTTTTTTCGGCGGCGTCGAGCGTTTCCGCTAATGCGTCGGCGTTTTGCTCGCACAGCGTGTGGAAGTGCAGGCCCTCGATCCCCTCAAGTAATTCGGGTGTAAAATTTTTTTCCGTTACGCCGAGGCGCGAGCCGGGCGCGCACGGGTCGTAAACGGCGTGGCTGCCCGTCGAATGTTCCGGGTTTATTCGCAGGCCGCAGCTCGCGCCCGCGGCGAGCGCGGAATCTTTATATTTTTTCCATTGCGAAAACGAGTTGAAAATTATGTGGGTGCAGTATTTGCATATTTCGCCGAAATATTTTTCGTCGTACGCGGGCGAGAAGACATGCACCTCGCCGCACATCTCCTCGTACCCGAGCCGCGCTTCGTACGGGCCGCTCGCCGCCGTGCCGTGCAGGTACCGCCCGATCAGCGGGTAAAGCGCGTACATCGAAAACGCTTTTTGCGCCAGCAATATTTTGCATCCGGCCCGGACGGAAACATCCCGCAGTATCTCGAGATTTTTTGTTAGACGCGCCTCGTCTGTAATGTAAAACGGCGTTTCCGTTTTTGCTCCGTCCGCTGTCTGTTCAAACAGTAATGTTTCATAAACGCGGCTTTCTGCTTGACTGTCCGTCATTTTTATTCAACCAAGGCAGGGTCGAAACACTCGGTCCACGGCAGCCCCCAAATATTAAGCGCTTCCATAAACGGGTCGGGATCAAACTCTTCGACGTTGTACACGCCGGGTTTTCGCCATTTGCCGTTTATCACGAGCATCGCGCCTATCATTGCGGGCACGCCCGTCGTGTAAGAAATAGCCTGCGAACCCACTTCACGGTAGCAATCCTGATGGTCGCACACGTTGTAGACATAATATTTTTTCTCCCGGCCGTCTTTTACGCCGCGGAATATGCAGCCGATGTTCGTCTTGCCGACCGTGCGCGGGCCGAGGCTCGCCGGGTCGGGCAGCACCGCTTTTAAAAATTGGATCGGGATTATTTGCCGGCCTTCAAAATCGATTGGCGTGATGGATGTCATGCCCACGTTTTGAAGGCATTTTAAATGCGTGAGGTAGCTTTGGCCGAACGTCATGAAAAAACGGATCCGTTTTATGCCGGGAATATTTTTTGCGAGCGACTCCAGCTCTTCGTGGTGAAGCAGGTACATGTCCTTTTCGCCAACCCCGTCAAAATCGTACCGGCGTTTAATTTCCATCGGCTCTGTTTCGACCCATCCGCCGTTTTCCCAATAGCTGCCCTTTGCCGTCACTTCGCGGATATTTATTTCCGGGTTGAAGTTTGTGGCGAACGGATAGCCGTGGTCTCCGCCGTTGCAGTCCAATATGTCAATGAAATTTATTTCGTCGAATTGATGCTTTAGCGCATGGGCGGAAAACACGCCCGTCACGCCCGGGTCGAACCCGCAGCCGAGCAGCGCGGTTATGCCGGCGGCTTTAAATTTTTCGCGGTACGCCCATTGAAGCTTATATTCGAACTTCGCCTCGTCGCGCGGCTCGTAATTTGCCGTGTCGATATAGTGCGTGCGCGTCGCAAGGCACGCCTCCATTATGGCCAGATCCTGATACGGCAGCGCAAGATGGACTACGGCGTCGGGCCTGACGCTGTTTATCAAATTTATCAGCTCACCCGTGTTGTCCGCGTCCACTTTTGCCGTAGTTATTTTAGTTTTTCCGCCGCCGAGTTTTTCCTTTAGCGCGTCGCATTTTTCTATCGTCCTGCTTGCTATGCAAATCTCGCTAAAGACTTCGCTGTTTTGGCAGCATTTGTGTATCGTAACCGACGCGACGCCTCCGCAGCCGATTATCAACGCCTTTCCCATTTTTTTACCCTCCGCGCCGTTTTTAGCTGTAAAGCATTCGATGATTAACTCGATTTTGTGCGAGGAAAATTCCGGCATTTAGAATTTTTCTTTAGAAAAATTTTAGGAATTTTTCTTTAGAAAAATTTTGAAGAATTTTTCGAAGTACAAAATCGGTGGTTGCAGTTAATCATCGAATGCTAAAGTATTCGATGATTAACTCGATTTTGTGCGAGGAAAATTCCGGCATTTAGAATTTTTCTTTAGAAAAATTTTAAGGAATTTTTCTTTAGAAAAATTTTGAAGAATTTTTCGAAGTACAAAATCGGTGGTTTGCAGTTAATCATCGAACACAAATTAAAAACGCCCGCGCCTTTCTATGTATTTTTTTTTATGCAAACATCAAAAGCATTTCGCGCAGCAGCTTGCACGCGGCTGCGGTTGACGCCCCGCTCGTGTCGCACGGCGGCGAAAGCTCGACCATGTCGAAACCCACGATATTCATTTTCGGCATCGACTGCAAGGCGTCGAGCAGCTCGTTAAAAAAAATACCGCCCGCTTCGGGCGTGCCCGTGCCCGGCATAACGGACGGGTCAAGCACGTCGAGGTCGAGCGTGAGGTAGACCGGCTTGTCTTTAAATGAAGCGGCTGTTTTTTGCAGTCCGTCGAGGTTAAAAATCTGCATTGAAGTATGCTCCGACGCCCAAACAAATTCGCTTTTTTCGCCTGAACGGATCCCGAACTGCCAAATGCTTCCGTCGCCCAAAATTTCCCAAACGCGGCGCATTACCGTTGCGTGCGACAGCTTCGCGCCGAGGTATTTGTCGCGCAGGTCGGCGTGCGCGTCAAAATGCAGAACGCGCAGGCCGGGGTGCAGCCCCTGCAGTGCGCGCACCGCCGCAAGCGTGACCAAATGCTCGCCGCCTATCATCGCGAAGCGTTTTGAATCGTTCAATATATTTTTTACGGCGTCTTCGATTTGCCAGAGAGCGACGCTCGCGTCGCCTATGCACAGTTCCAGGTCGCCGCCGTCGAAAATATTTGTCTCTTCCATGTCGCGGTTTTGGCGCGGGCTGTATGTTTCGATGCCGTTCGATTCGATCCGTACCGCTTTAGGCGCGAACCGCGCCCCGGGACGGTTGCTCGCGGTCGAATCAAACGGCGCGCCGAACAGCACCCAATCGGCTGTTTCGTACGGCGCGCCGCAGCCCAAAAAAAAATCCGTCAGCGTTTTTTTATTCAACATCCCGCAGCAGCTCCTCGACGTATGTGGGCAGAGCGAACGCTCCCACATGCAAACGCGTGTTGTAGTATTTCATTTTCATGCCGAGCGCGTTCCATTTGACGGCGTTAAGATCGCGGAGCGGGTGCAGCTCCTTTGACGCGAAACCGAACAGCCAATGCCCGGACGGATACGAAGGTATATGCGCCTGGTACACCTTTCCGATTTGAAACGATTCGACAATGCGCTTGTGGGTGCGCTGCATCGCCTGCGCGTCGTCCGCGTAAAACGGGCTTTCGTGCTGGTTGACCATGACGCCTTTATCGGTAAGGGCCTTATAGCAGTTGCCGTAAAATTCTTTGGTGAAAAGTCCCTCGCCCGGCCCGAACGGATCAGTCGAGTCTACGATGATCAAATCGTATTCGTTCTCGCAGCGGCGGATATATTTCAGGCCGTCTTCGAAATAAACCTTCAGCCGTTCGTCGTCCATGCGGCACGCGGTCTGCGGCAGATATTTTTTGCAAACCTCAACGACAAGCTCGTCGATTTCAACTAAGTCAATGCTTTTTATGCCGGGGTAGCGCACGAGCTCGCGTATCACCCCGCCGTCGCCCGCGCCTATGACAAGCACCCGTTCGGCGTCGAGCTGCACCGCCATCGGCACATGCACCATCATCTCGTGATAGATGAACTCGTCTTTTTCCGTCAGCATCATATACCCGTCGAGCGTTAAAAAACGCCCGAACTCCTTTGAGTCGAACACATCGATGCGCTGGAACTCGCTTTGTCCGCTGTAAAGCTGGCGGTCTACCTTAATTGAAAACTCTACCTGCGCCGTGTGGCGCTCCGAATACCATAACTGCATTTTCCACCTCTTACCTCAGCACGTTTATATTTTCAATTTCCATATCTTCGGGGCCGGTCATGAAGCAGCCCCTCTCTTTTGCGTAGCATATGTAGTCCACGATGTCCTTTGTGATGCGTTCGCCCGGCGCGAGTATGGGTATGCCCGGCGGATAGCACATGACAAATTCGCCGCATATGTACCCTTCGCTTTCGGGTATGGCCACCGATTTTTTTTCCGCGTAAAACGCGGCCTTCGGCATGACGACAACGTCGGGGGCGATGTATTCCTGCGTGAGCATGCCTGTCTTGTCGCGCTTAAACCGCCGCCTTATTTCGGCAAACGCGCTTATGAGCCGTTCCAAATCCTGCCTGCGGTCGCCGATCGAAACATACGCCAGCAAATTTCCGATGTCACCGAATTCGACCTGTATGTCGTATTCGTCCCGCAGCAGGTCGTAAACCTCAATGCCGGAAAGGCCGAGCTCGAGCGTATGCACCGAAAGCTTCGTTTCATCGAAATCGAAAAATGAGCCGCCGTTTATCAGCTCGCGCGAAAAAGCGTAATAGTCGCCTATCCGGTTGATCTCGTCGCGGGCATAGCCGGCGAGCCCGGTCACGCGCTTAAAAATTTCTTTTCCGTTGATAGCCATATTTTTGCGCGAAAGATCCAAACTCGACAGGAGCAGATATGAACCGCTTGTCGTCTGCGTGAGGTTGACGATTTGTCTGGCGTATCCGGCGTTAGCCTCAGGCCCGAGCAGCAAAAACGAGCTCTGCGTGAGCGATCCGCCCGACTTGTGCATGCTTACTGCGGACATGTCCGCACCCGCGGCCATGCCGGACAACGGCATGCCCTCGCCGAAATAAAAATGCGTGCCGTGCGCTTCGTCGGTCAGGAGCATCATGCCGCGCCCGTGAGCCAATTCTGCGATTGCACGCAAATTTGAACATATTCCGTAGTATGTGGGGTTGTTGATCAATATCGCCTTGGCGTCCGGATTTTCGTCAACGGCGCGCCTGATGTCGGCAAGCTCGGTTCCGAGCGCAATGCCGAGCGACGCATCGACGCCCGGGTTCAAATAAACCGGCGCGGCGCCGCACAAAATTAACGCGTTTATCACGCTCCGGTGCACGTTGCGCGGCAAAATGATTTTATCGTTTTCTTTGCAGGCTGTAAGTATCATCGCCTGCACGGCCGCCGTGGTGCCGCCGACAATAAAAAAAGCCCGGCAAGCGCCGAACGCGTCGGCGGCCAAGCTTTCCGCTTCTTTTATTATCGAGACGGGGTGGCACAGGTTGTCGAGCGGCTTCATCGAATTTACGTCGATGCTCATGCAGCGTTCGCCCAAAAAGTCACGAAGCTCCGGGTTGCCCTTGCCGCGTTTGTGTCCGGGCACGTCGAACGGCACAATCCGCATATGTTTGAACCTTACGAGCGCCTCGTGTATCGGCGCGCGGTTTTGGCCGCTCATTTTTTTACCATTCGCGCCGCGTAAAAAAAACGCCCGCGCCTTTCCGAATCTTTTTTACTTTAGAGAACCCCTATACTGCCCCAGCGTTGTCGTATACGTTAATGCCGCTGAATATTTCGATCATTTCGCGGCGAAGGCTGTCCGTTATGGTCAGCCTGTTTTTTGGCGGGAGTTCGTAAACATCCGTATTAAACAGATAATTTTGCAAATCAATTTCTTTTATAAGCATTTTTGTATGAAAAATGTTTGCCTGGTACATGTTGATGTCGATGGCGTCATATTTTTTTAATGTTTTTTCGTCAATGTAATCCTGGATCGAAGTCATGGCGTGGTCAATGTACAGCTTTTTACCCTCAAGCGTGCGCGTAAAACCCCTCACGCGGTAATCCATCGTGATGATGTCAGAATCGAAACTGCCGATCAGATAGTCGAGCGTTTTTAACGGGGTGATCGTGCCGCATGTCGCAACGTCAATGTCTACGCGGAATGTAACCACAGTGTTTTCGGGATGATATTCCGGATATGTGTGGACCGTGATGTGGCTTTTGTCCAAGTGCGCCACAAAAGCGGAATCCGATGAACCCGATTTGGCATGCTCTTCTTCCATCGGCTTCGATTTTTCGCTCACGAGCAAGACAACGCTTGCGCCCTGCGGGTCATAATCCTGCTTCGCCACATTTAAAACGGTGGCGTTTATCATTTCCGCCACATCGAAAAGAATTTTGGTGAGACGCTCGGAATTATACTGCTCGTCGATATAAGCTATGTAATCCTTTTGGGCGCGCTCGCTCTTCGCGTAACATATATCGTATATGTTAAAACTCAACGATTTGGTCAAGTTGTTAAATCCGTAGATTTTTCGTTTTTGGTTCACGCGATCACCCCGGTTTTATTTTTTGCGGCGCATTTGAAACGTAAGCCAACTCTGTCCGCTTGTTTTAAACTTTATTTTATAAAGAACTTCTATAAACACCGCGCACAGAAACACCTTCGGTGTTTCTTCCTTTTCGTCCAATTCTTAATCCTTCGTTGGTTCATTCGAAGGATTAAAAATTGTCTCAGCTGGGTTTATTGAGGTTCCCTTTATGTATAAAAAAACTCAAGCATTAAACGCGGAAGTGCTTGAGTTTTTTTGATTATATTAAAATTTTGTACAATTTGTCAAATTACCGCAATAAAAAAGACGATCGATTAAAAAAACGTTAAATATTTAACCGACCAACCGGCAATCTGTTGAAATATCCATTATTTAATGATATACTAATAGCATTCGATGATTAATTGCAAAATGCCGATTTTGCACTTCGAAAAATCCCCTAATACCGGGATTTGTCTCGCGCAAAACCGAGTTTATCATCGAATACATAAAATAAATTTTCATGAAAGGATAAACTATATGAAACGATATTTTTCTAAGACGTTGATTATTGCGGCAGCTTTATTATTTACCGCGCTGCCCGTCACAGCAGGAGCGAAGCAGCCCTATATTGCAGAGTTTTCAATCAGCAAAACCACATCGCTGCCCGGTGAAAGCATTTTTATCGATTGTGTCACTTCAATAGAAGCAACCCATGTATTCGTTCGCATCGACACACATGGAAACAGTTGCGTAACAATGCTTACGGCGATGCCGGATTAAAAATTTGGAACCTAACGATCTCACCCAAAACGTCCCAATCTTTGGTTATCTACGCAAACAATTCCAACACTGTGACGGGCGCGGCAAAAATTGTTGTCCCTATTATTGTGACAGGCACAAAACCCCCTGTTCCTACACCCACGCCTCCGCAAAATATACAACCTGCCAATCAAATTGATCTTCCGCCGGTTCCGGCCAATTCAATTCCGATTTCAACCAGGGTTGAATTGGAAGCCATTCAAAAAAATTTGAACGGAACGTTCCACTTAATAAATGACATCGATTTAAGCGGCGCCGAATGGATCCCGCTTGGCAGCTATTTATCTCAAATCAATGGTTTTTCGGGTACATTGGACGGGCGCGGTTTTTCAATTAACAATCTTTATGTATCAGAGAGCAGTAACCGCCAATGCGCCGGTTTATTCGGCGTGATAAACGGCGCGACAATAAAAAATCTCGGCGTTAACATAGGCGTAAGAGGCGTTACAGCCGCAGACCGGTCAATATCTTATGCCGGCGGTTTGGCCGGGTCTGCAAGAGATAAAAGCACAATAACAAACTGTTATGTTACAGGAGCGGTTGCAGGCAGTGTTACTCTTGATCGTACGGGGTATTTGTTAACTGCATATGCAGGCGGAATGTTTGGTTCAGTTTATTCGTCCGCCGGATCAAACTGCTTTTTTACCGGAACTGTTAATGCATCCGGTTTTTGCGTTTATGCGGGAGGGTTGGCAGGCAGTGTATCTTCCGGCGAAAATATGGAATCAATTGTCCAAAGAAGTTATTCAACTGCGGATATTTTTATAAACGCTTCCACTTATAACGCCCATGCAGGCGGGTTAATAGGTGAAATTTCAAACTATGTCGATATTAAAAATTGTTTTGCCTCGGGCAACGTTGATATAAAAGCTTCGGCAATCAACATCATAAGCGCCGGGGGTTTAATCGGACTAAGCTACGAGTTGGGGACAATTTCAAATTGTTACGCCTACGGCAACGTTTCAATTTACAACGACCACGACGAACGGTTGACCGAAGCAGGCGGGCTGATAGGGAGCCGCAGTTTTTATAATACCGAAGGCAAAGATCCGTTAATCAATTCATATTATTTGTCTTCGCAAAAATTATACGGAGACATAATTATTAACCAAGGGAAACCTCTAAACGAAACGCAAATGAAACGGCTTTCATCTTTGCAGGCTGGGACTTTGCCAATGTTTGGGAATTTAAAAGCGGTGAAAATAACGGGTTTCCTGTTTTACGTAATATTTGGTGAAAAGCAAAAAGAACGCCGGCATCAAAAACATTCATTGTTTTTTAGCTCTATCGACTTTGTCGCCGCGTTAGTGCAAAACGCCCTATCGTGCTCCACGAACACCATCGTCGGCTTGTATGCCGCAATCAGTTCTTCGATTTGGATCCGGGACAAAATATCTACGTAGTTGAGTGGCTCGTCCCAAATATAAACATGCGCCTTTTGGCAAAGGCTCGCAGCGATGAGAGCCTTTTTTTTCTGCCCCGCGCTAAATTCGCCCATGTCTTTTTCGAATTGTTCGCGTTTAAAATCGAGCTTGCGAAGTATCGCTTTAAACAGTGTTTCGTCGATATCTTTTTCTTCCGAAAATTTTCGCAGGTCACCCGTCAAAAATGAAGCGTCCTGCGGAACGTACGAAATTATCAATCCGCTTCCGACGCGGACCTCGCCTTCGTGGTCGATTTTTTCGCCGCGCAAAAGTTTTAATATGCTGCTTTTGCCGGAACCGTTGCTTCCCATTACAGCGAGGCGGTCGCCGTGTTCCAAAGAAAAATTTATTCTGCTTAAAATTTTTCTGCCGCCGTATGAAATCGAAACGTTCGAAAATGATAAAAGCGCGTTCGAATGGTATTTCATTTGATGAATCTGTAAGCTGTCAGTTTTTTCGAGATTTTTAAGCAGCCCGGATTTTTCTTCAACCGCGGACTGCTGCCGGCGTTCCAAATTTTTTCTGCGCTGCTGCAAACGGCGCGACTTTTCTCCGTAGTACGCCATCATGTCCATTCCCGCGTGGCCTTTTTTCCGCGCCTTTTCCGCGCCCTTGCCCATCTTGGTTTTTTCGACCTTGTCCGCCCAATCCGCGCTCCGCTTCGCCGAATCTTCAAGCCGCTTGATTTCCTTTTTCAATTTTTCGTTTTCGGCAAGCTCGAATCCGTCGCGAAGTTTTTTATTGTGGAACCAGCTTGAAAAATTTCCGCTCTGCACTTCGATGTCCGCCCTGTTTATAGAAAGCACATGGTCGACGCAGGCGTCCAAAAACGCTCTGTCGTGCGAAACCAATATAAATCCGGGTTTGTCGCGCAAGTAACGGGCAACCGCGTCACGAGCCGCCATGTCCAAATGATTGGTCGGCTCGTCGATAAGCAAAAAAGCGTTTTCGCGCAAAAAAAGCCCCGCGAGCATGACCTTCGTGCGCTCTCCGTTCGAGAGGGTTTCAAATTGACGGTCAAAAACGCTTTCGTCCACAGCGAGCTTGTTCAATTCCTTCTGCACCTGCCAAAGCTCCGCCTTCGGCGCGATCGCTTCCATTATTTTTGCGACGGATTGCCATGTTTCGGTTATCTCAAACGGAAAATATTCGAAATTAACGCCTGCGTTTATCGTGCCGCGGTATTCGTAACGCCCGGCAAGCAGCATAAGAAACGTGGTCTTGCCGCGCCCGTTTCGTCCGCAGAAGCCAAGCTTCCAATCCGTTTCGATACGGAACGAAACATCACTAAAAATTTCGTCGCTGCTGCCGTCGTAAGAAAACGTCAAATTGACAACATCAATCAAAGACATAAAAAAAACCCCTTTCAAATGATTTACCCCGCAGAGTTTTGCAGGGAAGAAAATCCGTCGGATTTTCTATGCATGGGAAAGGGATAGGGACGCAAAAAAAAATCTTACGTTTACACCAACCCGAACCCGTCAAAAAATAAGCCGTAAACAAACGGCTTAAAAAATCATTTGCCGGCAAACGGATCAGCGTATCATAATCAGCCTCTTTCTGTGTTAAATATTTGCTTGCTGTGCTGTAGTCTTCTGTTATGTCACACTTGCAAACACAGTCACAGTTTGCCACCGCGTCGACCGCAATTTTATCACCATGCGCATCGCGTTTCAAGCGCGGGGCATGGTATGAAACCGCTTGATGATTGAAACCGTCACCACCGCCGAAGAAGGCAATGCATTCGTGCAGGTCGATTGTTTTTGGAATTATTCATGTTAGATTAGTAAAAAAACGATAACGGGTTTAATCTTTATTGGCGATGGAAGGGTCTTACGTTCAATCGACTTGAATCACGACGACTTACCAAGGGTTATATCGGTTAATGTAAGAGGTGTACGGCAGTTAAGAATTGAAATGGTTCCACAAGGTGATTGTACCTACGCTTTCGCCGAAGTAACAATCGAATAAAAATTATTTGAGTTGCAAACATATAAATAAAATAAAAACAAAAAAAACGTCCGGCGGTTTGTTCCAAACCGCCGGACGTTTCATTTTTTTTACTTCGAAAATTTTTATGCTTTTTTTATACATCACTTTTTTTTCCGCGCCCGATTATTTTTTTCGGCAGCAGGTACGGGGCGCGACAGCTCGATGTACTCTTCGTAGCCGCAGCAGTATGAATTTATTGCTCCGTTTTCCATGCTCCAAATTTTTTCGGCGAATCGGTTCAAAAAAAATCTGTCGTGGGATACGAAAAGCATGGTGCCTTCGAAGTCTGCGATTGCGTTTTCGATCCATTCGCGGCTTGCGATGTCCAAATGGTTGGTGGGTTCGTCGAGGAGCAGAAAGTTTACGTTGCTTTGCATGAGCAGGCACAGTTTAAGGCGGCTTTTTTCGCCGCCGGAAAGCGAGCCTGCCTTTTTTGCCGCTTCGTCCGCCCTAAAGTTGAAGCCGGCAAGGACGCTCCGCGCTTTTTCGTTTGTGTAGTCCGTTTCATCGCGCAGTATTTCAAGCACGGTCTTCATAGGGTCGCCGAAGTTTACGATTTGCGGAAGGTATCCCGGCTTGACGTTTACGCTCATTTTTATTTCGCCGCCGCTCTGCGGCACTTCGCCGAGCATAAGTTTCATGAGCGTGGTCTTGCCGCAGCCGTTTGCCCCCACCAGTGCTATGCGCTCGTTCCTGTATATTTTTATGTTTAAATTATTTATAACGCCTATATTTTCGTACCGTTTGCATATGTCTTTAAACGAGACGATCTCCTTTGCCGCGTAGCCGCCGTCGCCGAACTCCGCGGTCAGCCTGCGTTCCGCCGTGGGCTTCTCTGTTTTGTCCATCCGCTCGATTCGTTTTTCGATCGAGAACGCACGCTTGTGCAGCGCTTCGTTGTCCGCCTGCCGCGCCCATTCGTGCATCCGCTTGGCGGCGGCTTCAAGCCTGCGGATCTCCTTCTGCTGCCGCTCGTACAGTTCCGCCCGGCTCAGCAGGCGCCGTTTGCTTTCTTCCGCGTAGTAGCTGTAATTGCCTTTATAATGATTTGCCTTGCCCTGTTCGATTTCGATTATCCGCGTCACCACGCGGTCGAGGAACACCCTGTCGTGCGAAACCGTCACCACCGTGCCGGAAAAATCGCGCAAAAATTTTTCGAGCCATTCGAGCGACGGAATGTCCAAATGGTTGGTCGGTTCGTCAAGCAGCAGCACGTCGCAGTCGCGCAGCAAAATCCGCGCAAGGTTTACGCGGGTTTTTTCGCCGCCGGAAAGCTCCGAAAAAAGATTTTGCCTGACGCCGGAGCCGATGCTCATTCCGGCGCAAACCTTTTCCAATTTAGTTTCGGTTTCGTAGCCGCCGAGCCTTTCGTATTCTTCCAAGAGGCGGCCGTACTTTTTTAATGCCTGCGGGCTGCCGTCGCCTTCCAATTTTTTCATGACGGAATAAATTTCGGATATTTCGTTAAACGACGACCGCAGGACATCTTCCGTTGTTTCGCCGCCGTCAAAAACAGGTATTTGGGCGAGCATCTCAATTTTCTTTTTTGCGAGCGTAAGCTCCCCGCTTTCGAACGGCTCCTCTCCTGTTATCACTTTAAACAGTGTCGTTTTGCCGGAACCGTTTTTGCCGAGCAGTCCGATTTTTTCTCCTTCGTGGATTTCAAACGAGACGCCTTTTAGCACATGGTTCGCCCCGTAATATTTATTTATTTCGTGCGCCGCTATGTCGGGCATAGTTTTACCTTCCGCGCCGTTCCAATTAATTTGAAACAATCGCGCCTTCTTTGTTTATTTTTATAGAAATAAAAAACGCAACCGTTTAGGCTGCGCATACAGACAATTAACACGGAAGCCGCGCCGTCTTAAGGACGCCGCTTTTTTCATGCACAGAAACTCCGAAAGAGTTTCTTCATCGCACAGAAACTCCGAAAGAGTTTCTTCATCGCACAGAAACTCCGAAGGAGTTTCTTCATCGCACAGAAACTCCGAAGGAGTTTCTTCATTCCCGTGTAGTTTGAATAAGATGACAGACATAAACAATCAAATTGATCCGTATAAAAATGGGCAGACCTGTCCCTTGGTATAAAATTTACGCGGAAAGACTTAAAGAAAACCCATGTTTTATACGGGTAATTTTTTATTGACTGTTTGATGCCGATCACCTCCCTTGAAAAAATTAATGTAAAAAATTATTTCATCCTTGAGCATATTACAAAACATCCGCATAAAAATCAATCTTCATTGTTTTTTTCAAATGCCTAAGAGCCTCGTCAATAACCCAATGCGGAATGTATGTGCATTGCTTTGGACGTTTGAAAAAAATTGCGCCGGCCATGGCGTTTTTTATTTTGCATTCAAATTTTTTACAGACATCCGTTCTACGATGGTGCTGCTGTTGATTCTTATGTTTTCAGCGGGTTCGCCGTCAAGCATTTTTAAAAGCAGTTCGGCGGAAGTCCTGCCAATCTTTTTTTTGTCATATGAAACGGTTGTGAGCGAGGGCGTGATGTA
>Ga0123353_10007035_pt1 | contig 15130 bp, 8 predicted proteins | sample TergutLab28metaG_3_FD_92763 | JGI IMG/M metagenome (GOLD analysis project Ga0123353, IMG submission 92763) | Labiotermes labralis P3 segment gut microbial communities from Petit-Saut dam, French Guiana - Lab288 P3 | ecosystem: Host-associated > Arthropoda: Insects > Digestive system > Gut ... | reverse complement strand
GTGCTCCGTACTTGTTCAGTCATTTATCACCAAGCTGTGTGACCTTAGCATTGTTAAATAACACACTTAGGAATAAAGGTGGCCATAATGCATCTGTACTCACATCCTCTGCAGCTTAAGAATATGTGTGACTTTGTGTTCTTATTTCCTGTATACCTTCATGGTCTTCTATGACTTCCTAATGTGAATATTCTAATCTCATTCTTTTACTCAGCTCCTTCAATCAAATGCCGGGGAAGCATTTTGTGAAACACATATAAGTTCTTCTCACTTCTCATTTCCATAAGCACAGCAGCAAAGTATGGGAAAGAAACTAGAAGAAATAAATGTTGGTTTGCGTTCCAGAATTTGTGTTTATTGTGATGATGTTCTTGATTCATCAGATGGTGCACTATGTGTCAGCATCTGCACTGACAGCTCAGGCCCGACAGAATCCTCCAGGATCTGCCCATCCAGATATGTTTGGACAGCTACTGCGCAAGGCAGGAGGCATGGGGGACATCAGAGACTGTCCGGTGAGTTCTGGGTTTAAGATGTTTACTCACAAACATATAATAATAATAATCATCATCACCACCACCACCACCACCACCACTACAATCACCACATCTCTATAAAAAGCTGTTTCACCAATTTTTTTTATGGCTGAAAAGCAGGTCCCTCAGTTGAGGGGAAGCATATGTATTATAAATGGGTTGAAATTGATTGATCAGGTGCATGTTTGTACCGAAGTTGGATGAAGGGCATGGGACATGAGTTTAGTTGTATGCTTCCTATAGCTCAAACATGCACTTAATACTTAATAGGCTAGCGAAATTAAGGAGGTTATGATAGACTGGACATGCAGCTTGGATTGCAAGATGAGTAACCAGCACAAAATTTTTGTTTAAAAACTTCCATTTCAGAGAGACTGAAGCAAAAATAGGGGTTGGCAGTAAAATTTAAGAAATGAAGAATGGAAACCTCTCATCTGAGAGTTTTGTGCGAGTTTTATAGTGTGACTGCAAAGCCATTAAACCCACTGCTTCAACAGACTGCTGTACATGGGAAAAACTGGCTTATTTGGATATTTGTACCTATCCCATGGAAGGAATATCTAATGTCCAGACACTGAAGTTAATAACTAAAGACGTATATTGCTTCAAAATTGATCTTTTTTGTAGGACAGGTATGTAATTCACTTGTATCACACTAATTTGATATTATTTGTAATGACTCATTTCACAGAGTGCATGTGGAGCAAAGATCCAGATATGCAGGACACTGATGAATCGACCAGAAATTGTATCAGTGGGTGTGGTATGGGATTCCGAGCGCCCAACTATAGAGCACATCATGGATGTGTTTGCAACAGTAGGCACATCTCTGCGACTCTCTGATGTGTTCCATAGTGTTGTAGACCACCGGTGGGCTGCCATGACATTACACTCTCTGGTTGGTGTTGTCACCTACTATGGCAAACATTACTCCACCTTTTTCTTCCATACCAAGCTCAGAGTGTGGATATATTTTGACGATGCTACGGTGCGTGAGATTGGTCCCCGTTGGGAGCAAGTAGTTGAAAAATGTCGTCGTGGTCGGTATCAACCCCTTCTGCTCTTGTACGCAGTACAAGGTGGGACACCTGTTTCAACAGAAAGTGCTCCAAAATCCATTATTCCTGTCCCAGTTTCCTCTCCCAACCACAGAGATTCTGTGAAGTCTCCCCACACTTCCCCTTCACAGCCATCACCAACAACAAACCCTAACCAAGGGCTGGCAATACGGCGTTCCATGACTCCTAGTCCAGAGAAGTCCTTCAGTAACTCGGCACCCAGAAGGGCAATCACCCCAAACCCTGAGGGGCCTCATCACCACTATAATCCCCGACACCAACAAATGTTGCCCAAACCCTGCAGTGACTACCAGAATCTGACAGACATACAAGCAATTATCTTCAGTGGTGGCAAGAACCAAGAAGTTGATGTGGTTGATGGGGATCTGGGGAATGCTGCACCTGGCTACATCAGCCGCAAGGCAGTGGAAAATGTGCTGAGCTACCAGCAGAAGAAGCATCAGATAGTACAGCGAAGCAACAGTGGGGGGAGTTACAAAGGACATGTGACTGGATCAGGAAGCCCTGGGGATGGCATAAATATGCCAGAGCACTTGAACATTCCACGAAGAAGGGACTCTGGCAACTGGAGCGGGGACAGAAACAGTGCATCCTCATCCTCATCGACATCAATGGAGAACCCTTACCTGTATATTGTGGGGAAGATGGGACCTCGTGTGATGTCACAGAATGGTCAGCAGCAACAGCAGCAGCCGACAGTGCCCAGAAGTCCGACAGGAATCAAGCCTGGAGATCTGTCCAGCTCAAGTAGTGGGCCCTATGATGCAGGCTATGATTCTTATTCTCTGTCTTCCACAGATAGTTTACCTCTTCAGCAGGGCCTCAAGCATAACTTGCAGGTGAGTACTGTGTGCCAATATTGCATACTCAACAGATGATGAAGGATGTACAAATTAATGTAAGAACTGCCGTTACAAGAACTGAACATTGTTTATGCAGTAAAGAAGTATTAGGCAGCTTCAGTGGTCTAGGGGTAGCGTGCTGCCTTTAAGTACCCAAGTTCATGGGTTTAAACCCGGCCGAAGACGTCAGGATTTTTCAGGGCGAAAAAATCCTCAGCACGCCTTCCTTCGGAGGGGAAGTAAAGCTGTCGGTCCCATGTCGTAGATTTGCAGCATGTAAAAGATTTCTAAATGGCGTGGAAGTAGTCATTTAGGCAAAATTACCAGAACTTTCTCGCCCACACAGTTCCACCTTTCGCTGCTAGGATCTCTCGCATCGTTATTGCCGTGGAGGCACCTGGTGGCAGAAGTGGGAACATCTAAAAAGAGGGGGGGTAGGGTAGTACAATAAGCCTTAAAGGCTGCGGTACATCCGTGGCATTAGCTACAGGCCCTAATGACAAAGAAGAAGAAAGAAGTATTAAAAATTCTTGCTCTTGACACAGTACATTTTAGTTAGGAACAGCTAAATAGATCAGTACGTAGCTATCGAGATAGACTACCGATCATTAGGCTGATAGTGCATAAGAGAAAGTAGATGAAGGCTCTGAGCAAAATGTTGTGTTGTCCCAACAGCTAACACAGATACCTGAAGGCCTGCAGGCAAATGGGGTTACAGGCTGCTTGTACCAACAGACTAGAGTCCCCGCTACAGGAGATGATTGCGAGCGACTATGTCTTGAGGCAGACCAGCTGCTGGACAAATCCCGTGCGACTGAGGAGGCATGTGATTTGCAGACAGCCCTTATCCTGTGTCATGCTGCAATAGGCAAGGCTAGAGCCGCCATGGATGCACCATACAGCAATCCACAGACACTCACATTCGCACGAATGAAACACAATACCTGCGTGATGAGAGTGCGGAGTCTGCATCGAAGATTGCTGCAGACACAGCAGGACATTCAGAGTGGTGGGACTGAGAAGGATGGTGAGCAGTTGTAATAATACAGTAACAAGTGGCAATTCCTTCTTTTGCAGTAAGCACGGTCAAAATGTTTCTGTTGTAAAGTTTTACAAAACTTTTTTATTGAAGATCCTTTGTTCCCCAATACATATTTCAACATCAGCATTTTTCTTTGTTCTCTCTGCATCATCCTTCCTCTCCTCTTCCCTCTCTTCTGCCCTCATCCTCACTATGCTGTTGGTTACATCTCCTAGGTCCTCTGTTCTGAACAGACCTACCCTCAGTCACTGCCTTTCATTCTCCGCTATTACAACACTATCACCAGTCTCCTCCCGTGAGATCTTCCCTTCACAAATATCTCTTACCTTTAATATTTCCTAATTCAATCATTGAATTCATCATAATCATTGTACTTAATATCTCTTCTCCTTAGGATAGATATGAGAAATTAAAATAATAAGTTGTTTGTTTTTTATTTTAAGAAATGTTATGTATGTGTGTGTGAATTGCTGATTTGAAGTATGAATTGTTACTGTTTTACTAATGTGCCATTGTGACACCTGATATTCACATCCCATTGAATGCAGGAAAATTTGAGTACCATAAGTACAGTCTTTTTTCTGCCTTCCAGATGGTGGCCTGGAAGTGCGTCACAGCAGGGAGGGTAGTGGTGGGAGTGTTCGGAGTTCCAGTAGTAAGTCTGGTGGTCAGCATTCTCGACAAAGTTCAAAGGACAAGACGTCTTCATCCCAACATTCTCGACAGAACAGCCGTGAACTGCTCACGCAACTTCCGGCAAGTGGTAGCTCGTGTACAACTGACAAGCCTTCAAAGAACATTGAGATCTATGCCACCTTACCAAAGAAAAAGGTAGGAGGAAGTTATCGTGGTAGTAAAGTGCGGACAAGCAATGACAATGATCATATTGTTGAAGATGAAGAATATATATTATATGATCGTCCTGGGAGGGAACGAGGCCTGTACCCTGGTCGAACCATTCTGGGAAAGAAGAAAGATGATGAAAGAAATGCAAGGGAGAAGAGAGCTAGGAGTGAAGAAAGGAATAAGAACACAAGGGACTACACGCAGGTGCTAACTTCTGCCTTGACTCTTCCTAAAGATGGGAAAAAGGAGAAAGGCAAAATTGAAGATGTCCCAAAAAACGCCAATGGCAACTCACAAGGCGAGCTGAAACAAGGAAAGAAACAGCATAAGATACGCAGAAAGCTGCTTATGGGAGGTCTTATCAGGAGGAAGAACCGTTCAATGCCAGACTTGCGAGAAGGCCAGGAAAGTGGGGAAAGTGTTGGAAGGAATGATGGAGGAATGGAGTCATCTACAATAGGTACAGGCATGCAGACATCCCAAGATGATAGCAGTGTGGGCCTTAAAGGTGCTGGTAAGTCTGCTGGTACAGGTACACTTAGTGGGTACTTGTCAGAAGGTCACCTAGAATATACTGGTGGTGGGAATCCCAATCTCGAGAGAAGCAGGCTCATGAGGAAGAGTTTCCATGGTAGTGCTGGAAAAGTTCTGCAGATTCCTAAGGTGCCTCCACCACCTCCACTACGTACAACCTCACAGCTCTCAGCTAAGCCTGATACATCATCAAGAGATAGTTCTGGAATTGAGAGACCACAGTTTCCTCTTCCATCAGAGACCACCAATTTGCATCCTGCATACTCCCATTTCCACAGACCTGGACATATCACTGATGGCAACAAAATGTCTCATAATCCTTCAGTTTCCCCATGCTACAAATTTGAGCCCCAGTCTTTACCTTACCTTCCCACATATAATTCAGAAAAGAACCATGTCCAGGCAGTAAACGAATGTCTCTATCAACAGAGGATCCAGGGAGATGCAGTGATGTATGCAAATGGTGGAATACTCTGTGACAGCCGGAGCCAGTTCTTGCACGGTAATCAACTAGTCACACAAGCAGAAGTTCACAACGAACACAACAGTAGTGTACCAGTGTACATGTGTGAACAGATCAGCGCTGAGATGGAACAGGATCCACCTGATAAGTTGACAAGTAGTTCACCACCCACTTTGCCTCTGCCTCCATATCCAAGTCCTCTGAACTCAGCGTCACATTCCAGACAAGTGAGTGAAGACTTCCCACCACCTCCACCTCCACTGGATTCTGCAGTAGCAACAGAGGCTGTGAATAAGCCTCTGGTATTCAGTACCGAGGAATCCTTCCTGCAAAATAGTTGTTCACCATCACCGCTGCAACAACAGACAACTCCTAGTAGCCTCCTTTTGCAGCTGCAACAGAAACGACAGCAGATTCTGTCAAAGGAAGTATCATTAATAACAAAGGAGATGGAAACTGAAGGAACTTCATCAGTAAAGTCTGGTGAAGAGTGGTTGAGGGAACTGCAAGCCAAACAGGCAGAACGGCAACTGAAGAAGCTACAGAATGGTATGGCAGATGCAGTGAACAAATATGGACAGCATGATAATGGTGCCAGTAACAGTACAAACCAGGATAAAAAGCCATCTTCGGTCAAGGATCTTGCTTCAAGATTTGAGAATATTCACCTTCATAAGCCTCAGATGCCTGTAGGTGTTGCAGAATCTGAAATCAGACTTGCTAAAACTATTACAGGACCTGCACTTAAAGTTCCTGTAACAAATGGTCTTAATGGGAGGATATCTCCTTGTTTGTCCCAGGAACAGGTCACATCAACTTCTCAACCTACTTTAAGCCTGAACTCAAGTTTTGACTTCAGTACAAACTTTCTGACAAACTGTCCACCTAATTTGCGTGAAAATCGGTCTGACAGTGTGTTTGACACAGGAATTTTATCTGTTAAGAAACGTAACAGTGCCAGTGATTCATCTGTGGAGTGTTTGTTGTCAGCAGGTGGCAGTTCAATGTTGGAAAAAAAAGCCCATGACATTCCTTTAGCAGCAGTTACTTCAGAGATGAGGAGGGACGCATCTTCACCAGGGACACTAGAAGTCCAAGAGGTACGAAAGAAGAATATGAAGAAGAAGAACGTGACCTTCTGTGATCAGGTAATCCTTGTGGCAACTGCAGAAGATGAGGAGGAAGATAATTACATCCCGAATCCAATCCTAGAGCGTGTTCTGCGTTCTGCATTTCACGGTAAGCAGGAAGGTACACAGCAGCTTGCAGAACCCCATATTGAGGTGCGGAATCTTCAGGGCTCTGAGCCTTGCTCTGAACCAACAAGGTCAACAATGAATGTGAAGGAGCACTCTAACCATTCACAACAACAGAAACTGGACCTCATGCAACAACCATACCAGAAAGTGCCATTGCAACCTGTGCATAGTACAAACCAGTACAATGCAGTGTACCAACATGTCCCACAACCAACTCAGCACATGCAACATCCAATTCTCCATCAGACCAGCTATCAGCATGACCCAAGGTCACCTTACAAACCAGTACACCCAGATATGCTGAGGACTTCATCCCAAGTGTACCAAATTCCTCCATCTGCTGTTCACCCACCATATCAACATGTACCTATGCCTCACCACACGTACAGCAGTTACACACCACAACAGAATATGTACATCCAACAACAAAGGAGCATTCCTCCTCAACAACACACAACAAACTCATATCCAGAGCAACAAACACACAATCTCTCTGCTACATTATTACCTGCATGTAATGACATAACACAAATTCCACCAGAATACCAACATCCCCCACAGCCTGTCCATCAGCCTTACTACCACCACCAACAGTTTACAAACTCTATGCCTGGTCTGAGCAATGGGCATGCTGTTCCCTACCCACAGAGACAACCAGTGATGAGTACAGCCACCCAGCAGCTCAATGGGCATGGGACTGAACCATCACCATATCTTAAACAGTCACAGCAATCAGCACCACCATACCAATATCCACCAGTAAGACAAACTGCAGTAAGTGTAAAGGGGATGCAAAACCAGAATAGTAACAAGGATGCAGGAAGGCATCTTGAAAAGAAACTGTCTCCAGTGACGGATAATGCTTGCCATCTGTGTCGCAAGAAACAGGTGGTACCCCCTGCAATATACTGTGGTGACTGTGATTTCTATTTGTCACGATTCAGACCAAGGAAGTGATTTCACAGTTGACTGTGTTGTTAGTACAAGTGGATGTGGTGTTGCACAACACATGGTACTGTGTCTGTGTGCCACCAGTAAAAATCAACTGACTTCAGTAAATTCCTTTCTGAGCTGACAGCCTCAAAGTAAACCACTGTTTCAGGGATGACCTCAGGTCTTTGCCATCTGTGTCCTGATAAAACTTGGTACCCAGTATCAGGACTTTTAGTTGGGTGACAGCCAGCAGTTGCTATGCTTAGTGTTAATTCTTACTGGATATTAGACTTGAGTTGCCAGGCTAAGTTAATGTGAAATTCTCATCCTTCTTGAGAAGTGTATGTAACTATATCTCTTTAGCTTCTTTCACTGCGTGATCCAAAGTTGCTTGTTGCTTTACCCAGTCTGCATGTACTGTTCAACTTTGTGTTGTGTCCTGCTGTGCCATAGTATACTTCTGTGGTCATTTGTGTCTGTGACATGAACATAAGCCTCTCCTATACGCCTTCCCAAATGGTCAGTAGGCAGTGAAACCCTGTTCAGTGTACTCTTTAACCATGAAAACTGTGTTGTGTTATCTTCTGAGAAAACAAAATGTAGCCCGTAGAGTCTGCCACAACTATCATACACAGCATTGTCAAAAGAAAAGCTGTGGACACTATTTGTGCAGCTGCCCAAAATAAGCTGTGGTAGGCAACTGAGTCTTGGCCAGTCAGAGAAGTTTGCTGTGGTGGATGAGATTGTGGGTGCAAAACTTGACATAAAATTCAGCAGTTCCTGCAGCCTAGATAAAGCAATAAGCTGTACAGATCACATGGTGAAAGAACTGCAAACATAATGTAACATCCCAACAACTTCAGTAAGGATGAGGGCTTCATGTGACAGCATGTGAGTAACAGACCCCATTTAAGCAGCAGTTCAATGATAATGAAGAATAAGCATGCAACAGTTTTAAGACTTGACCCTGTAACTCCATTGACTCATTTCCAACTACGACCTTGATGTTGAAGACAAGTCTCTCAATTGGTAGTTGATTTGAACCACCTGACATGGCTGTCAGCTTACAAGGATTTTACTGATTGTAGTTGCCATGAAAACTTCCAGGCATAAAGCAACATGATTGTTGAGTAGCTGTGATTAGTTGATTTTAAAAAGAATATTTTTTGTAAAATAATTTTATTTCTTATCCGTCCAATCACATTTCACTGTATCATAGATAGAATGTTATAGTACCCCATCCATCATCCTGGATTGAATGTGTGTGAGATATAATTAAGTAATCCATGTACAAACTAAAATGGATGTCCGGAACGTGTGATCTCAGTATTGTAGGTTTTAAACTGTATGTAATTTTGATATTTTTTTTTAAAAAAAAATGTTATGAATGATTGAAATGCTGTGTTAGTAAATCTTTACATTAATTAACGTGTGCATTATGTTTCAGATCTTCCACATAATCCTTCTGTGATATTTTCTTTAGTGTAGATTTCTGTTCTTCTGAGATGTGACAACATGTCACTGGGTGATTGTTTCCTGAAATTTCAAGGCAATGTATTGGTCTCATCTTTAAGGGTCAAAATGCCCAATAAGAATTTTGGACATGTTGACCGTCGAAGATGAGATCACTATGTCACCTCACAATGTCAGGAACCAATTACCCAGTGATATATCATCATATCCAAGCAGAACAGGAATTGCAACTACACCAATCTAAAAACCTGAAAGCATATTTAGCTTAGTCTGCATATAGCAAGTTCAGTGCTATAAAGATATATTACTTCAGTCCCCTGGCCCTAACATATTGAGATATTCTTACATGTAACACTAACTAACTCTCCCATGAGTTTGGCTAATTTAGTAAAAAGATGTATTTGAGAAATAATAATTCAGTAGCTGTACAATGGTGATCTGAAGGGACACAGGAGAAAGGGTGCAGGTGTTGTAACAGTAGTGGTATTTCCTTTTGTATATCTGAACTTTTTAACCTGCAGAGCTGCATCTTTTGAAATATTTCATATTCCATATATAACACACCTGACTTTGTATTAATTGTGAAGTAACTGTCCATCAATGTTAATAAAAATCCAACCAGATGCAACAGTATGCAGATATTTATTCACTGCAAAGTCAATCTACATGTTTCGGGTGTCACAGCACCCATCATCAGGAGTACTAAAAACTGTAACCGCAGCCTCCGGTACAGGTCATAATACTGGTACAGCTACTTCCCTCCAACGTGGCCTGAATGGGACTCCGTTGGAGAGAAGTAGCTGTACCAGTATTATGACTTGTAACGGAGGTTGTGGTTACAGTTTTTAGTACTCCTGATGATGGGTGCTGTGACACCTGAAACATGTAGAGTGACTTTGCAGTGAATAAATATCTGCATACTGTTGCATCTGGCTGGATTTTTATTAACATTGAATTGTGATGCACAGAACCGTGAGTTTAAAATTAACTGTCCATCGTCTACTGGCAAGATTAACCTTTAGCTGTCAAGTTTAAATACCCAAGCAGCAATGTCACAGCTGGAGTATTTTATGCTTAGCGTGGTCACTTAAATTTCCAAAATGCAAAATTCAGAAAATAAACCATGTAAGTTACAGAACTGGATATTTGTGAGTGGCTGCTTGCTTGTACACAAGGGTGTGAATATTCAGTTTTTATCATTCATTATTAGACTGCATCTTTTAATGGTTCCTTCTTTATTTTTACTGCTATCTTGACTCTTTGTAAGAAAATTATTTTATCTTGATTTGAATGGAGACAGAAAATTTTGACAATAGGTGGACTCTTCATTTCTTATGACAAGTGACCTTCCCATAGAAGCATGCATTTATAAATAGAAATAATTGCCCTTCTGAAATTCTTCAGAGCTAGCCTGTTTACTGAACAGGAAAATTACAGCCACTATTGAGCAGGTAGTCAGTGTGGCACTACCGTTAAAAGTGTCAATATCTCAGGTGAAATCAGACAGACAAGGGTATCCGAGAATAAAACACAGACGACACTTCTGACAGTATGATGATGCTCTGTTGTGGTGCAACAGAGATCAGTATTCATCAATTTACTGGTGGAATCAGGAACAATCTCACCAAACAGGTATGTATAATTTTTTTTTGTCATGTTTCAGGTGGCATGCTATGGGCCAGACATACAGAGAACAGCATTATGTTTGCTAGGTCAGTAAGCAATACATTTTAAAGATCACCTAATGGTTATTTAACCAGTAAAGTTTACAGGAATGGCATGGATCTTCACATTGTCTATACTCCATGCACGTACGTAGTCATAGCACAGGTCTATTGAAAGAAAGAAGGGTGAAAATGGAAGGTCATCGGTATCAAAATTTGATATTACATAGCCCTGCAGTGTGAGAAAATGTTCTGACCCAGACCTTGGAGTAAACCCTGCACTAGTATCACTTCAATTTATCAACCAACGAATGCATGTATAATTTCACATAAAACACTTTTAAAATACTTTAAAACATTCCGACATGTTTCGATCTTGTCAGATCATCATCAGGGGCTTAGTTCCTTGCTAAAGTTATAGTATTCACAATTTAATTGGTATTTGCAAACGAGGTGTTGTGGCAGCATATCTGTAAATAAATATACTATTAAATATATTGTCAAAACAACTATGTAAGTGCATAATAATAGTTTTTGATATAAACAAATAGTTAGGCTAAATGGATTGTGCGGCAGTTTAGTTACCATTTTGTGTGGGAATGTGTTGTGGAGCAGTGGCTAGGTGTGTGTCTTATGCTGAGTAATGACAGACTGGTTATGGGTTGCATGGTAGGATATTTGTTGTATTCGCGAGTTCATAGAGGGGGTTGATGTCACCAATTTGTTGTTCTGTGATCAGTATTTTGTGTTGGTGAAATATTTGTATGTATAGGGTCTCCCAGCAGTTCATAGTGTACTTTTACGACATGTCTTTAATAGATGCAGCGTGTTTTCTATTGTTCCATATTCATGTCTAGTGTTAACAGAATGTGATTGAGTCAGTCAAAAGATTGGAATGGCAATCTAATTTGAAAATGTAGGAGAAAAGATTACAGTGGAAACTTGCAAAAAACAGATGATTGATGTGATATAGACATAGCTGCATATGGGAACTGTGAACAGGCAGAGCTGTTAGCAATCAGTGATTACACATGCTTCATAAATTGCATTGAATCAGCCACCCATGAGTGCCACTTAACAGCATATGCAGTGCAAGAAGTCTCATTATTAACACTGATATTCTCATGAAGAAAGGAAATATGAATGCTTATCATTGGCTATAATAATTTAATACTGTACATTCAGTAACCAGTTGATACATAACTCTTTGCTAGATTATCAGTAACCTAGCAGGAACACATTTGTGAATGATCTATAAAAAATTATCACAGCTTTGAAAGCCCACAATCATTTGTACTTGAATCTTCACTGTCAGTACATATGTATTTACATCTTCCATTACTGTGAAACTACAACAACTTTTCCTTCTTCTGGCACATGCACAAGATGGTGCAGAGTGCTACTGCAGCTGTTGTCACTGCTGTTCTCAGCACTGATATCCCATAGGAACCGAACACATCATATGCCAGTCCAGAGCAGAATGGAGCTACAAGACGTGCTACAGATGACATGCTCTGCCCTGATCCTATGAGTGAACCTCTCTGATCAGATTCAGTCCTCTGTAAAATTACCTCAGATGTCACAATTCTCAGTAATGAGCTGGATGCACTCAGTGGTATGAGGCATAGAAGGAAGAAAGCTAAGTTAGGTGCAAGGCTCAGGAAAACAAATGAGAATGAAAGTACTCCAAAACCATGAAGCATTCTAAGAGCATGATTGCTATCATTTTTATAAAATCTGCCCAGCCAGCCAGTTAAGAAACCAGTCGTGGCACCTACCAGACCTTGGAATGAGATTGCGTAGCCGATACCAGAGGGTGATATACCATATTCATCCTTAAGGATAAGTGAAAAGTTCTGGTAATGTATGGCTTGTGCAAACCCAAGCAGGAATTTTAGAATGAAGACATCCCAATATACTGACCAGTTGACATTCCAGAGATGTGTCAGTGCCTGAAAAATGTCTAACGAAGGAAAGTTTCTCCTTGATCTTGCCTTTGGTAAGGTTTCTTGAATGTTTTCTTTCTTATTAGTCCATATCCTGAAGTTCATTTTGACATCACTGGTTTCTTTGGTGTGTCCTTCCAGGATGGTGGTATTCTTTTTATGTTGTTGCTGAGTGTTGTGCAGGAAGAAATACACAATTGCTGAAAAGAAACACAAGAATAATGACATAGTAGTCATGATGTATAGACATTTCACACGTTCCTTGGGTGAAACGGCCGTTAACAAAACAAAGCATGCATTGTAAATGGGTTGCGTACAGGACCAGTGTCAAACAAGTCACCTTCAAAACTGTCTTCCTTGAAAACAAAGTGTCTTCAAATCTGACGTTCAGGTGACTGTGCATCATGATAAATTCTTAGAATAAAACCAACCAGATGTACTAAGTTCTCAAATTTCTTTTTGGAATAAAAATCTACACATTTTGGACAGTTCCTTTGTCAGAAACATGTAGAGTTTTATTCCAAAAATAAATTTGAGAAATTAGTGAATGTAGTTGGTTTTATTCTAAGAGCGTATACAAATGTTGAAGTTTACAATCTGGTACTTTGGGGCACACTAATAACATGGCTTCATAAATTTTAACAAAACCTTTTGGTGACAAGGAGATACAAAAAAGCAACCTATGAGGCAGCTGCAATGTCAATTGAATGTGCAATGCAATAATGATTTGAAATCCTTAAGAAACATTGATTCTGACCGAATTCAGTATAGTAGAGTTTACCACAGAATTTAAAAAAAGTTAAATATTGAGCCAAGGCAATCTAAGTGTGCTGTCATGTCAATGTACTTGCAAACTGATACAAATAATTCTTCAACCTTGTAAGCTAATGTTCATATGTATCTTGACCATGTGTCACTTTGAACAGTGTGTATGTACTGTACCTACCAGAGTTGATCCAGAAGAATAGCATGACAATGCAGCAAACATAATGGAAACCATTCTCAAGCTCTGCCAAGTGACCACCAATGATTGGCCCCACCATAAAGCCAACTCCTCCAAAGGAAACCAGACGACTCTGCACTTCCAACTGATCCACAGAATGTGCCACATCTGTCAGCAGTGTCCTGCACAGTGTCTGTGTGTGTTTCAATAGTCCTGTCAAAAGTAAGTATGGCCATGTTCAACAGAATGTTACTGAATATTTACTTAATTAACAAAGTTTCAGACAGAAGCAATGACAGACAGTATAACAAAGAATACTCTATATGAGCTCCCATAATTACAGTACAGATATCTGAATCTTGACAGATGCATAGTGCCAGGGACAGTTATTTGGAATTAATGAGTTTACTGCACCTCTCCCGTGGCACATGTTAATGACAGTTGGCTCTTAATATTTTACAACTACATTTTAGATTATTAGTTGGAAAGTTTCGTCCACAGGTAGTTGGTACCCGGCTAACAGACTACAGTGTTTTAACCTAAAAGACCACAGTATGAATCTTTACTGACTCGGTAGATGACTGATAAAAGAAGTTTGCCTGCAACTGTCAGATCTTGGAAGAAACAGACCATTTTGGGAAAAACAGTGACCAGTAATGAAATATGAGCCTTCCAGTGCAATCTACTAACAAACACCACAGTCTCCTATGGAAAGGTTTAGTCCTTAACCCCCCCCCCCAAAAAAAAAAAGAGGTGTTCATATAAAAATTGAAGGAAGAACTACTTCAGCAGAAAAAGAATTACATGCTACAAATTTGTTCCACCCATACAGTCAATCAAGTGCTCCTACATTTCTGTACCTAGTCCAATCCTGGTGATTGTGATGACTGGAATTGCTGTCACTGCACCCAGAACAAAGTACAGGATGGATGAGAGGAGAAGTGATAACTGCAGGACAAAACTGTGACCTCTGATGTCACTCCAGCTTCCCTGACAGTAACACAATGACAGTTACATCAAACACATCCCATTGGGTTACAATATGATTTAACTGTACTAATAACTACAACTTATATGATATTTTCAGCAGGTACATTATCATTTTACTGGTATTTATTTGCATAACACAGGGTAAGACAGGTTTCAAACATCATGGAGTCAAGAAAACTTCCTGTTTCAAAAACAGTGACCATGTTGTCAGCAGTTCAATCTGCCCCCACATCCTCCATACCCCCCAGTTCAAGTTTTGTTCATGAGGATTAACCTTTTGGCGCCGGAATTATTTTTTTAATTTTAGCACATCCTGTATATAGCATGTGACTAATACAGGAACCAAATATGTTAGAATCATGAAACTGCATTTTGAAGAGAAAAAAATGGAGAGTATATACCATGTTTAAAATATTCAGTACCTATATTTGTTGAATGAATATATAAAATGCAACTTTAGAGGTTAGCGGTGTGGTACGACCACTATAGTTGACATTAGGCATCAAAAGGTTAACCAATAGTCATGGCATTATACAGGTGTGTTTTGTTCACAGAATATTTTTGTCTGCTGTATGAAAGT
>Ga0123353_10007034_pt1 | contig 15131 bp, 8 predicted proteins | sample TergutLab28metaG_3_FD_92763 | JGI IMG/M metagenome (GOLD analysis project Ga0123353, IMG submission 92763) | Labiotermes labralis P3 segment gut microbial communities from Petit-Saut dam, French Guiana - Lab288 P3 | ecosystem: Host-associated > Arthropoda: Insects > Digestive system > Gut ... | reverse complement strand
CGTATCTGGGCAGCGTGCTGGGTTGGGTCGGAGACGACAGGATCTGGCTTGAACCGCAGCCATGGGCGCTGATATGCGGCGCGGCTGACAGGGAACAGAAAAAGACGCTTGTCTCAGTTATTAAGGAAAGATGCCAGGATCCTTCACCGATCGGAGCCCTGCTGGCCGACAGTTGTCCGGACAGCGGCATGAAAGCGCCTAAGGGGATGGCGACGAACGGAGGCATCTGGCCGTCAATAACGGGCACCCTGATACTGGCGCTGGGAAAGATAGATCCGGCGGCGGCTTATGAGGAATGGCGGAAGAATACCCTTGCCAACCATGCGGATAAGTATCCGATGAGTTGGGAGGGGACATGGAGCGGCCCGGATACATTTAACTCGGTCCTCTCCGACGATCCCGGCAGGACTTTCTCCTATGCAGATCCCGAGGATCGAAAGGTAAAACTTGCATGGGTGGATTTCCCGGTATACAACCTGCATCCGCATGCCTGGACGCTGTATAATGCAGCATGCCTGTTCATGGACAGCTTCACTGGCGATGGTCTCGTTTTCAATCTGGGGCTCCCGGAAACGGAATACAGCTTCGACAGCGTACTGGCGGCTTTAAAGCGCAACACCAACGGTTTTGAAGGCCGTTACTCTCCGGCGGTCCCGGGAAAATGGAAGGTCAGGCTGATATTCTTTGATCCTGAAAAGAAGTTTTCCCTGTCTGTCAACGGGCAGCAGACGGACTACGAACGGACTGAAGACGGTATCGAGTTTTCCGGAGAAAGCGGAAGCGGCAGTCCGCTCTGCTGGAAGATCGGGTTTGACAATTGACAATTGACAATTAACAATTAACAGTTGCTGTGCAGTTTTAAATAGGAAAGGATCGGTCACTAAATGAAAAAATCCGAACGCGAAGATTTGGTCGCAACACAGGGCGAAAGGTCTACCTATGTACTCTATTATTTCGGGCAGCTAATCTTCTACATGATAGTAACCAGCTTTCTTCAGCTTTTCCTGACAAACATAGCGATCCCTGCTGCTATTATCGGCACCATTTTCATCGTCGCAAAGGTTTGGGACGCGGTAAACGATCCGATTTTCGGCGTGATCGTCGACAAAGTTAACCTTAAAAAGGGAAAATACATACCCTGGCTACGCATTTCTGTGTTTGCGATCCCAATAACGACGGTATTGATTTTCTGCATACCCTCAGGCCTTAGCTTGCAGATCAAGATCATACTGGCTGTTGCGACTTATGTTCTATGGGATACGAGCTATACGCTTGCTGATGTGCCTATCTATGCGCTTCCGACCGCCATGACCAGTAATATAAGCGAACGCGACAAGATGTACATCAATTCCAAGTTTACCGCTTTCATAGGAGGCCTGCTGGCAACTATTTCCGTACCCATCCTGTTTCCGATGATCGGCTGGCCTGCGACGATAATCATCCTCTCGATACTCGGCTTTCTTACGACTTTCCCGATCGCGTATAAAGCTAAAGAGAGATTCTTTACTGAGGCGGCAAACCCGAGTTTCATGGACCTGATCAGATACCTCATCCGTAATAAATACCTGCTTATATACCACGGGGCGTTGATACTCGTATCCCTTTCAAATACTGCGTCGCCTGTGCAGGCATTCTTTGCAATCCATAATCTGGGAGGCACTGAGTATATCTCGATCATAGCGCTTGTGGCTACAGTGCCTATGATCCTGGCTGTGGTAGTAGCAAGGCCGCTTCTCAATAAGTATGACAAAGTCCACATAGCAATATTCTGCATTCTGGCTGCGCCGGTCATGGGGATTATTATGTACTTTGTCGGGTATGGCAGCTTGCTCACATTATATGTGATGATCGCCATTCGCGCAATTTTCGGCGCAATGAGCGTGGTTCTTGTAGCGATGTTTTCAGCGGACTGCGCGGAGTTCGGAAACTATGTGACCGGCGACCGCGCGCAGGGCGTCGCTTTTTCGATCCAGACATTCACGGCAAAGATAACCGCGGCGCTTTCATCGGCGATCTGCATGTTCCTGCTGAGTATATTCGGTTTTATCGCGGGCGAAAACGTGCCGCAAAGCGATTTTACGAAAGCTGCGATCTGGTCGCTCTATACATGGGTGCCTATTATAACAGCGGTACTCGCAGCGTTACTGCTCGCGTTCGGATATAAGCTGCGCCAGAAAGACGTAGCCGTTATGATCCGCGTGAATAAGGGCGAGCTCACCAGGGAGGACGCAGCCTCGCAGATGACGAGAAGTTATTAAACGTGGAAATACTTAATGCAAAGTGCGGAGCAGCAAACCCGAAAACCCGGAGCCGGCGGATGCGGGCATAGATAACCAGGCGGCTTGTGACAGCCCGGTTCCGGCTCTCAGAGCGTCTCTGCGGGAGGTTGATGATATGACGTCCAGTGAACGCCTTCATGCGCGGCTGCACGGTAAGCCGGCGGATAAGATCCCCAATATGAACATCGCAATGGGGCTTGTCGCGAAAGCAGTCGGCGTCACCTACAGGGAGTACGTCCAGGATCACAGGAAACTTGCCGAGGGAAATCTCATCTGCGCCGAGCGGTTCGGGTTTGACTCAGTCAGCGTCATATCAGATCCCATGCGGGAGGCTTCCGCATTTGGAGCGAATCTGGTTTTTCCCGAAGAGGGAGTACCGTACAGCGACCCGCCGCTGCTGGCGGACGGACTGGATCTGTCGCGGGTCAAAATCGCCGATCCGCTTGAGAACCCGAGGACCCTTGACCGTATAATGGGAGTGGAGCTTCTTCGGCGAAAGGTCCTGTCGGACTATCCGGTGATAGGGTGGGTCGAAGGGGTGCTGGCGGAGACGGCCGATCTTCGCGGGGTCAACGCTTTGATGTACGATCTGGTCGACGACGAGGCTGCGGCGCTGCGGGAGCTGATGGATATAGTGTATTTGCAGCAGCGCCGTTTTGCGCTTGAACAGATCAAAGCCGGCGCGGATATAATCGGGGTCGGCAACGCCGTTGCATCGCTTATCGGCCCGGGGTTGTATGAGGAGTATGGCTTGCCGTACGATAAGGCGCTTATTGAGTATATCCACGATAACGGCGCGATGGTAAAACTGCACATTTGCGGGAACATAAGAAAGTTGCTGCCCATATTATTACAGACAGGACCAGACATTCTCGACATAGACTGGATGGTGGATTTCGGCGAAGCGGCGGAGCTGTTTGCCGGAACCGGAACGAGCGTTTGCGGTAATGTCAACCCGGTCGCAGTCCTGTATCAGGGCAAGCAGGCGCTTGTGGAGCAAAAAGTCCTCGAATGCATTTCCACCGGGGGAAATACGGCGCTTATCGCGGCCGGCTGCGAAGTTCCTGCGGCGACGCCGGAAGAAAACCTGCTGCTGATGGATAGACTGCTGTACACCTGATACGAAGACGATATGCAAGGGTTTGATCAAAACTAAAATACAAAGTGGAGGAAAACGACTTTATGACAAAATCAAAAGCGCTGGAGACACTCTTCGGAATGATTGAAGCCAATCGTGCGCTTCATATGGCCGGATCGCTGTTCCATTGGGATGCGACCACGTCGGGCGTGCCCGAAAAATCACTTGCGGTCCGCGGAGAAGCTGTAGGCTGGCTGGGAGGGGAGAGCTTCAGGCGCTTCATAGCGCCCGAAACGCTTGAGGCAATTGAAACCCTGGAAGCGGCCGGCAGCGAGCTGAGCCCGTTTGAGAGCGCGATGATACGGGAGATGGGGCTGCAGTACAGGAAAGTCAGGGCAGTTCCCCCGGACGAGTTTCAGGCGTATGTATCGCTTGTTGCGCAGGCAGAACCGATATGGGAAACCGCCCGCGCAAAGCGCGACTTCGGGATGATTCTACCGTATTACGAAAAGATATTTGAGTTTCAGAAAAAGCTATGCGACTGGTACGGGTATGAAAAGCACCCGTATGACGCGCTCCTTGACGATTATGAAAAAGGCGCGAGCGTGGAGATGCTGGATGGTTTTTTCGCGTCTTTGCGCGGGAAAATCGTACCGCTGCTAAAGGATATTATCGAAAACGGAGCAAAGCCGAGGGAGATATCTGGAACGTTTGACAAGGATAAACAGAGGACGCTCCTGCCGTGGCTTACTGACTTCATCGGTTTTGACCGCACGCGCGGCAAAGCAGGCGAGGTCGAGCATCCGTACTGTATGTCACTGAGCCGGAACGACGTCCGTATAACGACTAAGTATCATGAGGACAACATACTGGCGGCTATGTACTCAACGCTTCACGAATCCGGGCATGCGGTCTACGAGCAGAATATAACCGGGGAGCTGGAGCGCTATGCCCTTGCGGACTGCGCGTCGATGGGCATGCATGAGAGCCAGTCGCGGTTATTCGAGAATATTATATGCAGGAGCCGTGCTTTCGCCGCGGTGCTGCTGCCGCAGCTGCGCAAGACATTCGATTACTTCTCTGACTGGGATGAAGACTCGCTGTACCGCGCCGTGAATATAACGCGCCCGTCGTTTATACGCATCGACGCGGATGAACTCACATACAGCCTGCATATCATGGTTCGTTATGAGTTGGAAAAAGGTATTATCAAAGGAGAGATAAAACCGGCGGAGCTTCCCGGTCTGTGGAATGAAAAGTTCAGGGAGCTTCTGGGCATACAGCCTGACAATCCGGCTGACGGCGTCCTCCAGGACGTCCATTGGAGCAGCGGGCTTATCGGATACTTCCCGTCATACGCGGTGGGTACCGCATACGGCGCTCAATTAGTACACGCCATGAATAAAAGCGTGGACATCGAGACCGCTGTAATGAAATGCGATCTGTCGCCCATCACCGGATGGCTGAAAGAAAACGTTCACAGGCACGGATTGGTGCTGCTGCCTGAGGAATTACTGAAACAGGCGACGGGCGAGCCTTTCAACCCGGATTACTATGTGGATTACCTGACCGGAAAGTTTTCAGATATTTATCTGTAAACCTGTTTTTTCAGCTTTTTTATGGAACAAAACCCTCCGTGTGCCGTCAAATAAACACTAACAGCACGGAGGGTATAATTATGAAACGTAAACAGGTATTAGCGTTTTGCCTGGTACTTGCTGTACTTGCGGGCACGATGACGGTGATCCTCGTGTCTTCGCATGGCAGCAACGTACAGGATAATGACGGCAATAGATCTGCCCGGTCATTTCCCACCCTGATTTCAAACATCTTTGGCAGGTCCGGCAGAACGATCAGTATTCAAAGCGACGGCAGGAAATACTCTGTTAAGGATATTGACGCCGTTTCGGTCGTAACAGGGATTCCGGAAGGGAAGAGCCTGCCCGCCGTCGGGGACATGGAAACACTGTTGAAGCTGCTTAAGGACCGCGGCATACTATATGACGCGGCGGCATTTATGGAGCAAAATGCGAGGAACGGGGCTAACAGAGCAGGAAGTTCCATGGCCGGGAGCGCCACGTCTCCCGGTATGACCGTGCCTTCCTCCGCGCCAGTACCGGATTTGGCTGCGCCTATGCAGGAAGCTGCGCCCGGTGCGCCGGCATTTAGTGCATCGGCTGATGCAGGGGAAGATTCTTACTCCCGGACAAACGAGCAGGTAGCGGGGGTCAACGAGGGCGATATCGTAAAGACAGACGGAAGATTCATTTACGCGATGTCGCCGTATGACAGCAGGCTCAGGATCATAAAGGCAGATGGCGCTGATATCAGAGTCGTTTCCACGATCACATATGATGATATCCTGGGCGCTGAGTTCTATCTCATCGGTAATGACAGGCTGGTCATCATCGGCAGTGGATACATCCCGATAGTTCCGCTGCCGGCCCGTACCGACGGAAGCGCCGGGTCTGCCGAAGCGAAGATTGCTCCGGATTACTGGTGGTATCCGAGCAATCACACAACTCTTCTGGTTTTCGACATATCCGACGGGGCGGCGCCGGCCGAACTGCGGCGCGTTTCTCTGGACGGCTGGGGCGTATCGACGCGCGTCATTGGCAGCGTCGTTTACCTTGTAACTAATAAGCAGATTTGGAACATCCCGTTTGATCAGGCGGACAGCCCTCTTATCATGCCCTATTGCCGTGATACGGGTACTGAAACGGACGCCCGGCCGATCGGGCTTGACCGCATATACTATGTGCCCGACGCTAACGACTCAAGTTATCTGCTGATCGGCGCGGTCGACGTTTATAGTGACGAACCGTTTGCACCGGCGGCATATCTGGGCGCCAGCAGCAGCCTCTATATGTGCACAGAAGCGATGTATATATACTCTTCGCGGTGGGAAGAAGCCTATATCAGAGACGGTATGATCGACCGCTGGCCCTCGGGCGGTCTGAAAACCGATATCATGCGATTTGCGATAAGTGGAACAGACGTCGTTTATACCGGCATGGGGACTGTGGACGGTTCGCCGATAAACCAGTACAGCATGGACGAGTATGACGGGTATTTCCGCATTGCAACGACTGACTGGAACACCGGTACATATGTGACGGTTCTCGATACTGCTGATATGCGTGTAACAGGGCGCACGGAGCCGCTGGCTCCCGGTGAGATGATGCGTTCGATGAGGTTTATGGGAGCAATGGGTTATGTGGTCACTTTCCAGAACACGGACCCGCTGTTTACTATCGATCTGTCAAACCCGTTTGCGCCAAGAATGCTTGGGGAACTGAAGATACCTGGTTTTTCGCAATACCTGCACCCGCTTGCGAACGGGTTTATGCTCGGTTTAGGCCGGGATACGCAGGAGATCTACACACGTGATTCGCGAGGAGTGGAAACGGTGATCGGGTTCAAGGACGTCGGTCTGAAGGCTTCGCTCTTTGACGTAAGTAATCCTTTTGACCCGAAAGAGGTTGCTGTGCTGGCGCTCGGTGAAGGCTGGACCGAAGTCAGCGATAATCCGCGCGCTCTCATGTGCGACCCCTCGCGCGATTTATATGGGTTTATTATTGAAAGCTGGAATGATAAAAGCGGCCAGACGAAGAGTGCCCTGCTTCTGGGGTTGGAAAACGGAAAACTCACGGTCGCCGCAGAGCTGAACACCTGCAGCGATATACAGTTATACAACAGCCGCCTGTGCTTTATCGGGAACTCGCTGTATTATGTGCATAGTTCAGGCGTTATCGTTTTTGATTACACAAGTTTCGAAAGGCTCAGCAGTATAAGGTTCTGACCCAACTGAGTTGACAAGCCGGGCGGTTAAGCCCGGAAGCTAATAACATGTTGGCAGCGAAAAGTAAAACGATTGACCGCGGCGGTATAGAACAACTATGCCGCCGCTTATTCTGCGTTCCCGGAGTGATGGTTTTTGCACTTTTTCCTTCTTTTACACGCGGCCGGAATGTCGGCTCACAAAATTATTTACAAATTCTGTTATTATATGGTATTATAATTGCCGTGTAATCGTCGTACAACAGATTTGAGCCGACACACTGTGTCATCGCCGTTCGGTAAGAAAACTGAAACGGTATTACAGCGTTCAAGTGAAGCTGGAGAAAGGGCGTAAACTTATGCCGGAAGTTCAATCACTATTCAAGAAAAAGCCTGACTCTACCAAGTCAACATCAAAAGACAAGCGTTGGATCGCTAAACACGAAAATCTGCTTAAGACAGTGAATCTTGTGGCGGCGGCGATGCTTTCGATAGATGTTGACGAGCATTTCGAGAAATCATTTCTCTCCGGAATGGAGCTTATCGGCTTGAATCTGGAAGTTGACCGTGTGCAGATATGGCAAAATGAAGTGATCAAAGGCGAGCTGTGTTTTGTACATAAGTATGAATGGCTATCGGACATCGGGAGACAAAAACCGCCTGTTCCCATAGGCCTTAAATTCTCATATCTTGAAAAAGCACGATGGAAAGAGATGTTTTTACGTAACGAGTATATCAGTTGCCCGGTAAAGGATCTTCCGAAAGAAGACCGTGACTTTATAGGCGTCTTTGAAATAAAATCCATTGTCATCATACCGATATTTTTAAGGAATGAGTTCTGGGGGTTCTTCAGCATCGATGATTGCGTACATGAACGTACGTTCACGGAAGAAGAAATAGATATACTGCAATCTGCGAGCCTGATGATGGCAAACGCGATAAACCGGCATTATATGTTTGTAAAAATGCAAACGGCAGAGAGTGATCTGCGCCTGGCGCGGGACGCCGCTGAAACTGCCAGTTATGCCAAGACCACTTTTCTTGCCAATATGAGTCACGAAATCAGAACGCCAATGAACAGTATCATTGGGTTTACCGAACTTGCGCTGGATGACGACATACCGCTCAGAACGAAAGACTATCTCAGTAAGATAAACGAAAACTCGGAATGGCTGATGGAGATAATCAACGATATTCTCGACATATCGAAAATCGAGTCCGGTAAACTGACTCTGGAAAAGATATCATTCAGCCTGCATGAAGTGTTTGCTCACTGCCAGACGGTGATCATGCCAAAAGCGCTTGAAAAAGGGATTTCCCTGTACTTCTATGCCGAGCCTTCGATCGGCAAGAGGCTGATGGGCGACCCGACAAGGCTGCGGCAGGTACTGATAAACCTTATCTCCAACGCCGTAAAGTTCACGCGTGTCGGAACTGTGAAAGTCTCGTCGAATGTCATAACCTCGACGGATGATTCCATAACGCTGCACTTCGAAGTAAGAGACAGCGGCATAGGCATGACGAACGAACAGATAGAGCGGGTGTACGAACCGTTTATTCAGGCCGACTCCAGTACAACCAGAAAGTATGGCGGCACGGGACTGGGACTTCCGATTTCCAGAAGTATTATCACGCTGATGAACGGCAATCTTGAAGTCGAGAGCACGCCCGGTGTCGGAAGTAAGTTCAGTTTTGATCTTACGTTCGACACCATTGACGTACCAACCGGATACTCCGATAAGAGAGTCATCAAAAACGGGGTCGAGAAACCGATTTTTGAAGGAGAAATACTCGTCTGTGAAGACAACGCCATGAATCAGCAGGTTATTTGCGACCATCTGAAGAGGGTGGGACTGAAAACTATAGTAGCCCACAACGGAAAAGAAGGAGTTGATATGGTTCAGAGCCGTATCGACAAAGGTGAAAAGCCGTTTGACATGATCTTTATGGACATCTATATGCCTGTTATGGACGGGCTTGAAGCCGCATCGGCCATTACGAAGCTTGATACAGGAACACCAATCGTTGCGATGACGGCGAATATCATGCTTGACGACAGAGGCCTGTATGAGATGAGCGGTTTACCCGACTACATGAGTAAGCCGTTTACCTCTCAGGAGCTGTGGCGCTGTCTCCTGAAGCATTTAAAACCGGTCAGTATTTCATATTCGGACGAACAGGATCAAATACAGGATACGCAGGGAAATAATGAGCTGCAAAATAAGCTCCGAATCAAGTTTGTAAGAGACAATCAGGAAAAGTATGAAGAAATCGCAGAAGCTGTTTCCTCAGGTGAGACTACGATTGCGCACAGACTGGTGCATTCATTAAAAACCAATGCGGGAATGATAGGAAAACCCGCTCTTCAAAACACCGCCGCAGACCTCGAGGCTTTGCTTAGAGACGGGATGATCCCGGTTGAAAGCGAGTACATGGTCAAGCTTGAAGCAGAATTGCGCAGTGTACTTGAGGAACTGAAGCCGCTGTTGGATCTGCCGGAAGTACAAGTTGAACGTGAACCCATGAACAAGGAACAGGTATTGGAACTGTTCGAAAAACTGGAACCTATGCTGGCGAGCAGAAACTCCGATTGCATAAACCTGATCGATGATATCCGTTCGACACCTGAGCTGGAGAATCTTGCGCGGCAAATAGAGAAGCATAATTTTAAACTTGCGGCTCAAACGCTGGCCGATTTGAAGAAAGAATGGATGTGAAGCCATGGATATGGATGAATCCAGGAAGAACAGCGTGCTTATCGTGGATGACGAAGAGTCAAATGTAATAGCGCTGGCACATATACTGAACCCGTACTACACCGTCTTCGCGGTTCTTGACGGACATGACGCAATTAAAATTGCTGAGGATTATTGCCCCGACGTTATCCTGCTTGACATCATCATGCCTGATATAGACGGGTACGACGTTCTTGCCGCGCTGAAAGAATCTGAAACGACAAAACAAATCCCCGTGATTTTCATTACGGGTTTAAACAGTCCTTTTGACGAGGAAAGAGGGTTATCTTTAGGCGCGGCTGATTACATCAGCAAACCATTCAGCCCTGCAATTGTCAAACTGAGGGTCAAGAATCAGATAAGTATAATCAATCAGACACGCCTGGCTATCGAAAAAGAGATCGCCGAAAAAGGCAGCCGCGCAAAAAGCAATTTTCTTTCCCATATGAGCCATGAAATCCGAACTCCGCTGAATGCAATCATCGGCATGATCAATATCGGGATAAACACAGAGGACGCCGATAAGAAGAACTACTGTTTGAAAAGAGCGGACAGCGCATCCAAACATCTGCTCGGCATCATCAACGATATTCTCGATATGTCCAAGATCGAGTCGGATATATTTGAACTGTCGTTTAATGAGATCGACTTTGAAGAGATGCTGATGAACATCGCCAACGTGGCACATGTCCGGGCAGAAGCGAAGAAACAGCTTTTTATTGTTAACCTCAGCAAAGATGTCCCAAACCATATAGAAAGCGATGAGCTTCACCTGTCGCAGGTCATTACGAACTTGCTTTCAAATGCAATCAAGTTTACGCCGGAAAAAGGCATGATCGTATTGAGCGTTGAAAAAGCCGTGGAAACCGGCGATGAAATTGAGCTGAGAATTGAGGTCACAGATACCGGAATCGGTATACCGGAGGAACAGCAGGCGCAGATTTTTAATCCTTTCTTTCAGGCTGACGCCAGTATCAAGAAGAACTTCGGCGGCACAGGGCTTGGACTTGTTATCTGCAAGAAAATCATTGAATTAATGGGCGGCGAGATAGGTATTGAATCCAAACCGGGCGAAGGATCAAAATTCATTTTTACGGTCAAAGCAAAAAAACTCTCGGACAAACCCCGCATAAGACTTATGACAAGTATAAATCTGGAAGAAATACGTATTCTGGCGGTAGATGAGTCGGCCGATGTCAGAGATTACTTTGTAAACGTCATGGAGGGGTTCAAGCTCTCTTGCGACGTCGCCGCAGACGGAGCTGAAGCCCTTGACATGGTAAAAAGCACGGATAAACCGTACAACATGTTTTTTATTGACTGGCATATGCCTGATATGAACGGAATCGAGCTCACAAAAAAGATAAAGGAGATAAACAGTGACAACTCAGTCATCATAATGAGTTCGATGGCTGACTGGAATATTATCGAAAAAGAAGCAGTCGCAGCCGGAGTTAAGTACTCGATTCCCAAGCCGTTATTTCCGTCGGGATTGGTCAACGCTATCAATATTTGCCTGGGCGAGTCATTCAAAGAAACTGCTCATAACACGCAGAGAGAGCTGATAAGAAAACACTATGACTTCTCGCATCATTCAATACTGATCGCAGAGGATGTTGAGATAAACAGGGAAATCATGAGCGCGATCCTGAGTGAAACCGAAATCTCCATCGACTTTGCCGAAAACGGAAAGGTAGCGATATCCAGGTTTGAAGCGAATCCGGATAAGTACAGTCTGATCCTTATGGATATAAATATGCCGGAGATGGACGGTTATGAAGCTGCGCGGCATATTCGGGACCTTGATATTGAAAGGGCGAAAGCCATTCCGATCCTGGCAATGACAGCCAACGTCTTTAGGGAAGATATTGAGAGATGTTTGGCGTCGGGGATGAACGACCACACCGGTAAACCGATCGACGCAAGCGCTTTGTTCGGGATGCTGAATAAGTATTTGACGCATCCCGGAGAAGACATAAAGATGAAGAATGTGCACGAACTGGAGCAGGGTATCGCATGGGATGAGGAACTAATGACAGGAAACCCGCTTGTGGACATGCAAAACCAAAGGATATTTGAACGGTTGAGCGACCTTGTCGATCTGTGCGAAGACGGAAGTGAAGTCTCAAAACTGCAGGACACGCTGGAGTATCTTGTTAATTTTACTATCCGGCATTTTGCCGATGAGGAGTCGCTGCAACTAAAATACGGTTACTCGGATTTCGAGAATCACAGGCAGATGCATGACCAGTTCAAGGTGATAGTTATGGGCGACCTTATGCGAAAGTTTGAGGAGAGCGGTTCATCAATGGAGCTGAGCAGCGACGTCAACAAGATCATTGTAAGATGGCTGGCGAATCACATCAAAAACGAGGATAAGAAGATAAGCGAACATATACGCGCGGTAAAAGCGGCTATGATAGAAGACTAGCGCCAGAGGATCAGGGGTATACCGGGCTTCCTGCGTGTTGCCCGCTAGTACGCGCTGACGAAGCTGTCGCCCGCGATGATGATATGGTCGTCAAGTTTGATTCCCAACAGTTCGCCCGCCATTCTGATGCGTTTCGTCACTTCGCGATCCTGCTCACTAATGTCAAGCATTCCGGAAGGATGGTTGTGCCCGACTATTATTGACGCCGCCCGGTCTTCGATCGCCGGTGAAAAGACTTCCCGGGGATGCACCAGAGAGGACATCAGGGTGCCGATCGTTATTATCCTGCTGTTTATCAGCCTTCTCGCTCCGTCGAGCGTGAGCATTACGAAGTATTCCTGCTTCTTGTCCTTAATGAAACTGAGCTGCTCCGCTGCGCTCTCCGGAGAGTCGATAAGCGGAGCGGTTTGTTTTGTGTACTTTCTGCGCCAGAACTCCAGAGCCGCAAACACTACCGTAGCTTTGGCTTCGCCGATTCCCTTGATCGCCTTAACGTCGTCGATGGTGAGGTCTTCCGCGCCAATTTTCTGTATGGCGGCGTTCAGATTTTTTGCTATTAGCTTAAAGTTGTTATCTTTGCCTCCGCTGCCGATCACGGCCTGAAGAAGCTCCACATCGCTAAGCGCAGCGGCGCCCTTTCTGATCAGTTTTTCCCGTGGTAACTCATGCGGCGATATCATAATCAAGCCCTCCTGTCATCGTAACACTGGTGTACAGGATATCATTCTCAACCGTGGCGCGGCTGCTGTAAATGATAAACAATAAAGGCCGGGAACTCGCTTCCCTGCCTCTTTAATATAGCCAAATTTCCCTGTAATTTCAATATGAAAATGAAGTTGAAAGCACAGCGGCGCAACTGTTATACAGTCTACTGAAAACGGATTTCTTCACAGCCGGGCGGTTGGTAAAAAGCCTTCTGAGTGGAACTGAAATGATAAAGAGCAGAATTTATACTACGGAAAGCCTGCATATTGTCACGGAATTGTAGATACTGAGTCCGGGACTACCGGTGGGCGGCGCAGGTTGACGGTCAAGCGGCTGTGGCGGGTAGGAAAATAACTTGTACATTGTCACAGGTAGAAGCTTGGCGCCGGAAATACTGCTGTACTTTGGAGCTGTATCACAGGGAAAGTCTTAAAAAGTTCGTGGCATTATTATAACAGATGTTTTGCACGACTGCGCCCATTTTTTCGTAATCCGGTGGATACTCTCCCCGTTGGATGATACTTCCCAGGATGTTGCATAGGATCCGTCGGAAGAACTCGTGTCGACTGAAACTGGTAAAACTCCGGCTGTCAGTTAGCATACCAATGAAGCTATACAATAAACCGGTTTCCATCAGTTCGTTGATTTGGTTTGTAATACCCCTTATATGATCTTGGAACCACCACGCGCAACCAAACTGCACCTTGCCTGCTACCTCCTCGCAAGCAAAATTAACCGCCATAGTTGAAAGCATAGTGTTATCTCCTGGATTCAGACAGTATAGAACTGTCCGTGGTAACGCATCGTCCGTTAGCAGGTCCGACAACAAAGCCGACAAAAGCGCGGGGGAGGTGCATTCTCCAACACTGTCAAACCCACTGTCCGGTCCCCACTTTCTCATCATTGGGACATTATTGTTGCGCAGCGTTCCAAAACGCAGTTGCATTGCAATATTCCTGTTGTGGTATTCCTTGGCTAAAAACCTTAAAAGGTTGCTTGTATATACAGCCATCTCCCTCTGGGTTGGTCTTTTACCATCAAGTATTGCCTGGAATATCGTTCCCGCATCGCCGTCATGGGTATAATCAAAGTGTATAAATGCATGATCGGATAGAAGACATCCTGCCTCTTGGAAATGTGCCAGTGCTAACTGTAACGCTGATTTAAGATCCTCCAACTGCGTTATTTTAGTATGAAACCTCTTTTCCAAAGCCTCAACTGCATTGGAAAAACCAGGGCTGTCGGCATAAAAATACCGATCAGGGCGGAAAGTAGGTATGACTTTTACACCCTGATAGGATTTCGCTAACTCTCTATGCCACTCCAGAGTACTAGCTGGATCGTCTGTGGTACATAAGGCCACTACTTTCATTCTATCAAGCAACCCAAGAGTATCATAACCGGGTTCCTGTAGAAGCGAAGCACACCTTTCCCATATGGATAAAGCGTTTTCAAGGCAAAGCGGTTCACAGATGCCAAAATAGCGATTTAGCTCCAAGTGAGTCCAATGATAGAGAGAATTGCCGGGAAGTCTTTCGATCGTCCAAACCCACTTGAGGTATTTTTCATATTCCGGTGCATTTCCTGTGATATAGATTTCGTCGACTCCCATTGCCCGCATTGCCCGCCACTTGTAGTGATCCTCCTCCAGCCAAAGCTGGGTAAGGTTATCATAGCGCCTATGTTGATAGATGTCCTCTGCAGAAAGATGGTTGTGATAATCAAAGATCGGCATATCTTTTGCGTAATCGTGAAACAGGATACGTGCCGGTTTATTATCAAGCAGATAATCATCGGTCGCAAATATCATATAAATTCGCTTCCTTTCATCGATTCTCTTGATTACCACTGACAGTTTTTGGAACACTCCCCGGTTCATTCATTCCGCTGTCCAACGTTCTTTTAAATACCACACAGCTAACTTTGGCTTGCGTTCGCGGGAAAACACGCCTTTCTTATTGCCTTGAACCCGCTTAACTGATTCTGCAGTGGCAAAATCAGCAAAATTCCAGACATGTTCTCCACAAATATATTCTTTTTCATCAAGCACTCCACAGTATGTCCGGATTAACTCGCATTGATACTCTTCTGAAAACATAAGTGGAGTAGTGTCATGGAAACCG
>Ga0123353_10007033_pt1 | contig 15133 bp, 6 predicted proteins | sample TergutLab28metaG_3_FD_92763 | JGI IMG/M metagenome (GOLD analysis project Ga0123353, IMG submission 92763) | Labiotermes labralis P3 segment gut microbial communities from Petit-Saut dam, French Guiana - Lab288 P3 | ecosystem: Host-associated > Arthropoda: Insects > Digestive system > Gut ... | reverse complement strand
TCTCCAGCGAATTTTCAGGCGCTTATAGAACCAATGCCGGTTCCAGCCCAAGTCTGGCGCTACCCATTATGAAGGTAGTGGCAAATGTACCGGTATCGTTAACACCCGGAACCTACTGGGTCGCTATTGCTGCCGATCATGTTGGTTCTTTAGCACCCTTTGGCAACCCTGTAACCGTATGGGGAGAATTGGCAAGCGGCAATGGCTTGAAATTTCAAGGAGGATGGTCAGCATGGATAGATCTTGCTGATGGCGTTGGAACAAGCGCTCCGTTAGATTTACCGTTCCTTATTTACGGAATTGTTGACGGAACGCTTTGCGACCACCCCGTTACCAACCTCAATGCCGATGTTATAGGCAATAACGTTGCCCTAACATGGACAGCCCCCGCAGGCTCGCCCACAGGCTATGAAATATTGTTCGATGGCGAACTTTTGACCACCGTTACCGGTACTTCATATACCCATAACAATGTGCCTACCGGAAACCATAAATATGGCGTTAGTGCCTTATTTGCAGGTGGTTGCTATCCGCAAACTGTATATACGCCGAATCTGTTAGTCGGCAACTTCTGCCCCCTCTACTTTATAATGGGGGACGGCTATGGCGATGGATGGGATATCGGCACTGCTTACATTACCGTTGAAGTTGATGGCGTTGTTTATGGTACCGTTACACTGGAAGACGGTTCGTATGGAACACAAGAGGTACTCATTCCTGCCGGAATATTAAAACTTTACTGGAACGTAGGATATTCTGGTGGAAATTACGATGATGAAGTTTATTTCATTTGCTATGACGATGACGGTAACACGCTTTATGAAACCGGTTATAATGGTATGTATGGCAAGTATGGCGAATTTTATGACGATGAATTTTTCTGCGGCGAAAAAACGTACTACAACGTCTATTGCGGCTCAGACCTCGTTGTTGGAAATGTTACCAAAAAATCCTATACCACCTCTGCTTACGACCTTTTTGAAACACAAACATGGTCTGTTAGAACCGTTTGCGAAGACGGACTATCCGCCCCAATAAGCGTAACAAAGGAACCCTGCGAAATAGACTGTCCGGCTCCCGCTTCCCTCGATGTTGTATATTCGCCGGATTGCGGAACCGCTACATTGACTTGGGAAATGCCGACAGGCGGCAAAGGCAAAATGATCCCCATAGACCCCAATAGAAAAGGAGTTACCGATATTCCGGTAGATGAGAAGATAAAGGAGAGAATCACAAAAATGATAGAAGCCGCTCAAGCACGTCGTGAATCGGGTGATTTACCGCCGTTGAAAGACAAGACAAGAGGCGCGGATTCGGAAGCGTTTGCGTTTAACACGTCTTATTGGGCGTATGTATCATTCCCATTAAATGACCCCTCGAACATGAATTATATAAACTACGAACCGGACTATTGTTTCGGGCATACCGGTGCCGACATCATTGACGATGAATGGTATTTTGTCAATTTCAGAGATTTCTGCTATTGGACTCTTGATTACAAACTCTACAGAGTGGATATGGAAACCGGCATCAGAACCGTTGCAGGAATGCACGATGTTCCCCAACCTGTGGGAATGGCTTATAATAAGGCAGACGGGTTTGTATATATGATTAGTTATGTTGGTTCCGGTTACTCCGAACTCTACAAATATGATATGAACACCGGTGTTACTACCTATATCAACTATATTTCGGGCGATGTATGGGATGGCGGTCCCATTGTCTTTGCCAACGATGGCAGATGTATTATGCTGGATTTCAACTATGGCGACATAGCGGAGTTGGACATCACAACCGGCGTAACAACCTATTTGACCTCAACAGGTTTCTATTTGGGCACCTATTTCCAAGACCTTGCCGTTGACCGCGAAACAGGTGATATCTATTGGACAGGAATGGAAGCCGATTATTACGAGTCGGTATATTATCGTTATGATTTGAACACCAATACATTAACCAATTTGGGCTATATAGAGAGTCAGATGACAGCACTTATTATTCCGGAAGGTAAGAAATACAATATTTATATGGACGGCGAAATGATTGCAGAAAACGTATCAGGAAATACTTACAAGACCTCCGAATACGACCTCTTTGAAACGCACCTTTGGGAAGTTAAAGCCGTTTGTTTCGACATCTATGAATCCGACCCAATCAGCGTAACGATGGAACCCTGCGAAGTAGAATGCGATTCGCCAACTGCTCTGAATGTTGAATATTCGGAAGATTGCAACACTGCGTTCATCACTTGGGATCCTGTGGCAGGAAAAGGAAAAGGCAAATCTCCGATGATGGGTAATACAGAAAAAAGATATGTAACACTGCCCGAAGGCTATGACCCAAGTTCGGGAATATCCATAGCAACATTCATGAAAGATCAGTTTACAGGCGAAATGCCGACACCGGTGTTAAATTCTGACGGCGGCAAATCCTGCCCCGTTGCACTGCCTTATTTTGAGAATTTTAGCAGTTGTGCAAATTGGGCATTACCTGCTTGCTGGTCAAGACCTACGATGATTAATTTTTATGGAATGCTTATTCCCGGCGTTGATGAATACGATTACTATTCCGCACCCAAATGTGTGTGGATGTTTGCGGATGACGTTCCCAACTATCTCGTTACTCCGGCTATTCCGGGGAACATTCACAAGGTGAAAATGACAGTAGCGTTGATGAGAGAAGGCTACGGATCCGGTCCAATGACCATAGGCGTGATGAGCGACCCCAATAACCTGTCAACATTTGAAGTGGTAGAGGTGATTGATGTTCCGGACGACTATACATACTATATGTATGAAGTTACCTTCGAAGGCACAACCCTTGCCGGTTCCGACCGCTATATTGCTTTCAAACAAAACGCAGCCGACACGTACTCTTATTGGATTGATGATGTTGAGATTACCATTGACATCGTTCCTTTGTACAACGTTTATTGCGGCGGCGAAAAGATTGCCGGACCTATCGAAGAAACCTACTTCGACCATACGGGATTTGACAAAACCATCGGTCATACATGGAGTGTAACTCAGGTTTGTTTCGACATCTACGAATCCGACCCGATAGAATTTACTTTGGAAGCGTGCGATCCGAGTGTATGCAACGCGCCAACTACCGTCGCCGCTGAATATTCAGCAGATTGTAACAGCGTTACCATCACTTGGGGCGCGCCGGAAGGTAAAAGCGGAGGCAAAGGCATGAGCGCACCGGAAAATCCCGTGATAATCCACGAAGCATCGTCGGAAGAGATCGAAATGATGAATAGCAGCATCGCTGTGATGAATACAAACACAAGCGTAGTGTCCAAAACTTCTAATAGTATTGCTTTTGACGAGCAGTATATTGAAGACAAAAAGGCTGCTTTACAAAGCAGAGGAGCGCGTGCCATCACGAAACCGCCTATAGTTTCAGCACCACCTTCCAAAGGTGTTATTTTCTATGAAGGTTTTGAAGGCTCATCAGGATATGACTTACCGTCCACATGGACAATAGTGAATTATGGATATACCGATGATTGGTATGCGTATGAAGAAGAGGGATATGCCGTAGATGGTGTTTATGTGATGTCTCACGATGACTATTATGATGATCGCGACGTATGGGCATTCTCTCCGGGCTTTGAACTTACCGCAGACGTTGCATATAACATAAGTTTTTATCTGAATATGCCCGGCTATGGACCTGGCGACTATGACGCTATGGAAGTGAAAATCGGACAAGCCAAAACCGCAAGCGGTATGACCAATTTGGTTTATCAAAAACTCTATGAACCAACAGGTTATTGGGATTTTATAGAAAAAACTTTTACCCCAACAACAAGCGGCACTTACTATCTTGGAATCCATGCCATGACAGAAGCGTGGGGTGGAAACTATATTGATGTTGATGCTATTTTAATTCAAACTGCGCCCGAGCCGGTTTACTACAATGTTTACTGCGATGGCAATCTCTTAGGAACTACCACCAACCTCTATTTCAACGACGACACCTTCAATAACGCCACCGGACACACGTGGTCTGTTGCAACAGTTTGCGGCGATGGCGAATCAGAACGGATTAACGTTACGTTAGAAGTTTGCGAAATTGAGTGTTTCCCGGTTACCAATTTGAACGCCTATTATGGCGACAACTGTACAGCAGAACTGACATGGGACGCTCCGACAGGCGAAGGCTTATCGGGTACAATGACCTTGTGGGATAACACAAACGCCGGCATTGGAACCGGTGGATTAATCTCCACTTATTGGTCAGGAAATGACAACTGGGTTATGTGTGCCGACGACTTTGAAGCCTCCGGCGCGTGGACGATTGAAAAAGTTTACACGAAAGGGTTCTCCAATTCACCTTCGGTAGTGCCGACAAAGATATGTCTTGTTATCTTTGCCGATGATGATAATAAACCCGGTGCTGAACTGTATAGAAACAATGCCATTCCCGTAGCCAGTGGCACGGATCCTGTAATAACACTGCCCACTCCATTTACCTTACCGAGTGCAGGAAAATACTGGATAGGAATATCCGGCACTTACGATGTTTCCGTTCCTCCCTCCACACTTGCAAACTTCCGTTGGAATATATCCTACGGTGCAGGAAAAGTAGGAAGCAATTATCAATTACATGACCCGTCGAATATGTTCGGTGAAGGAACAGATTGGATGGATGCCAGTGGATTGGTTCCCGGCTCATACTCCATGCACTTTAAATTGGAAGGTAATGCCAATAACTCCGAAATTTACGCTTACAATATCTATAGAAACGGTGCTCTTTTAACAAAAAATCATCCGCTACCCTACTATTCAGATTCAGGATTTGACGCTTTTGAAGGTCATACATGGGCAGTTACATTAGTTTGTGGCAACGATGAAACAGCACCGACAACAGTATCACTGGCATCTTGCAAAGTTCCTCTCTGCTACGATACGGAAACCCAAACCATCGGATCAGGTACTATAGGAAGTCAATATCTGCCGATATACCATTATTATAATTACTCCTATTCACAGCAAATTTATGATGCAGCCGAAGTAGGAGGCACCGCTTACACCGGCAGAGTAATATCCGCTATTTCGTTCTACAGTGTTCGCGTAGCACCGATTACCAAAAACCCGATAATGGTTTACTTAGGAAACACCACACAAGCAACGTTTACCTCCACCACCAACTGGATAACTGCAGCCGACTTGCAACACGTTCACACAGGTACCATCACATACGGAGGTACCCCCGGTTGGGTTACCATTCAGTTCGACGAACCGTTTATCTATACAGGCGGTAATGTTGTGGTTGCCCTACTCAACGATGATGGAAGTTATACCGATGATACACAGATTGCATTCAACACCACTGCGGCTACAAACAAATCTCTATATAACGGTAGGGATACTGCCCCGATACTTATAACTGCTCCTCCCTCAGGAACAAGACCGGCGAACCGTAATAACATTAAGTTTGAGTTTTGTCCGATACCCGAATGGGTAGAGATTACCACCGAAGTTGAACCTGCCGGCTCCGGCAACGTTACAGGCGGTGGAACCTACGCAGGCGGCGCAACGGTTACTTTAACGGCAACAGCCGAACCCGGATATTTCTTTACGAATTGGAACAACGGCTCAACCAACAGCACGATCACTTTCACCGCTATGATAGACGCGACCTATACCGCTTATTTTGCCGAATGTCTCCCCATAACAGAATTGAATGTTCAATACGACCCCGTATATTGCAAAGCAACATTGACTTGGGATAATGTTGACCCGCTGTATCGTTACAACGTTTATCGTGATGATGTACAAGTTGCTACAAGCGTTGTTTCACCCTATATTGATAGCGGCTTTGATGCTACCGAAGGTCATACATGGAGTGTTACTCTTGTATGTGGCGATGGCGAATCGGATCCGGTTTTCGAAACATTAGGACCTTGCGATGTCGGTTGCGATAACGTAATTATTGGAACAGGAACAACGGGCAGTTATGATATGCCGTTAAATACATACTACAGTTTCTCTTATGTTCAACATATTTATACCGCTGCAGACGTAGGCGAAGCCGGAACTATCAAAGCACTTGCCTTCCAATATTTCCTTGGTACGCCCAACATTAAAAACAATCAGGTGTATTATTTAGCCAATACCACTAAAATGGATTTTACTAGTAGTACCGACTGGTTCCCTGTAAGCGAAATGACACAAGTATTTGCAGGTGATTTGGTGTATGATAATGCCAATGAATGGTTTGTTGTTACCTTGGATACGCCGTTTGAATATACCGGATGTGGCTTAGTATTGGCAGTATTGAACAATCATGGCTCTTATTCTACCGGCAGCAGTTCTACTTTCCGCGTAAGTTCTACAACACCGGCAAACAGGACAATACAATATCGAAAAGATAATAGCCCTGCCGGACCGATTGACCCAAGCGCACTCCCCACAGCAACCGGTAGAAGCGTCAACCGCACCAATACCTTATTCCACATTTGTCCGACCGAAGAACCATACACACCTCAACCTCCCGTTGCTCTAACGGCAACCCAAATAGAGTGTACTTCGTTTGTTGCCAACTGGGAAACCGTTGACGGCGCAGCCAACTATCTGTTGAGCGTCTATTCGGAAGATTACGAAGAGGTAATTGTTTTGGAAGAAGACTTTACAGGTCTCGGTGGCAATAATATGGATAACAACGGCTCAAGTACCGCATGGGCGGGCAACGCCAACTTCCCGACATTAGCAAGAGCATATCAGGCAGGCAACGCAGTCAGATTGGGTAAAGGCACCCCCACACCCACCGATGGCTACATCACCTCCAAACCGTTGGATTTGTCGGGCGGAGATGTTATCATCAATTTCGATATTAAAGGATGGGCTAATTATGAAACGGATCTTTTCGTAAGCATTGATGGCGGCACACCGCAAGTGGTTACATATACCAACCTGATGCTTCCCGGTCCGTTTGAACATAAAACGCTTATCTTCCCCGCCGCAACAGCAAACTCCACCGTTACCTTCTCTTCCCAAGTAGGCGCATCAACCGCGAAACGCCTCTTCCTCGACAATATTGTTATCAGTGTAGTACAACCCACCAATAACTATATCGTTGAAGATGTGGCAGTTGGAAACGGAAGCACCTATTCAAAATTGGTTGAAGGTTTAACACCCGGAACGACATACTACTACTCCGTTAAGACAGTAGAAATGTGTTTGACCGGCGAATCGTCCAACGAAATTGAAGTAACCACATTGCCCGTCTATTCCATCACGGTAACAACGGGTGAAAATGGCACCGTTACACCGGCAGGTCCGGTCATCACATTGGATTGCCATGTTGATTATGCAAGTTTCACCTTTGAAGCCGACGCGTGCTACGAAATTGACGAAGTGCTGATCAACGGCGTGAACAACCTCGCAGCAGTAGAAGACGGTTACTACGATTTCACCGGCATCACCGGAGACCAAACCATCGAAGTTACCTTCAAACTGATAACCTACGCTATCACCACCGACACCGACGGCAACGGCAGCATCACGCCCGCCGAAGATACGGTAGATTGTGGCGACGGTGTAACCTTCACCATCACACCCGACGCTTGCTACGAACTCGATGAGTTGTGGATCAACGACACTGACTACGCATCAGAAGTTGTGGACGGCACTTATACCATCGAAGTGTTAACAGAAGACCTCGATATCTATGTAACCTTCAAGTTGATAGAGTATGACCTCGATGCTACGGCAGGACAAAATGGTTCTATCTCGCCAACGGAAACAACGGTAACGTGCGGCAGCGAGCAATCGTTTACCATCACTCCCGACGCTTGCTACGAAATTGACGAACTGTGGGATAACGATGTCAACAAAACCTCATCGGTAGTAAACAACACCTACACCATCACCAACATCACCGAAAATCATAGCATCAGCGTAACCTTCAGTAGGATAATCTATACCATCACCGCATCAACAGGACCTAACGGATTTATTACCCCGTCGGGACAAGTTGCCGTAGAATGTGGCGATGAGATAGCGTTCTATTTTGAAGCCAACTCGGGCTTTGCCATCAATATGGTATATGTGGACGGTATTCCCGTTAGCGGATACAGCGATGAACTCAGCGGCGACTACACCTTTGAAGAAGTGGACGGAAACCATAACATCTATGTTACCTTCGTTCCAACAGAAGTACCTTCGGCATTCACCATCATCGCCGGTACAGACGAAGGCGCCACGATAACACCTACGGGCGAAATCACGGTTAATCCGGGCGCAAACCAGAAATTTACGTTTGTTGCGAAAAAAGGATACCAAATCGTTGAAGTACTGATCGACGGCGATCCCGACCCGATGGCACTCCTCGATGGATTCTATACCTTTGAAAATGTACAAGCCGACCATACTATTTATATAGTGTGCGAAGAACTCGAACCGGGTGAATATTGTATCTTTACCGACTACACCGCAGGCGGAACCATATCGCCCAACGGCTTAGTATGTGTACCCATCGGAACAGATCAGACCTTCTTAATCACCCCGCAACAAGGATTTAAGATTCTCGAAGTTAAAGTAGATGGCATAGTTAACGTGCAAGCAACAATTGATGGAGTCTATACCTTCTCCGATGTACAAGAAGAACATACCTTGTATGCCTCCTTCACCTACATTGCTATCGAGCAGTTCTACATCAACGCATCGGTAAGCACCGTTGGCGGCTCAGTATCTCCGGCAGGCAAAGTAATGGTAACAACCGGCGACGAGCCGAAGTTTACCTTTACCCCGCAAGCAGGTTATCAACTGAAAGATGTATTGGTTGACGGTATCAGTGTCATGGGCGATGTTGTTGCTAATGTCTATACCTTCGCTCCGGTTGTTTGCGCTCATACCATCGTAGGTACGTTTGAAAAACAAACCCTTACCATCACCTCTTCCATCGGAACCGCAGGCGGAAGCATCTCGCCGGTAGGTGAAAAAGTTGTGCCTTATGGCGGCAGCCAAGCCTACACCATCACCACTCAAACAGGATTCCTGATTGACGAAGTGTTGATTAACGGCGTGAACAACCCCGCAGCAGTAACGTCAGGAAAATATACCTTCAGCAACGTTACATCGAGCCAAACCATCGTGGTGAACTTCAAATACCGCACCTACGACATCGTAGCAACACAAACCGCCAACGGACAGGTAAGCCCTCCGGGTACTACCCCCGTTGTTCACGGCAGCGAAATGACCTACAACATCTATCCGAACACCGGATATATGATTAAGACCGTGTTGATTAACGGTAAAAACAACGTAGCCGCCGTTGCTAACGGATACCATACCTTCACCAACGTAACCGCGAAACAAACCATCTCCGCAACGTTTGCACCACTCACCAGCACGCTGGCTGACGGCGAAAGCACTGCCAACGAACTGCTGCTCTATCCCAACCCGACAACCGGAAAGTTGACAATCAACAACGGCGAAGAAGCAATGGAAGAGATCCAAGTCTTCGACCTGCTGGGTAAAAAAGTGATGGAATACAAAGTTGAAGACGAAGTTTCGTACAAAATAGATATGACCATACTACCGGCAGGCATCTACTTTGTAAGAATCAAAACAGAAACCAACGTAGAAATACGCAAGGTTGTAAAACAGTAACCCTCACCCCGACCCTCTCCTTTGGAGAGGAAAAAAGGGAAACAAAAAAAACCCGCCGATGGCGGGTTTTTTTTGTTGCATTCGGAGAGCGTAAGGGGCGCGGAAGTGCGATAATACAAATGTGAGTTAGTTTTCATTCTGACCATTTGTATGTATTGATTTTTTTTGTATCTTTGGCATGAAAATCAAATCATATTAAATATCATGTCGAAGGCAAAGCAACTATTTGTAAAAGAGCAAGTTGCGGAACTGAAAAAATTATTAGTCAACCGTGGTATAACAATATCCAACCGTATAAAGGCGGTTTAAGTCTTCTTTTGGAAGACAAACGTGTTGGATTTAAACCCTCGTTAATCACACCGGAAGAACACGCAAAAATAAGTGAAAAGTTACACGACCCTACCAATGGATTAAATTCAGTTGCAAAGATACAACTTTTTTGTAATTTGGAAATATACATTCCGAAAAATGTAGTATCTTTGCAGTTTTCAAGAATTTTTAATGCTCAAAACAGATAACATATCGAAATCCTTCAACACGCTGAAGGCGTTGCAAAACATTGATTTTGAAGTGAATGAAGGCGAGTTGTTTGGGTTGGTGGGACCCGATGGCGCAGGGAAGACAACCCTGTTCAACATCCTTGTAACGCTGACCCGTCCCGACGAAGGCAAGGCTTTCGTCGGTGGTTTTGACGTAGATAAAGACCATCGAAAAATTAAAGAAATCATCGGCTATTTGCCCGGACAATTCTCGCTCTATCCCGATTTGAGTTGCTATGAAAATTTGGATTTTTTCGCCACGTTATATGGCAACACCGTCGAGGATAACTATGAGATAATCAACCCGATATGGAAACAGTTAGAACCATTTAAACAACGCAGGGCGGGCAAACTCTCCGGCGGAATGAAACAGAAATTGGCACTGTGTTGCGCGTTGGTGCATCGTCCTTCGGTGTTGTTTTTAGACGAGCCTACCACCGGCGTTGACCCTGTTTCGAGGCGCGAGTTTTGGAACATTCTCAAAGAGTTGAAAAAAAAGAATATAACCATCTTGGTATCAACGCCTTACATGGACGAGGCAAGCCTTTGCGACCGTGTCGGTTTAATCCAATCGGGAAAAATGCTAAAAATCGGAACGCCGATAGGCATCATCAACGACTTCTCAGGTATGCTCTATTCGCTAAAAACCAACGTCATGTACCAAACAATCAAACAGTTACAACTCTGCAACGCCAATTTCAACTACTATCCTTTCGGACAGCATCTACACATCGCAACGCCCAACCAAGAAGAAACAGACAAAATCTGCGATTTTTTGGAACAAACAGGATATAAAAAAGAAGGTTTGAAATTGATTAAACCGACCATCGAAGATTGTTTTATTCAACTGATGAACAGCGTATGAAAAGCATCATTGTCAAGAATTTAACCAAGAAATTTGGAGATTTTACCGCCGTAAACGACATCACTTTTGACGTGGAAAAAGGCGAAATTTTCGGATTTTTGGGTGCCAACGGAGCGGGTAAAACAACCGCCATAAAGATGCTTTGCGGCTTGCTCTATCCCACTTCGGGAGAGGCGTACATCGCCGGATTCAACGCCTTCACACAAGGAAAAGAGATTAGAAAAAGTATCGGATATATGAGCCAGCGTTTTTCGTTGTACGAAGATTTGAAGGTAACGGAAAACATCGAACTTTTTGGCTCTATCTACAACCTGCCCAAGAAAATCCTGAAATCACGCATAGAACAGATTATTACTCAACTGAATATGCAAAGTTATGCCGGCGATTTGGTACGCTCGTTGCCTTTGGGACAGCGGCAAAAGTTGGCATTTGCTACCGCGCTTGTCCACGAACCCGAAATCATCTTTTTGGACGAGCCGACCAGCGGCGTAGATCCTTTGGTGCGACGCGAATTTTGGAACATGATTTATGACGCCGCCGAAAGAGATGTAACAATCTTTATCACAACACATTACATGGACGAAGCAGAATATTGCGACCGCGTCTGCATCTTGGCTGACGGCTCGGTACAACTGCTCGGAAATCCCGAAGAACTTAAACGGCAACTAAGCGTGCAAAATATGGACGAGGTCTTTCTTAAATTTGTTAAACGATAACACACAACGACGATGAAAGGATTTAAAGCCATATTAATCAAGGAGTTTCGCCATATTTTCCGCGACGGGAGAACGTTGGCGATGGTGTTTATCATTCCGGTTATCATGGTGATTCTGTTCGGTTACGCCATCAGCAACGAAATAAAAAACACCAAAATAGTCATTCTCGACAAGTCGTGCGACCCGCTCTCCGAAAAGTTGATTAAAAAGGTTACCTCCACCAACTATTTCCAAAATGTCCAAACGCTGAACAACGACCGTGAAATAGAACCGGCGTTTAAAGAAGGGAAAATACGGCTGGCATTGATTATTCCGCCCGACTTTGAAAACTCTTTTTACAGGGAGAAACGCGCTGCTATTCAACTTGTTGCCGATGCCGCCGACTTAAATAATACCGTAACGTTGGTCAGTTATATGCAAACCATCATCAACGATTTTCAGATGGAACAAAACAGGTTATTCCCTCATATTCAACCATTTGACATCACCGTAAAAATGGAATACAACCCCGAGATGAAGAGCGTTTTTATGTTCATTCCCGGAAATATTGCGATGGTGATGGTCATTGTTACGGCGTTGATGACCTCCATCACTCTGTCGCGCGAGAAAGAGAGCGGCAGTATGCGTATGCTGATGATTACACCGGTACGTCCGATTTTTATCATATTAGGGAAAATCATTCCCTATATGCTCATCTCCTTTGTCAGTGCCATTGTCATTTTGTTGATGGCATATTTCGTTTTTCAGATGCCCGTAGTGGGCAATATTTTTCTGTTGTTGCTGATTTTCCTTACATTTATGTGTACTGCGTCGTCGTTTGGGATTTTAATTTCAACCGTTGCCCCGACCCAGCAAGTTGCCATGATAGGAACCATGATGGGACTGTTTTTGCCGACCATGCTCCTGTCGAGCTTCATCTTCCCGATAGAAAATATGCCATGGATTCTGCAATGGCTCTCCAATATCGTACCGCCAAAATGGTTTATCATCGCCGTAAAAGATGTGATGATAAAAGGCTCAGAATTTGTCGAAGTCTGGAAACCGTTTTGTATTCTGTTGCTAATGAGCGTTTTCCTTGTTGCGGTGAGTTTGAAACGTATTGCAAAGAGGTAGAGTGAAAAATTATTTTAAACTATATAACCACAATATCGAACAATGTCAGATATTACTGAAAAAATCATAGCCCAAATGGAAACACTCCGCGATACCAAAAACGTCGCGGGAATGGAGCGTTACGGCATTATCACGCAAGGAAAAGCCTTTGGTATCCCTGCGCCCGAACTCAAAAAGATGGCGAAGACATATAAAAACAATCAGCCATTAGCGGAAGAATTATGGAACACCGACTACCACGAAGCACGTCGTTTGGCAACACTGATTACCGATAAAAAACAGTTTTCCCCCGAACTCATGGACAAGTGGACGTCGGAATTTTACTCATGGGACATCTGCGATAGCGCTTGTTTCCATACGTTTCGCCACCTGCCATTCGCCGATGAAAAGATTTTTCAATACGCGCTATCCGAAGCGGAGTTTGTGAGACGCACCGCCTTTTCGTTGATAGCCGGATTAGCCATCAACGCCAAAAAAGCACCCGACGAACAGTTTTTAAACTATCTCCCGCTCATTGAACGCTATGCGCACGACAACAGAAACTTTGTACGAAAAGCCGTCAACTGGGCATTGCGTCAAATAGGGAAAAAAAACGCAACCTTGCTCCCGCCCGCTCTGCAACTCGCCGAAAAATTAGCCGCCTCACCCGACAAAACCGCCGCGTGGATAGGAAAAGACGCGGCTCGCGAGTTAAGAAAAAAGGCTTGAGTCCGCAATTCACGCAGAAAAATAATCTGTGTAAATTTGTGCAAATCTGCGGACAAAAAATTTGTATCTTTGCAGCCGTAAATATAAACGTAAAATTTTATTACATCATGACATAAAAATAACGTGCTAACAAGCACAAAATTAGGAGATTGGAAAAGCATTGAGCTTTATTCTTTGTCATCTGAAAGTCTGCCGACTAGATTATGAAACTCAAAGAAAAGTTAAGTACTCACTGTGTATGGCGTGAACTTAACTTGATTTCTTGAGTGTAAGGTTACGGCAGATACCACAGATGACGGGAAACAGTTAAGTTTCGCGTTTTTTTTTATTGTCCGATTTTGAAAGTTGAAATAACAAAACTTATTAAACATAGTATTAATTTAAATTTTTTGAAACATGAAGAAAGTATGTATCACAAGTGTCATCGCCCTATTATTAAGTTTCACGGCAATGGCGCAAGAAGAAAAAAAGGTGGCGGTGTTTGATCCTGCCGGTAATGTGGACAATTACATCAAGGAAATTGTCCGCGAAGAGATTAGTTCGTTTATTGTAAATTCCGTCGGATATACAGTTCTTGAGCGACAATTGATTAACGAAGTGCTCAAAGAAGACAAATTTCGACTGAGCGGCTTGGTGGACGATTCGCAAATCACCGAAATAGGGAAACGAATTGGGGCTGATTATGTATTTGTGTCGAATATCACACCGAGGGGTAAAAATTATTACATTGCTTGCAAAATGATAAATGTAACGACGGCGCGCATCGAAAAACAAAAAAACGAACAAACTTTAAAAGGGTCGAAAGATATGATAAGCGTTATTCGAAGAATCGTGAGAGAAATGTTTATCAATACCCCGAAGACCTCTCAAACAAACATACAGACTATTGAAAACAACCCTGTAAATCCTACCAACAAGTTGGACATAGCAGGAAAAAAATTCTTCATGGATGGTAAAGAGTTAAATAAAAGAGAGGTCAGAAAACTGATGGTAAGTATAAAGACACCAATCCCTCATAAATATAAAGGAGTTTCGATAAATAGAGATGTTTTGAGTATATATAACAAAGGGGTAAAAAACAGGAGGCAAGGAACCGCATTGGCTATTGGAGGTGCTTGTTTAGCAGCGGGAGGTGCTATAGCAGTGCTTGAAGGCCACAGGAATGCACCTATTATTATAGGCGTCCCTCTTTTGTCGGTTGGTGCTGCGGGTATTGGAACAGGGTTGGTGTTAAGGTCATCGGGGAAAAAAGATATTCGCAAAGCAGTAGATGCGTACAATTCTAAAAATGCGTTCTCAAACACCGAGTTAAGATTCGGTACTACGGGCAATGGTATAGGGTTGGTGTTGAATTTTTAGCGGGGAGGTGTTGCTTCATGGCAAACGCATCAAAATTTCCCATGAAATGCACCTTATTTCTACCTTATTCAAAAAACAACAAAACTACCTTAGTAGCAAAGAGTTACGAATAAATCCGACCTTATTACCTTATTAAAATTTCACCATGAAATGCAAAAAAATAATGTAATAAGGTTGGGGTTCATGGGGCATTTTCTGGCTACTAAGGTT
>Ga0123353_10007032_pt1 | contig 15133 bp, 13 predicted proteins | sample TergutLab28metaG_3_FD_92763 | JGI IMG/M metagenome (GOLD analysis project Ga0123353, IMG submission 92763) | Labiotermes labralis P3 segment gut microbial communities from Petit-Saut dam, French Guiana - Lab288 P3 | ecosystem: Host-associated > Arthropoda: Insects > Digestive system > Gut ... | reverse complement strand
GGATACTTGCGGGAAGAGGAGGAACATAAACCTGATCCTTGATGTAACCCCATAGAAAGAAATCACATGGGGTTGCATCTGGAGAACGAGGTGGCAAGTTGTTAAAACCCTGACAATCATTTCGAATAACCCTGTATTTGGTGGTTAAATGGGTGCATATATAAACAACAGGTAATGTACATATAAATGCCACACTGAGGTGCATTCAAGTAACCTATTTGTCATGGAAAAGCAACAAATATTACATATGCTGAGTTTGTGTCTGTAGCCTTAGTTATCCAGCATGCAAAGCACATGTGCCATTATTATATTATTATTTGTGGCCTGTCTGGCTCTCCCATATTTTTCTGTATTATCTCACAAACGCCCTGATTTTCGGAAAAAACTTAATGAACTTAAAATGTATGTTTTCTCTACAGTTTTTCTGTAAATATTTCTTTCTAAGAAGAATTCAGTGAGATATACATGTGTAGGTTTTCATGTAAAGTACCTGTTATTCTTGTCAGATTGTAATGAAACTCGAATTTTCTGAACAGATTAAAAAAAAAACTCAAATATAAACTTTCATGAAAATCTGTCCAGTGGAAGTTGTGTTATCCTGTCTGTCTGTTGACAGATAGGACAAAGCTAATGATCACTTTTCAGACTTTTGTAAATGCACCTAAAAATGTGTATATTGGTGAGTGTGTAACATTATTATGAGTTGCATCTTGCACATTTTGATGTTTCAAGATTAAACTAAATATTAATACTTTTTTGTATGTATTAAGATACTAACAGTAAATAATTATGCAGAACCTAAAGCAAGCAAACAAATAAATGAACAACATTTTTAAAGAGTGGAAGTTTAAAATTAATAAATGTTAACTGAATTGGTACTGAGGCTAGAGTTTGCTGGTTGACTGGCTGGATTTGTTATTGGCCAGTGTGTTAATCATTTTAAATGATACGGTAAAGCTCATGTTGGATAGCCAAAATAATAATGTGGATTAAGAGAAGTAGATAAAATGAGTCACCTACTTGTATGACTGGCAACGTGATGGTGGAGTTCATGTTGCCAAGTGGAGTAGCTTGCATCATTGTGCTGTTTGTATTAAGTTCCACAAAAATCAGTTAGTAGCATCTATTATACAGGGTGGGGCATAAAGATCTCACACTTTTTGAAGAGGTATAAAAATATGAAAGAAGCCATCTAGAAAAAAATTGAATATATTTCTGAAAAGTATATTAAAAACAGTTTTTAAATGGGTTTTAAAAATCAGATCAGACATAAGGCGGCCGTCGTTGGCAACACATTGCTGAAGACATTCCCAGAAGTTCTTCATCACTCTCCGGGTTAGCTCAAGCGGAATGGAGTCGATTTCCTGTTGGATCCTTTCCTTCAAATCCTCAAGAGATCAAGGACAATGTTTGAAAACCTTTTCCTTTAGGTATGCCCAAAGGAAAACGTCACATGAGCTTAAATCTGGTGACTGTGCCGGCCACTCCACGTCTCCCGTTAAAGAGATCAAATGCCCAGGGAACAACAACAAAGCACCGATGTTCACCGGTCCAACCCATTTTGTGTACTGACAACCACATGACACTACCCCCACCTCTCTACCACCATTAAATAACTTCATGGAACATTGTCTTTCTAGAGAAGCCAGTAGTTATGCAAGAATTCCCCACCTTTTCATTGAACTTCATTACCTTGTTCACAAGCCTACCACTGGACTGTCCTGGGCCAGATTAGTGAGTCCACATTCTCCCGTACCATAGTGCATATTCCATCGCAATAGTATCATTCCATTGATGCATGTCTCTAACGATGAATGAGAGGGTGGGCAGAAACATGTAGCTCATGAATAAAGATTCCAGTGAAGAAAGTGTTTCTGAGAAATTTAATAAAAAGTCCTTAGTCTTATGTTTATCTTTGATATATTTTTGATTGTAAAAACCTTTTTTTGCAGCCGCCATTATTTTGTGCTTCTCTGCAATATGGAACCTCTTGAAGTATTCATGGAATACTACAATAAGCTTGTTCCTCACATTTACATCCCAGAACCTGCAGTAATGGAGGTATGTTCAGATTTTGTTCTTATCCATGTAGAGGGCCAACCCAGCCTCCTCCTCTTCGGCTGGGCAGTGGGGGTCTATGTGTTGTTTCCATGGAGTACGTGCCTTGACCGTTCACCCCATCCTCAATCGCATGCTGATATTAGACTTCATGGAGCTTTACCTCCATTCCCCCATATACCTTCATGGTACAACCTGTGGACTTTACTTTTAAATAGAAACTGAAAGTTGTATTGAATTTAAATATTATGATTATAGAACTTTAAGTGAAATTTCACTATCACATATTTCATAAAAACTGACCTCTTTTCACTTCATGTATGTTTTAAATTATGTTTATATACAGGAGGTAATAAAAGTTGTGGATATGAATGGAGCTGCTGAATATTTTCCAAAGTTATGGTCAGATATGATCATTTTTGAACACACAGAGAGAGCAAACAATGTTGCTGCCATTTTGAGTGGGATGGTGAGGAATAAACCACAGCCATCAAGTGACCTCATCAACAGGTTTGCAGAAATTGCATGGGATGCCTGGGAGAAGCTGGAAGGCAGTGAAGATGAAGAGAAATACAGACGGTTCAGGTAATAATTACATATGGACCTACCACATAAAGCTTTCTTGTCAGGTCTTTTAGATTGCAAAGTACTTGCAGATAGATATTAAATATATAACAAGTGAAGTGTCACAAAGATATTAAGTTTGTGTATCATGTGGAGCTGTTTTTTAGTGATCCTGTATTAACTGTTGTGGTTAATAACCTGATCAAGACCACAACCATTTCTCTAACAATTCATTGCTCATATATCTCGTGTCACACTAAGTAATGTTGGAGATTGATGCACAGTAGTAAATTACTGAGCATGTTGTAGCGTTAATGCCAAATTTGTATTCAGGAGGCTCCTAGTTAAAATCTTGGTCGGTTTACCAGCTATCCTGAGGTTTTGTAGCAATTGTCAGTGTCCTCAGAAAAAGATTGTCATGAACTATGCTACATCTTATCACCTTCAAAATTCTTATCTACAGTTTATTCTCAGTTTATTGAGGGGGACCGCTGTAGCACAGTGGTTAAGGTGCTGTGCTACAAATCGGAAGGTCGCTGGTTTGATCCCAGCTGGTGTCAGTGGATTTTTCATTGACATAAAACCCTTCCGATCGCACTATGGCCCTGGGTTTGAATCAGCCTCTAACTGAAATGAGTACCAGGAGTATTTCCTGTGGGTAAAGGCGGCTGGTGCGTAAGGCTGACAACCTACCACCATCCTGTGCCGTTGTCATGAAATCTGGGAGCCTTAACTTCCTGGAACCCTCTGGGCCTGTCCAGGCCTGTAACGGGACTGCTTTACCATTACCTTCTCAGCTTATTGAATCCTAGAATTTCTGGAACCAGTGTTGTTAAAAATAACCAAGTATCTACTTATTGTGATAAGGTAACCAAACAGTTAAAATAAAAATCATAGTGGATCTTAAGACATGTTTCATTTCATTATTAATTTTATATAGCTTGTACTTTGCTATGGCATTGGACAGATTAAATAATTATTCCTAGTGTGTGGTATGTTAATGTTTTATTGATCCTTCATAATGATTATAAGACTAAATTACCATAGAATTCACTGTGTATTGTTTTTTGACAATTATTACTTCATTATGAGCCAAGTGACTTGTCACTCAATCTCACTGTATCTACCCCACTGTGACTTAGCATGGGCTGAAGCACTGCAACTTACATCTGTGTTTCTCTTTCTTCTGTTGAAGATGGACTGGCGAGATGCTTGGCGATATAATGTTGCTGTGTTTGTATGATGAGAAATTTGATCGGGCATTCGAAGTCCTCAACAAGTTGGCAAAAGATCAAAACAGCATAGTTGGAGTTCCTAACATAGAATCACTGAAGCTGTTTACAGACATGTGCATATCTCAGAATAAAATAAACGAAGCAATTGTAAGTTTAATATTAACATGTTGCTAAATACTGCTCAAGTATATAGTCCCTGTGCTGTCTTAATTGTGAGCTTCTTGGTATTTACCTTGATAATTTCTTAAATTATAAGAATTGCATGCATCCTTATTTATTTTATTGCACAAAATCTGTCATACATGATCTATATTTTTAAACTTGAATGCAGAAATGTACAGAATTTACGTTAGCATATTGTGTACTACAATCATACAGTTTCATAACTTTTTTTCACTATTTGAGGCATTAGAGATAATCCATACTTATTGTTCCTTATTTGAAGTTTTTCTGTAAATAATATTTAGTGTCTGTGGTCACAGCACAATTATGACAATGTTATGTTTTTTTAATTTAAAGTTTTCATCTGTTGAGCATTCAGATCTGTTGTTCACAAGCAGTTTATTTTTTGGAACAGCATTATCCTTGGAAAGTAGATAGTTACTCCGGTGATCAAGAAATTCCTCACCTCTTTTGAATCCTGATGGTTCCTTACCTTGTTCACAGAAGCTTTTCACTGGACCATAGCCTGAATCATTTTAACCCATTCAGCATATTTACTGTCTACTTCCGTATGATCCATTATAATGCTGATATGCTGCTGAACCGGTATCTGCCAAGTTCTCCTTCATTAAAAGTGGAGAATTACTTGAATGGGTGACTTTCATTTTCATAAGGATTCTGCTCAGTGGCAATATTATCTTGTAGCTGTTGCACCAAAAATATACAATGCCCTGGAAATACGTTTTTACAATACTCCTTATCATTTTCTTTTTCTGAAAAATCTTGAATTTCTTTGTCTGCTTAATTTAGCTTTATAGCTGTCTTGCAGATCATTTCAATGGCAATAACTATGGGATGCAATTCCAGTTTTGTTTTAATTATGCAGGGTTTTCATTTTGTCATGTCTCTGCATGGCTGTTGCAAAGGGAGCTTAATCATGTAAGAAGCCTGCATCCACTGGTTCTTAAAGGGCTCTGATTTTTTGTGTATGTAGACTTCTTTTGTTGCTGTGCTCACGGACACAATGAACTAGACATCTTGTATTAGTAATTTTACAATTTGCTACCTTTTCATTGACTTCCTTCTAGATGAGATAATTGGGGAGTACAGAGAGACAGAAAGAGATGACAGCTTTTCATTGTGTGTTTCAGAAATGCATCCAGTATGCTGCAGATGCTGGATTTTCGGAAACTGGGAAGCTTGCGCAGCAGCTTAATGGTGCTGTTGAGTTAAATGTAGAGCAAGTAGTGAGACTTACTAACATTGTGGGACAGGAAGTAATACAGTCTCCCAATATTGCATCTGTAGCAGAGCAGTAAAAATAACAGTCCAGAGTAATGTCAGTTACTCGATGTGTGAGTAAATGTGATTCACTTTTGTACTTAGTGCACCATTCTTTTTGCATTATATTTCAGCTGTCCACTCTGTACAGTGTAACCTTGTTGAACCCTTATAGAACATGGATGGATTAACAATTCCATGGAACAGACTTCTGGAACAGCTGATAGTTGATCAGTTGCTCAAGAAAGGACTCGGCTAGAAAAGGACGTAGTGTTGACACACGTGCTTTGGAGCAGTGACTAGCAACCTGTGGCCTGCTAAACTTAAGTCTCTGATGTGCAAGTATTGGTGAATACAGTCAACTTAAACTTCCCCATTGGATTAAAGGAGTACATGTTTGTGTCAGTAATAATTTTATAGAATGGAAGTCTGTGCAGTTCTTTAAAAAATTACCAAAGACAAAGACAATGACAGGCATCTCATTGACATTCTTCCAGTCTGAAAAAATAAAGTCCTATCAATTAAATGATAATTACTATATTCATTTTTATTTAAAAAATTAATACACAGTAATTTTAGTCCCTTAATTGCTTGACATAAAGAAAACTTTTGTTGACAAAGTAAGACTTAAACTGTTAACAAGTGGTTGGCCACCCATGCGGGGTGTATAGAGTTTCAAATAGCTACTGTGCAAGGAAGTGTTGCTCTGCATTGATTTAGAGTTTAATGCAGTAAACATTACAACTGCATTAAGTGGCAAATACCATGTATTTATTCCTAAGACGTGACATAACGTGAAGCAGTGTTAAGACAATCCAACATACATCAGCAACAATTTACTGATAAAAATAAAAGATATTTATCCATAAATTTATATAAATGCTTGCACTTTTGTCCATTTTAGCAGTAGTGAATAAATTCATTTTTGTGTTGGAAGCATGAATTGGGCTGACTCCGCACACACACACAAACACCACAAGTAGTTTGACCTGCAGTATGCGTTCGGCTAAGCATGGGTTCAGAGCCATGACGAGATCTGAGATATACAGAAACATCCACACCTTATCTAGCCAATATGAAACCTTTCATACTGAGCGCAAGGTCTGCTGTATGAAGGAAAATGAACAAGAAAATAAAATCAGTGAACCCTTTGGCACCAGAATTAAATGCCCAGTGTAGTCTGCTGAAGACTGGAATCTGAATTAGATTAATTTAATTTTTTCATGCATACTCTTACAAAAGTGCATCTCTTAAGAGTTTTCCTTCACATTTAAGGAAATAATATTTAGCAGTCTGCTTGTGAAAGCGTTAACCCCTCTTATTAGAGTTCCAAACGTTATTCTTCATTAGACAATCATCAAATGCCCTGGAATGCCAGCCTCTTATTACAATCTGTACTCTCATACTTGTGCTCCTCTCTCTCAAACAAAAGTGAAGCAAATGTAATCCTGTTACTTTAGTCTTGAAGATAAAGAAGCTGTCTTTCAGATAATGTACAGCAACATTAAGAGAAATCTACTCTTTCTTTTCTTGCTTCAAAATGTGGATCAACTTAATTGAAGTTCTTAAATGCATGCACTGGTGTGTACTATATCTGTCAAGTGAAAACTAAAATATAATCACACAGCTGATTATGACAGAGTAAAAGACCATCAGGCACAACTAAATACATTTATTATATACACATAATTTGGTTACAGCATGTTTTGGCCTTTGTTAGGTAATACAGAGTATCAGAATTACTTAAGAAGGATTAATGAAACTTTAAGTGTTTGGAATCAAAGTGAGATCTCATTGTACAATGAAGGTATGATTTTAAGCAAGTTACATAGTGATGCTGTCTTAAAATTATTGTCAGTTTAATGTGTGTTTGGCATCTTCAGCATTACACAGAAAGCCAGCTAAACCTATCATTTGGTGCCAACGGGTTAAGAATTGGCTTACTGTTCATTACTCATATTTATTTACAAACAATTTTTATCTACATATTAATCATTCAAAATATGAGGCTATGAAAATTTTATATTTTGAATTGTCTACTGTGTACTGTGTTTCTGTGAGCTGAAAAAGTTGGGTCAACCAAGTTCAAGGTTCATGAAACCTGCCCTTCAACTGTAATCTTTTCTAATTTATCCGATGAAATGTCACTGGGCTTGGTTTTACGTCCTTGATATATGTGTCCTTCGAGGTCAATAGCATAGTTGTGATCCAGAGGACTAGCCAGGGCTTCTTCAATTGCTTTGTCAATATTGTCAGCTGTGATATAAAATTTGGCTCTCTCCTAGAATATAATGAAAGAAAATAAGACATGATTGACTGTAAAACCCTAATATTACAACTACTGACATTTCGATCCAACTTACCTTAGCCTAATTCTGAAGTTTGTATTACATTGGTTACACCACAACATGTTCAGATTTCAAGATCCATAATCATTGTGATATTACCTTTTCTTCTCGAACAAGCTGTTCTGCCATCTCTAGCCGTTCTTTCTGTCGCTCCTCAAAAGCAATCTTCTTAGCAAGGATACTCTCCTCCCTGGCCTCCTGTAATCTTATCAGACGCTGTTCTCGTAGCAAAGCCACTTGCTTATTCCATTCCTCATTTTCCTTCATACAAAGCTGATGTTTCTCTTCTTCATCCTTAGTTTCAAGCAGTGCTGCCAAACTAGTGGCTGAAGACTCTCTGAATTCTTGGGCAAAATAATTTCTATAACAATGATAATGTGAAGTTATGCACATAGACCATGCGCCATTGAGCTACATATTTACATGTAAATCACATTATTTTACTTTAATCTTTATCATCTAGGAACAGGGGATTTAAATATTCAAGTACAGGCAGGTCTCATTTTACGTGATATCTTTTTGCATGATATTGCTGTAATGCGACTTCAGAATTTAACCACTTTTCGAATTTATACAATACTTTTCAGTTTAACGTGATTTGGCATAGACAATACATAATTTTTGGTTTAATGTGATTTGGCATACACAATCCATGGTTGCTGTTGCCTTGTGTTGGAGGCTAGAAGAAAGTGATGTCACTGTCATGCCATCAGTCACATGTATGGATTGATTACATTGGTGATATTATGACACAGCTGATGTAGCTGCCCCTTCAATGTCATTGGCTCTTGTTTCCAAAATGTGTGACATATATAAATCTACATCACCTGGTGAAATACAACTGAAAAGTCTGTGAAAGCCCATGAGTATTCAAGAGAAATTAGATGTTATAAACCAACATGAAAAAAGTGAACAGGTTGACATATGAATTGTAGCCACTGTGTATAAACACTGGAACAGCATTTCAGTGAGGTTATGTTTTACAAATTTTGGGCAGCAGGAACCTATACTCCTTGAAATTGCTTATGATCATTTCACATGAAGCTCTTCACAAATCTTCATTTACCACTGCTTTGAGGGTTGCCCCATGGCTTAGGTAGTTAGTCAACAACCTCTCACTGTGAGGGCCCAGATTCAATCTCAGTCCATGTGGGATATGTGATAGACAACAGGTTTTTCTCTGAGTACTTCAGTCTTCCCTGTCAGTGTCATTCCATGAATGCTGCACACTCATTCATTTGTCACCGACGTTAAATGTTCAGTAACAACACACAAACACCTTGAGATAGGTTTTTAATCACAACACATCTTCATGGAAGTGGTACTATGATCATAATATATACCTTCATGACTCCTAAATATTTCTCACATCTTACCTGTATGGGACTACATTATAACATTGTTGCCATCACAAGACAGTAACATAAACTCGAGTCATGGTACCAAAATAAAAGGAAAAAACCAGCCCCATCTAATCCACTCACACTAAGCTCAATCCATTACCACAGGGATTGGACAGTTCCAAAAGGGTGTACTACTCAGCAATTAAAAATTTTTAACAACCTTCCTTACAATATCAAGGGCTTACTTAGTGAGACAGTACCGTTTCTGAAAGCTTTAAAGAGGTTTTTACTCATAATTTCCTTTTATAATAGTAAAGAATATTTTAAATATCAGAGATATTCCATTGAAAATTGAATTGACAGTTTGTTTAAGGTGTTTTTTATTGTAATTTATTTATAGCTAACATTCTTCCAACACTATGTATATTATGTTAGTATTATGTGACAATGTCTATATCCACAGGATTGTATCCTAATTTGGATTTACTGAACGCAAATAAATTACATTATAGATTCTATTTTTACGACAGAACCTCACTGCATGGGTGCTAACACATTTAAAACACAAGATGCTTTCCAGCAGAGCTCCCCTTTTACATTAGCAACAAGGTCAGGTGACCAAGTCAAGTGAAACAAACTATTCGATCTGGTCAGGCAACATAACCTAACAAATCTTAAACCAATTCTTGCTGTGCGTATAAAATATGCCAACAACTTATACATACCTAACTGCGCGCATATGTGTTTTGTAGCGATCATGTAGCCTTTTGAGCTCTATTTTTTCATTCTCAGGGATCTTTGGTCTTTCTGGAATACGAAACATCTTGCTCTTAGCTACAGGTAACCACCTCGGTTTCCTTGCCCATCTCACGCAATGGACGCACACGGGGTTTATTTGTAAATCACTTGCTGCTTGTAATCCCAAATATTTAAAATTACAACCTATAGCGTTTATTGATCGTAACATTATTTGTTACTGTCAAAATCAGACAATTATACGAAAACCGCAATCGCCTACAACAGATCATTAGTAAACAGAACAATGTAATCCGTGACTATAGTAATCGGCAGATCCGTCGTCGTGCGCAGTTGATAGTACCAACCTGATAGCAAAGACAGGGAAAAATGTATTCTTTTCCCATCATTGACTACCTTGAAACATATTATTTACACCATGCAACTGAAATGTAAGTTTTATTCTACATACCGTTAACTAAAGAAACCTGTATGCTTTCCTCTATACGGTATTAGACACATCGCTGAAATGTTCATTTAAGTAACATAGTTGGCTAAAATAGCGCTCCATACTCTTATTTCACGGGTGTGGGGCGGGGGGAAATGACGTAAAAAGTCGCGGATGAATAGCGTGTTAGATCTTGGATTGTTGTTCTGAGTAAAGTGTTTAGAATATTTACATAGGATGGAGCCATATGATGTTATCGTTAATCAGCCGGTTGTTATTGATAATGTAAGCACACATTGTGTATTTTCAAATAGCTTGTGTAGGGCAATATCATGTTTCCTTAATCGTGAATACTAATATCTGTCAAATTTCACTTGAAGATAATCGCCATGTTAGGAACACTGGCACTCCCTACTATTTAAATTAACACGTTTTCCATTAATGAGAAACTTTCCCTTCATTGTCGATGGCGTACACTGTTGTCTGAAAGAATTACAATTTTATTAAAGGTGGTACAAGAGGAACGGCAGTAAGTGACAATTCTTTACCCGCATTATGGAAAGCCTAACCTAAAGGCGGGGGTTCCAAAATTATTTTTGTAGATAGTGAAGGAATGTTTGAATGTAATACTGTGAAATTTGATAGTGGGTTAGTAATCGACTCATAGAATGTATGAAGTATCATTCCACTTACCGGGGAAAACTCATAATCGCTGTTGCTTCTGCCTTTGCTGTTACAACTAATTTCAGACCATTTCACTGTTCCGAACTCCAGCAGATGATATCGGGTTTTGTACTTCTGACTTTCCCATAGCTCAACTTTTATTCTATCTTTAATGCTGAAATATTCTGTTATAAAGTAAGTCCCTAACCTGTCATTCAGTATGGATTTCACACCAGTTTCTGGACCCTACATGTACAGCTGTGTGACATGTTACTAAATTTTTATGTATATGGCAACAGTATTGCTGAATTCTGTCTGACCTCACTGAACCATTGTTTTAGTTGTTGAACTAAAAACATGTGTTAACTAGTGTAGTCTCACTGTTTTCAAAGCTTTTTTGGCCAACTCCAAGATATCTTGGAACACCTCAGAACTTTAAACTGCTGCTGTGCTAGACTTTTGTCTGTTTTCATTGATTTAATGAAGATGCATATATGAACTGAAGACATTTAGTAATGCATTATACAAACATGTTATTCCATGTAATATGGAAAAGTATGTTAATATGATAGTATGGACCACAAATGTGCTGTTTTGTGAAAATGACCACTGTATTTCTTCCATGGTAACTTGTTGCTGGTTCACATGGTGTACTATCCCAGAAGGCTTGTTTGTTTGTCACTATGAAGTTGCCTGATTGCAGGAATTAAGTTTGCTTGTGTTCTGAGAGTTATAGCCAACACAACATCACATTGGAGATTTGCCACATGTGTTCAATATTGATTGTCTGTTTCAGGGTTCAGGAGTGATAAAGGCAGGTTTTGCAGGAGATCAAATACCAAAATGCCGTTTCCCAAACTAGTAAGTTGGTATAGTTTCATGACACTGCATTTTCATAAGATAATGTTATATGTTACAGACTTTATTTCCCTCATTGACATCTTATTTTTATGTCACTGATTACATTGATGACAGCCTAAATAAATAATGTGCATATTTCTTTCATTGGGTGTACACCACATGACATTACCTCTATTACATATGTAAATATTAGCAGTATATTTCAAAATGTTGTTAGTAAGTAATCTGACAGAACATAGGTAAGAAAGAACTGTACAATAAATTCAAATGAGTGCAACTGAAAGAAATATGATGTAGCTTTGGCACTTCTGCATGCCATTGTTGGCATTAGTGAATAATGTAGAGTTATTATTTTTTCTGACCAATATCATTGGTTACTTAGTGTTGCTATCACACTGTGCATATGAGTGGTTGCTGAGTGGGCTGTAGTTTATACGGTGCATGGGATACATTAAGTTACCAATGGCATGTGTCAGATACGCTGTTTATAATACAGTAAATTTACATGTCTCTATGCACACTTGTTGGTTGTATTTCTCATGAAGGACCCATATCATTCTGTCAGGGCCGAGTCTTATCAAAGCCCATTACCTCACATGGACTGCTCCTGTGACATGTCTTTAATCCCATACCACTGCATTGCATCCAAGAAGACTTGGATCTTCAAGTGTTGTGGGGCTTTGAGAAACAGATGCTAAAGAGAATATTTGGATCTAAGAGGGAGGAAATGACAGGAGGTTGATTGCTGTTGTCTGAGACATGATGCTGTGAAGTCTGATTTTCCAATTAAAACCATCGCACTGCCTCCATAGCCAGGGTATATGTGATGCCCTGTAGTTTGGTACAAATTTATTCACACTTAAAAAGAGTTTGTGCCTCTGTCTTCAACATAGGAGTAGCAATCCTCATAATAAACATGACAAAAACTTAAGATCTTGCAACTGACAGGTGGCTGGAGAAATTTTGATAGTGTGGAAATGAATAATTTGTAAATGTCAGCAGATATTGTTATGGTTACCACTTTGTGGTAAATGAGATAGGTGGGAAATGCAACACACTTATGGGATATGAGAAATACCTACTGAAGTTTTGTTAAGGGAAGAGACCACTGGAAGACTTAATCATAGATGGGATGGTAATATTAAAATTGCTCTTCAAGGAAAGGAGTTTGGGGGTTTGGACTGTACTCACCTTGCTCAAGACAGGGATTGAGAAACAGAATAACAAACCTTTAGACTGCTTGAAAGGTGAGGAATTTCATGAGTGTGTGTGAGCAGTTTTTAATTTCTAAGGTCTGTTCGGTAGAGTTAGATGGTTAAATGTTTTGTCTAAATTGGAGAAAGAGTGCAAACATAATTACATGAAAGTCTCAAGTGGATGTATTTTTGCCAATATAAGTTGACTAGTGTGGAAAATGTTTTGTGTAAAAGTGTGTTGTTTACTAGCGTGACTGTTTATTTTGGTTTGGTAGTATTGGACGGCCAAAGCACATTCGTGTGATGGCTGGGGCATTGGAAGGCGATCTGTTTGTTGGCCCTAAAGCAGAAGAACATCGAGGTTTACTCAGCATACGTTACCCAATGGAACATGGTATTGTCACAGACTGGAATGATATGGAAAGGATCTGGCAGTATATATATAGCAAGGACCAGCTGCAAACATTCTCAGAAGAGGTAATTCATGTCTATGATTTTTATTAATGTGCATATAAAGATGATAATGTCTTCTGTTTAACACAGCAGAAAATTTGTTAATGAGATTACTACCAATTGCGTTACTGAACATTGGGTTACAGCCTTCATCTTCACAGTGTCATAACACAGTAGGAGGTTTGACAGTCACACTTAACTGCTGTGAAAGCTTGAAATCTGTAGATATGGGAAGGTCCATTAAAAAAAAAAGTATGAGAGAAACACCAAGTTAAATGGGAGTGAGTTACATTTTGTACAGACATTCTATTCAAGACATCTGTAGTTTAAAGTTTTTCCTCTTTATGCTGTGTGTGATATGTGCTGTTAATCAGTTGTCATATTACAGTTGCTTGTAATTGTGCTCCTTTCTTGCAGCATCCGGTACTGCTAACAGAAGCCCCTCTCAATCCAAGGCGGAATAGAGAGAAAGCTGCAGAGATTTTCTTTGAAACATTCAATGTTCCTGCTCTCTTTGTTTCTATGCAAGCTGTTCTTAGTCTGTAAGTAAGTCTGTGTATGTGTACACAATACCATTTACTCCTCTCATATATTTTGTTTTGTTGTACCTGTTGATGGGAGCATATTCTTTTTCTAGGCTGGGTTAAATTAGAAACACTTAAAGCATTTAATTTCACTTCTGCCAGACTCATGTACCCTCCATTCGATTTAGGCTGCAGGCCCAGTAACCAAATTCAGTCTGACTTCCTAATATGCTGCAAAGGCACACCTCACATGCCTTGGCTCAACTGGCCTGGCGCAGTGTCGTGGGTATACTGGAATGAGGAGCTTTGTGTAAAGTAAAGCACTCTACCTGTACAGCATGTGAGTGAATCAGACTTGATTTAATGTGACTGGGCTTGATTCACTGTTGTGTAGAAAGTAATGTACTGTCTGTGTTTAAACAGTGTGTGTCAGTTGTACTGTTTATAGGGATGATCTAAGCTTAAAGTCAACCAAAAAGTGCAAGGAATAGGTAATTCTGTTCTTCTGGAAATGAAATGTCTTGTGTTTGAGAGTCATAGCACTGTCTGGCTGAAACCATTTAAGTTACATGCAAGATTTTGGTGCAACACAGCTGTTCAATGTAAAAAATGAAGGTCTTTATTGGTCCTCTTCATCTGTAGTTGTAGCAGTCACATCAGCAGTATGATATGGACCAAAATGATTCCATATCCCACAACAGCACACCATGCTATATTTCTGCAAGTTGCTCAACACCAGCAAATATTTTTCAAAGTTGTAATTTTTGGTTGTGTCCATTATATAAGTAACTGTTAATAATACTACCACCATTGCAGTACTGCATTTTTTTTTTTTTTGTGTGTACCTGAGCATTTTGACTGTACAGGCTGTCAGCAGGACACTTGTATTTTTATGTTGAATGCAATTATTACAATACTGAAACTATTATGATGTACACAATGAAACATTATGAAATCTAATGGCATAAGTAGCCTTCAAATTTTGGGAAGGAAAAGGCTATTCCCAGTACTGACATAATAATCTGTAATATATGTATCAGTGGCTTGTGGTCATTTCCCAGTTTCCCACTCTTCCCATGATGATGGAAGTATGAGGTGGTTCCCAAAATGTTGGTTTTCATCCAGCTTTGTCATGGCTGATTGTCCAGCAAGATTTTTGTACATAATTTGTATTGTTCCAGTTATGCTACAGGACGCACAACAGGTGTTGTATTGGATTCAGGAGATGGAGTTACACATGCTGTACCAATTTATGAAGGTTT
>Ga0123353_10007030_pt1 | contig 15135 bp, 9 predicted proteins | sample TergutLab28metaG_3_FD_92763 | JGI IMG/M metagenome (GOLD analysis project Ga0123353, IMG submission 92763) | Labiotermes labralis P3 segment gut microbial communities from Petit-Saut dam, French Guiana - Lab288 P3 | ecosystem: Host-associated > Arthropoda: Insects > Digestive system > Gut ... | reverse complement strand
TGTACCGCCATCGGTTGTATATCGACTCCATAAATCACTTTTCGAATTATTTCAAGTTTTCTTCGATGCCGTTCTGTTATATCTAACTCTCGGTCTGGATCAATACGCCGCATGATTTCGTTCATAATGCCGCAAGGAAACGCGCCGCTACCGCACGCCGGATCAAGAATTTTGCATTGCAATAAATCGTCGGAGTTTTGCGAATACGCATCTAATGCGTTAACGACCATATAATCGACAATTTCACGCGGCGTATAATAACTTCCGGTAATTTTGCGTCTTGTTTCCTTGCTGTCCGCATCAATACATGCTAATAAACTTTCAAATACTTTGCCAATGAATTCAGGGTCAACGGTATCGCCGTATTCTGCTTGATCAAGTAAATCGTCTAATGTTAGTTTGTATTGATACTGCGATAAAATCCGAATGATACCGGCAACGTTATAGTTTCCTCCCAACGCTTCGAGGTGTCGCGATCGCACATCTGAAAAGAAAAAATCATCGTTTAGTGGAACGTCATCTCCTTCATGTTCGTTAAAAATTCCGCCGTTGAGAAAAGGGATTTGTTTGAATTGTTCTGTAACAGGACTACCCTTTTTTATCAGATTTTTTTGTTCGATGTTGCTACGTTCATTGATCGGCGTGTTGAGACAGCGAAAAAACAGATTGCATAGTATTGCATTATAGTAGCGGAACTCGTTATCCTTGAGGTGTTCCTTGACAAAACGTTCGTCGAACAAATTATCAGGAACGAGTCCTTTTTCTTGGAGAAAATAGCAGAACAGCAACCGGACTACGAGTCGAAGTGCAATTTCAGGGTCGGGCAGTTGCTCGCTTGCCCAATAGTACCAGTTTCGGATTTCGAGATAAAATTTATTGCCGAGTGCTTGCCGCTTGATTTCGTCTTGGTAGAGTTGCTCTTTGATGACGGCAAATGCTTTTTCCAAGTCGCCGACAGTGCACTTGACCCACTCGGTATCGTGTCCGGTGCCGAACTGCTGAACTTGAAAACCTTGCTCTTTCAGGTAGCGGTGTATCTTTTTGTCAATGCCAGTGCGATCCGCAATAACGGCATCCCGCCAAACGATTACTTTCTCTACGTTGAGTTCGCGCCCTTGCTGTTCGACACGTTTTTCTACGCTACCATTGGTTTCTCCGATTTTGAGAAACCCGTCGTGTTGCGGAATTCCCGGCGCAGTGTAGGCGTAGAGTTTCATGAAAGTTGATTATACCATAAGAGCGACAAAAAATATCAGGGAATTCACTGACGATTCTTGACCCTGCTACGAGTACAATCACGTGAATTTGTACTTTCTCACAAAAACACCATGCCAAAATTTACACGGTGCAAAATTGCTCGTACTCCTTATTTTACAGCACGAAACGCCTGTTTTTCGAAGGTGTTTTTACGATTCGACCCTCAAGATTTCGCTGAAAACCACTGTTTCGCATCAGAAATACAGGACTCCCAGCGACTTTCATGGGGGCTTATATGGAGTCACATTTCGTGGCAAAAAACCGCATTTCGCACTGGAAATTCCAGTGCGAAACGAAATGCGGCGATGGTCAAGTGGTCGAACATTGCGTTGCTCGTGCGCCGTCTTGCTCCCAAAAAAAATGTCCAAACTTTTCATTATCGAGACAGTACGAAAAACGCTTAAAATGAAAGTGCTTGATCTCCAAATAGCCTCTTAGTGGGACGGGGACAGAAAAAATCGAAAATTGCTATTGGAGATTATCGGAAAGTGTGGTAGGATGACACAAGATCGTACACAGGTTCGATGGATCGTACCCAAGTTTTAACCCTTAACAAAGGAGTATTGCATGTCACGGACGACAGTCGTGGAAAACGAACGTACATTTTTAACCCATCAAGCGGAACCCCGCGTCAACATTGAAGAGGTCATCACCCACTGTGGAGACGATGACCTGCACGAGGACTTCCGGTCTGCCGATTTTTTTGGCGACATTGGAACCCGACGGAACAGACTCGCCGATGAAGACGATTGCTTTGCCGATTTCATCTCCGCAACATCCGAAGTTGATCCCGATTCTGATGAAGACGAAGAGGACATCGGTATCGAACGAGGAAACGACAAAATTCAACTGTCGGTCACAGTTTGTCAAGAAGACCCCGAAGAGGACATTGAGCATATTTTGCCCCTAACGGCAGAACCGGAGAAATGGAACAGCGATCCGATCCGGCTGTATCTTGCCCAAATGGCAAACATCCCGCTTTTGACAAAGGAAGAAGAGGTCATCTATTCCAAGCGGATCGAAAAATGGCGGCGTGCGTTCCGACGATGTGTGCTTGGTTCCCCCTTCGGTTTGCACAATGCGTTCCAGACGCTCACCAAAGTTTTTCACGGTCAACTCGCTTTTGAGCGGACGATCAGCGAGAAACTTTCCAAAACGCAGGTTCTCCATCGAATTCCGCAGCATTTACGGACGCTCGGTCCGATGCTGAATGCGACCTCCTCGGATTTTAATCTCTTGGTACGAAAAAGTACCAAGAACAAGAAAAAGATGAAGCCGCAAATTCGGCAACGGATCAAACAGCGGCACCACCGAGCACTGCTCCTCGTCGAGGAAATGAATCTGCGCAACCGCCGGGTTTATGCGGTGATGAAGCAACTCGAAACGATGGCTGCCAGAATGGATGAAATTATCCGTCTTCTGGACGATTCCAGTGTCAAGATGATGCCGGATCGTCGGGCATTGTTGAAAAAAGAGTTGCGTCGTCTGATCCGAACGGCACAGGAAAGTCCGAAGGCATTGAGCCGCCGTTGCAAAGCAATGAAGCGGTTGCTGCGTGAATACGAAGAGGCAAAGGGGGAAATGTGCCGAAGCAACCTGCGGCTGGTGATTTCCGTGGCAAAAAAATATCGGAATCGCGGAATCAGTTTTCTCGACCTGATTCAGGAAGGCAATACCGGTCTTATGCGAGCCGTCGATAAATTCGAGTATCGGCGTGGGTTCAAGTTTTCGACGTATGCAATCTGGTGGATTCGGCAGGCAATTACGAGAGCGATTGCGGAACAATCCCGAACGATTCGGATACCGGTTCACATGATTGATGCGTTGTCCCGCATCCGCAACAGGGTACGGGAAATATATCAGGAAACGGGTCGGCAACCGAGCATGCACGAGGTTGCAGAGGCGACAGAGATGTCGGTCGAAGAAATCCGGCGCACGATGTTGATGGGATCGCATCCGATTAGTTTGGAACATCCACTTGGCGAATCGGAGGACGGTTGTTTCGGAGAATTGGTGGCGGATACCAGTGTGGAACGCCCGGAACGTTCTGCCTCGAACGATCTGCTAAAAAAGGAAATCGGCAAATTGCTGAAAGTGCTGACGTACCGTGAGCGGGAGATCATCAAGTTGCGGTACGGCTTGGAAAATGGATATTCTTACACATTAGAAGAGGTGGGACGCATTTTTCAGGTCTCGCGGGAACGAGTCCGTCAGATTGAACAGAAGGCGGTCGAAAAGTTACAGCAACCCGGTCGTTGCCGGCACCTTGCCGGTTTCCTGCAATCGGTCGAAGACGCTTAAGAGCGCGTCCCTAAACCCTACGAAACGGGAAACTTTCGGTATAATAGTAACGCAAAACGCTAACACTTTCCTGTGAAAGCCGTCATGGATTTTGACAGTTCAGACTCGGTTCGTAATGCGAATCCGTTAAACTACCTGCAAGAAGTTACCTTTCATTCTCCGCTTTCGCTCGAACTTGGCGAAACGTTGCCGGAGGTCCGCCTTGTTTATGAAACTTATGGCGAACTCAATGCCCGAAAAGATAACGCCGTTTTGATCTGCCACGCCCTTTCCGGCGATTCCCACGTCGCTTCGCACGATGCCGACGACGATCCCGGCTGGTGGGAAATTTTGGTTGGTCCCGGAAAACCGATCAATACCGACCAGTTTTTCGTGATTTGTCCCAACTGTATTGGTGGCTGCCGGGGTTCGACGGGTCCCAATGACATCAATCTGAACACCGGCAAGCGGTACGGAATGGATTTCCCCGAAATTACTATCGGCGATATTGTCGAAGCCCAAAGCCGGTTAATCGAACATCTCGGCATTACTCGCTTGCTGGCAGTGATCGGCGGATCGCTCGGCGGAATCTGTGCGATCGAATGGGCTAAACGGTTTCCAGATCGACTCTCCGCTGCCGTTCCGCTTGCGGCAGGTCCGTACCTTACCAGTCAGGCTTTGGCATTCGATATTGTTGCCCGAAATGCGATTCACAGCGATCCCAATTTCCATGAAGGTCAATATCACGAGCATGGCGTGGCTCCGGCTAATGGATTGGCAATCGCTCGAATGTTAGGACACATCACCTATCTTTCCCGCGAGTCGATGATGAAAAAATTCGATGCGACCCGAAATCAGGGACGCAAAGTCGATACTAAGTTTGAAACGAAGTTTTCCGTCGGTTCGTATTTGGCGTATCAAGGAGACAAGTTTGTTGAGCGGTTTGATGCGAACAGTTACGTCACAATTACGATGGCGATTAACAACTTTGAACTGGGAAGCACGCCGGAAGAACTGAAAAAATCGCTACGGAAGTCGATGTGCCGATGGCTGATTGTGAGTTTTTCAACCGACTGGCTTTTTCCGCCGTTTTTGTCGCAACAAATCGCGGAAGCGTTGCTTGCTCTCAACAAGCGAGTCAATTATTGCAACGTGCCGAGCGAGTGCGGACACGATGCGTTTTTGCTGGAAAATGATTTTTATCTTTACGGTGAAATGATTAGAGCGTTTTTGAAGAACGTTGCGATTGAACAGGAATCGGGCACTTTGCTGCCGTTTTCGCGATCAGATCGTTTGGATTACGAACAGATTCTCGATTTGATTCCTCATGGAGCCTCTGTGCTTGACCTCGGCTGCGGTGGCGGCGGACTGCTGGCTCGGCTTCGGCAGCGAGAAAGTAGTCAGGTGCTCGGTTTGGAAATTAACGAGCAGTACGTTTTGCACTCCATGCAACGTGGCATTGATGTTGTGCAGGCAGATTTGAATACGGGACTGGGAGCGTTTGAAAATGGGCAGTTTGATTTTGTGGTCTTGTCCAAGACGTTGCAGACGATTCGTGACGTTGAGTTTGTTCTCGACGAAATGCTTCGGGTTGGAACGCGGTGTATTGTCAGTTTTCCGAATTTGGGTTATTCCGAACACCGCCGCCGGTTGTCGGAAGAGGGACGTGCGCCGCAGATATTGCACGATGCCGTGCCAATGGAGTGGTACAACACTTCGGACGTTCGTTTTTTAACACTAGCCGACTTTGAAGACTTTTGCCGAAAAAAGTCCTTTCGGATACATGCGTCGATCCCCTTGGACACACAGAATCAAAAACAGGTTACGGAAAATCCCAACGAAAACGCCGATGTTGTCATCATGGTATTGAGTGCGGATTAGTACATTCCCAAAATAGGAGTTTGAATAAAGAGCCGGTGAGGCAACGCAATCCCCGGATAACCGGCTTTCATCATTTCTCACTTTGCCATTTCCCGGAAGTATTGTTCGATGATGTCCCTGTAATACGCCGGAAATTCCTTTTCGATTTTCAGCAGTGCGTCGTCCCGTTCTTTCGGTGGCAGATTTCCCCAGTTGTCCCCCGGTGAAAACTCACGGCGATCCACATTGCCCGATCCCTTCTGTTTCAGCCGATAACTGTCCTCCGCCGGATTGCCTGTCTGTCCACCATCGCCTTGTTGCTTCTGCTTTTTTGCCTGTTCTTCTATTTTTTGAATCAATTTTTCCAACGATTGCAAAACGTCTTCTTCGGCTTTTTGCGTGTCGTCATCGGTGCGTCCTTTTCCCAACCGGCGGCGGGCATCGTCCATCTGTCGTGAAATTTTTTCCGGGTCTTCTTCCTTTGCCTTTTTCTCCCAATCGAATAGAAGCAATTTTGCCAACTCGGCATGTCGGCGGGGAACACTTTCCCGTTCAGCGATTTCCTGAAACTGTTTGAGGGCGACGAGTCCTTCTTCCTGCTCGGAAAAATGGTGAAACACAACGGCTTTGGTAATCAACACGCCTGCCGGATCAATGCTGTTTTCCGGTGTTAAGTCCTTCAAAACATTTTTTGCTTCATCGAAAAGCCGGGCATGAACCAATCGCAGAGCAAGATAGTATCGTAGCGATCCGAACAGATAGTTTGTTTGAGTGCTGCTGGCGTGAATGTTTAGAGGTGTCTGCGGCAGTACCAGCGGCTTCGCAAAGGCTAGTTCCTGCCAAGCAAGAGAATCACACCGTTCAAGGTATTGTCGGATGGGTACTGAGGAGCGGCGCAAAATACTAATCACTTCATTGAATCGGGCGGTTCCCGATGTCGAATCAGACAAGTTTTCCCCTTCTTGGAGATAGGGGGCAAGTTCGGCTCGGACAACATCGGTTTCCGGTGCAGTCCAAAGGGGACTTACCGAAGCGAAGAGAAAAATGAATGAAAACGCCATAACTGTTATTATAACCGGATTCTCTATCAGATTGCACATGCAAGAGCGGCAGGCGTAAATCCACTGATTGGGGAGGACGGGATTTTTACCCATTTGCTCTTGCTAAAAAACCGAGAAAAACAGTACACTTCACCGGAACTGCCAGGAATTTGAGAAAAAATTAAAGAAAAATTAAAGTTTTCACTGATTTGGCTGTAACGATTTTACCGATAACAGGGACGGAGACCACATGAGGGTACTTCTTCAACGGCTTCCAAAAACGGTTTATGATGCCTAATTTTGCGGACAATTTCAGATCAACGGTTTCGAGCAATGTGAAATGCATGTTACACTCGTTTGTCGCCGCTCTTGTGTTCGCCAGCACGTTGGTCATCGCCACCAATGAAGGGATTGGCAGTCCGACCAGCCGCGTTTCCCGCCTCGAACAAAACGACCCGACAGAAGGACAGCAGGCAACGTCTATTCCCACCGACAATAAATTTCTTGCTTCTCTGCGTTTTTGGGAAAAGGGCAAGAGCAAGCCGCAGTCGGTTCCCGAAGCGAGTGAACAGCTGCCGCACCAACCGAAAACTACGTCGGTCGCAAAAAATACCCCCGTCGATCAGTCGAACGTTCCAGTGGCGGATAATTTGGCAACAGGTTTAGCCCCGGAACCGCCGCCGAATCCTTTCACGGAACATGTATCCGCAGTCCTGGGAGATGCTCCTCTTCCGAGGCAGTCGCCAAACTTTGTTTACGATTCCGGCAATAGCGAGGTATTGACACCACAGGAAGCGATGCCGAGAACGGCATCCTATTTGTCTTATTCTTTTGACACAAGGGATTGGGTTGAATTTTTTCCCGGTCAGCAAGCACAAGACGCAGTCCGTGAAGGAGTAGCCCATGAGGAAGTGGCGGTTACTCAGAAAACCTCTCTTCGTTTGTCCGAATCGAATTCACCGCACAAAATGGGTGATGAAGATGATGACTGGAATGGGCACGCAACGACGCTTATTGCCTCTGTCCAACACGATCCCCTGCAAACTGCCGCAACATCCGTCGTTCCTGATGAAACCCCAGCTGAGAAGCCGCAGATTGACTTGTCCCCTTCCTATCAAAAACGACTTCCTTACGTGCAAACTTGCGGAGTGGTTGTTGTACAAGCGAACTTTCCGTTGACAGAAATCGCTTCGATTCTTGACGAGATCAACCTGTTACAACACGATTTGAACCGTTATGTGGGTGTACCGGACCCGAAAGAAAAAATCGAATTATGTCTTTTCAAAGACAAAGATTCGTACACCCGGTTTTTGAGGGAATTTTTCCCCAGAGCACCGACCGATAGACGGGCTTTATACGTTAAACTGGATCAAAAACCCGGTACATTGATGGTGCAAAAATTGAACGATTTTGAAGTTGATCTTCGGCACGAAATGACCCATGCCATTGTTCATGCATCGATTCCGATGGTACCAATTTGGCTCGACGAGGGACTGGCAAAGTATTTTGAGGTGCCGCCTCATGATCGGGCAGGTAAGAATCCGTATATGTCGCAAATCCGGTGGAATGTCCGAATGGGAACCGTTCCGTCGCTTGATCGGCTTGCCAAATTGGAAACGATTGACGACATGGGAACTAAAGAATATCGAGACTCTTGGGCTTGGACTCATTTCTTAATTCACCGTTCGCCGGAAACGCATCGGCTGTTGGCAGCCTATTTGCAACTGTTGGCAAAGTGTACCGGCACGGATGGGGAGTATAGTGCGACGGGTTCTGAGATGCCACTTCCCGGCAGAAGAACTGTGGGCTTCACCCTCACCAGTACACGGGAAAAGGACCCGTGGATTCCCTCATTGAAACTCTATTTGGACGACATCGTGCCTAATCAGCGGGAAGCATTCAAGGAGCATTTCAATTCTGCGGAAAGGTAGTTTGCAGAAATTGATTTATCAGTGAATTTCATTAAAATATGCTGACGCTGTTCTTCTTAATACCCATTCATGCTGAAATCTGCCCGCGAAATTGACCGAATGAGGAAAGCGGGATTGTACGTCTGGCACGCTTTGCAAATCGCCGAAAAATTGATCCGCCCCGGTATTACAACAGGAAAAATTGATGCCCGAATTGAACAATTCTACAACGATCACCATGTTGTCCCTCTTTTCAAAGGGGTTCCGGGAAAAGTGCCGTTTCCGGCGGTAACATGCATCAGCGTCAATGAGCAGGTCGTTCACGGTATTCCGGGTGACCGGGTGTTGCGAGAAGGGGACATCGTTGGAATCGACACCGGTTGCAAGATATTGGATGCCGGTTCGCAAATCAAAGGCTGGTGCGGCGATTCGGCTCGAACATTTGCCGTAGGGAAAATTACCGCGGATCAGCAACGGCTCATGGATGTTACCGAGGGAATGTTGAACATTGCGATTGCAGAGATGGGCAAAGCGGCAAGTTGGTGTGTGGTCGCTAAAAAAATGCAGACTCTCGCTCACAAAAACGCATTCTCGGTGATCGAAGACCTCGTGGGACACGGAATCGGTCGGGAAATGCATGAAAATCCACAAGTGCCGAACTATGTAAGTCAAAAGGTGATGCAAGCCGACTTTAATTTGGTACCGGGCGTTGTGCTTGCCGTCGAACCGATGGTCAATATCGGAACAAAAAAGATACGTACTCTTCGGGATCATTGGACGATTGTAACGAGCGATGCCAAGCCGAGTGCGCATTTTGAGCACACATTGGCACTGACTTCTTCAGGCGTTCGAGTCTTAACTGGACCGCCGGAAAATGACACCGAAAAAATTGATATTGCCAAGTACGTGGACGAACATTGAGAGTGTATGGGACAGTCCTATTCAAATCGCCCAAGATTTGATAGAATACTACCCGTCGAGAAGTTGAGGCTTTGCCCCCCAAAACACAAAAGCCGTCCTTACAGACGACTCGTGAGCAGAAATCCCGGATAGCGTGGGAAAACCAAAAAGTGTTAAAAATCCCTTGTTTTTTGCTATCCTGCGGTACTCCGCCGGAACTTGCGGGTTGGCGGTTTCACCCGCAATTTCCGCTTCGCTTCATTTGCGGCTCTTGTAAAAGTGTAAGTTATTGACGTTGAGCAGTATGGCAAGGAATCATCCCATGAAACATTTCATTTTTATCATCACCGTTGTCTTTGCGATGTCAAATCATGTCCCCGTATGTGCCGACACAAGTGTTCCGATTTACCTCGGCACTTATACACGCGGTACCGACGATGCAAAGGGTATTTACCTTACATGGCTCAATTCACAAGACGGCAGTTTGACCGAACCGACACTCGCTGCCGAGGTGGCGCGTCCGGCGTTTTTGGCAAAGCATCCGACACAGCCTCGGCTCTACTCCATAAGCGAAAGCGGACAGGAAGCGGGCAGTCCCATCCATGCGTTTGCCGTTGATCCGGCAACATTCGCTCTGACGAAACTCAACGAGCAGTCCGTCCCTGTGCAAGGAGCATGTCATCTCGGCGTGTTTGCATTGCCGATGGAGTTTGGCGAACCCCAAAAGTATGAGTTCAGTGGAAAATATGCAGTCGTCGTTGCTTGTTACAGCGGTGGCGCAGTAGCATCATTGCCGCTGACCGATGATGGACAACTGGCTCCTTATGCCTCGATCCATAAACACGTCGGTAGCGGTCCCACACCGCGTCAACAACAACCTCATGCCCATGCGGTGTATCCGTTTTCGCCATTAGGGTTAAGGGTAGCCGTCCCCGACTTGGGGGCTGATAAGTTGTTCTTCTACTGGACACAACCAGATGGAAAATTATTACCTGATAGCATCGGCGAGGGCAATTTGGAGTTACCACCGGGAAGCGGACCACGACATGCGGCTTTTGCATCGGGGACAAGATCGACGACATTTATTCTTAATGAACTCAACTCGACGATCAGCGTTGCCACTCCTATACGTTCTAGGGGTGGATCGCAACCATTAGAACTCCGGCAAACTATTTCAACTTTGCCCGAAGGCAAAGTAGTAGAGAACAACACCGCGGCGGCAATTTTCCTGCATCCGAATGGACGGTTTCTCTATGCTTCCAATCGTGGTGATGATTCCATTGCGCTGTTTCACTTCGATGGTGAGAAGCGGTCCATGGAAAGTGTTTGGGGGGCAGATGGTCCCAAACATCCCCTACACGAGAAACTGCTTGAGTTCATTGAGACAGTGCCTTGTGGTCGCCATCCACGTTCGTTTGACATTTCGCCTGACGGCAAATGGTTGATTGTTGCCGCAATGCATGATGATCTGGTTACAACCTTCCGTATTGATCCCGGCACCGGACGGCTCACCCCGACGGGACATGCTATCTCCATTAAACAACCCGCCTGCGTGTTGCCGATTGTGATGCAAACCGTTGAAGAACGTGCCGCTATTCGGGCATTACGACTCGATAAAACAGAAACGACTGATGCCGATTTGGAAAAGATCGCTACCGAGTATCCGAACCTTGTCGAACTGACACTTTCCGAAACCAACATTACCGATACCGGTCTTGCGCCGCTGGTGAAACTGACCAAATTGCGAAAGGTTCGGATCAGCAAAACGGCAATCACCGATGAAGCCGCCAAAGTGCTGGCACAGATTCCGTCTCTGGAAGACATTGATGTCAGTCAGACTGACTTCGGCGACAATGGTTTGAAAGCGTTACAACCTCTTGAAAAACTAAAACGATTGAATCTTTACACGACGGAAATTACCGATAAGGGACTTGCCGTTCTGAAAGATTTTAAGTCACGGAAAACATTGATTTGGCTCAATATCGACAGGTGTTCGCTGACCGATGAGGCGATTTCCTTTCTTTTTCCGCTCGAAAATCTGGAATGGCTGCATCTCGGTCGGACTCGGTTGACTGATACCGGTCTTGCTGAGTTAGCCAGAGTCGCAACGTTGAAAGAAGTATCCGTGACCAACACCAACGTTACGGTGGAGGGGGTGAAAAAATTCAAGTCGGTACTGCCTGAATGTAAGGTCAACGAGAATGCAGAGGAAAAACAGCATGTCGCACCGTGAAAACGAATCCATTTTGTTGGAGGTACTCAACGAACAAGATGAACTTGTTGTCGATCTGGAAAGGGTGCGAACGATTTGTGAAACAATCCTTGCCGATAGTGAAATCCGAGGTGGCAAAATAAATGTCGTGTTGGTTGATAGCGACACGATCCAGCAGTTCAACAGGGATTTTTTGCAGCATGACTATCCGACGGATGCAATCAGTTTTCCCCTCGAAGATCGGCGAAGTGAAGGGTATCTCGAAGGAGAGGTACTGGCTTGTACCGAGATCGCAAAGGACCGTGCCGCAGAGTTCGGCTGGACCGCCGAGGAAGAATTGTTGCTGTACATCGTTCACGGAATGCTTCATCTTGTTGGTTTTGATGATGCCACACCGGACCAACAAACCGTGATGCAGGAAAAAGAGCGGAGTTATTTGGCAACACTGGGTATTCAAGTTCCTCACTGGAATTGGGACGACTGGGACTAATCCTGGGAAGTGTCAATCAACTTGTTCCTGCCAAACTTGCTACAATCCGTACATTCGGCACAAAAAAAGGGATTCCGAACCATTGTGCGGTCATTCCGATGCCGGAGTGCGGCTTCAGACACCGATAAGACCACGAGGGATTCCCCCGTCCCTAGTTGCCGCCGAATTTTGAACGTGGTAAAATAGGGAATATAGTCAATTTTGAACCCTTTTGAAGGAGTCTCCGAACAATGAGAGGCAATGCTTGGCAAATTACCGCGATTATTGCGATCATCTTGGTCGTTGTGTTGATTGTTCCACTCGTGATCATGGGACGAAATTTTCAAACTCTGGTCGATCAAGCCGATCAGGCAAAGAGGGAAAAAGGTGAGGTCGCACAGAAGGCGGCAACATTGGAAGGTGAGGTCACCTCGCTAAAAACTCTGATCGACAAGCCGGATGCCGCCCTGACAGGACTACAAAAAACACACGTCGAGGATATGGAAAAAGCCGTACCCGGTGAAGATAACGCCATTAAGACGTACCATGCCGCTGTAACCGTTTTGCTCGAAGACCTGGATCGTGTACGAAGAGAACGCGAAGAAATGCAGAAACGATATGATCAGTTGGAGTCCGATTTCAATGATGAAAAGAGCAAAAATGAAAATGTGGTTGCCAAAATAAGGGCTGATTTGGATGGGGCGAGGAAAACCCTGAACAATACGGAAACAATTTTTTTTAGGTCAAGGGCAGAGTACGATCAGAAGTTGAAAAATGCACAGGAAACGCAAAACACGAGTCTTGCCCGAGTAGAAAGAGAAAAGTTCGACTTGAATGAACGGTTACAACAGGTTGAAATCGCCAGTAGGGACATTCGGGACACCAATACCACACTGGCGGCTCTGTTGGAAGATGTCCGAAATCCCAACGTGGAGTATCCTGCGGGCAAAATTATTTCTGTCGATCAACAAGCAGGACTGGCTGTTGTCAATCTTGGTAGTGCGGATGGTCTGCTGGTAAGGACGATGTTCAGCGTCTATCACTCTTCCATTACGGGATTGACGTTCCGAACTGCCCCTGTCGGGCGTGATCCGATTCATTGCGACGTTTGCAAGCGGGAAATATCACGTGATGTCAGCAAAGCCAGCGTCGAAGTGATGCGAATTCTCGGTCCCCATCGGGCGGAAGTCCGAATCCTTGACGACATTTTGACCGATCCGATTATGGTGGGGGATGTTGTCTATTCGCCGATTTGGAAGCCGGGACAAAAGTTACGTTTTGCTCTAACCGCCGGAATGAATTTGCCCGGTGCGGTCGCTGGTTCCGAAGCGGTGAGACGGTTGATCGAATCGAACGGCGGTGTGGTTGATTGCTGGATCGAAGACTACGTGGAAAACGAAGAAGATTACTTACAGGGTGCCATTTCCGACCTGACGAATTTCATTGTTGTGAACGAAGAAGCCGCTCGGGATTTGAATCCTGAAGTTGCCCGAATTCAGGAAGGACTTCTGGCAAGTGCAAGAAACAGAGCGATCAAGAAGATCAGTTTGGGGGACTTGTTGAGCCGGATGAGTTGGAAAAATGTAACTCCGGTTTACACATTTGGTTCGCAAACGTTCACACCGGAAATGCGAGTCGTGCCGCAACATCAGGGAACCGTTCGTTATTCGGGCGGACATGTTTCCCCTAAGTTCACGCCGGACAATGCAGATGCACGAGTAGATGCCAGGGATGCAACGCCGATTCGTGATTCGACGGGTATCGTTTCTCCGTTATTTTCCGATAAAGCCCCGCCGCCTCCTTCCAGTAGCGGCAGAACAAGCAATCTGTTTCGTCCGAGAAGCCCTTCAACGGAATGACGGATACTCTCTTATTTCCGTCTCCTCCTTGCCAAGCCGAGTCCCACCAGTCCCAGACCCAACATCACCAGTGTCGCGGGTTCCGGGACGAAACCATCGCCACCGCCAGTAGTATCCCACGACAAAATTCCATTGAAGGCATTGTAATTCCAGTTACCGGCAGTCCAGAATTCGCTACCATCAAAGAGGTCGAACTCGAAATTTCCCCAAATGCCCTTAAATGAAATCAAGTCGCCAGTGGCAGTTGTTGCACCGAAGAGATCACCGAGAAAAAATTCTCCCGTATTGCCATATACCTCGTAAAAGGAGCCGCCAAAATCGGACATGTCGAGCCAAATGTTACCGTTGTCCAAATTAACATTTCCCGCTTTGATGCCGGAAAAGCCGGGTTCCGAACCATCGGTGAAAGCGGTAATACTAATGATTCCCGCTCCATTACCGTCGAATTTGAGGTTCTCGACGATGCCCCAGTCGCCCGTGTTGTTCGCAGAATCACCCACAAGGGTCAGTGTTCCGATGGTGCCGGTGCCATAAAACATCTGCCTCTGCCCGCCGAGTACGAAATGTTCTGCTTGACTGCCATCGTACGTCCCGCTGGTGTAAATCAAATTGTCGATCCTGTCGAGATTGTTAACCATACCGCCATTGAGGAATACCGTTTCGATGACACCGTGACCATTGTTTAGCGGCACACCATCGTTAACAATTGCTGTACCGATTCTGGTACCATTACTAGCACTACTAGGACCAGGATCGACAGCAACCCAATTGTACACACCATAATACATTGCTCCATTGTCCTGAACGACTGGCGTGCCGTTACCGGTGCTCTGAATAATTACCGTGTCAATGGTGCCTGTATTGTTCGACAAATATCCGTAGTCGTTGACCGTAACCGATCCGAAGGAGGAACCATAATTTGTCAAATATCCACCGTTGTAAACGACTGCTGATCCGATGGAGCCGTTGGTTGAGGAAAGTCGTCCACCGTTGTTGATGGTTGCCGACTCTATGATACCACCGCTCTGGTTTAATCGCCAAAAGTAAGCAGGGTAAGGCGGCGCAACCCCATTGGAACTGACGATTACTGATTGGGCACTACCCAGAGTGTAAGTGGGGTTGAAAATGGTACGTCCTCCCGCTCCATACATTAGGGTATCTTGCGGATAAGTATAAAATGGCACTTCACTCCCATTGACGAGGATTTGCCCAACGGCTGCGGGCGGCAATTGAAGAGTGCAGCGCGGGTTTTCCCCAGATTGGATTGATTTTGGGTAGATTTTCGGGATCGTTTCCCTGATTTTTCCCTTTCATTCTGGTCGTAACCCATGCTTTGCGATATGCACTT
>Ga0123353_10007029_pt1 | contig 15136 bp, 10 predicted proteins | sample TergutLab28metaG_3_FD_92763 | JGI IMG/M metagenome (GOLD analysis project Ga0123353, IMG submission 92763) | Labiotermes labralis P3 segment gut microbial communities from Petit-Saut dam, French Guiana - Lab288 P3 | ecosystem: Host-associated > Arthropoda: Insects > Digestive system > Gut ... | reverse complement strand
TGTGTGTGTGTGTGTGTGTGTGTGTGTGTGTGTGGATGTGTGTGTGTGTGTGTGTGTGTGTGTGTGTGTGTTGTGAGACCTTCATATGTTCAAGAGAAACATTCAAACCACTGATTAAAAATGTCACAAGCTTCATTTTGGGTGCAAAGTGGGTGACCAAGTTAAGTCCTGGGCCCCTCATGTTTGCTGTGCAACATGTGTTGGGCTTGTTTGTGGTTGGTTCGTGCCACATGCCCTCCGCCGAGCCTGTAGTTTAGAGAGAACCAAAATGCCATTCATCAGACTGTTATTCCTGTTGAACAGAGTATCTTTCGGACGATTACTTCCAAGTCCAAACACAGGTGATATAGCCGAATGTAATATCAGCTATGAGACCCGTTCCACACAGTGACGGAATGCCTGTACCGAAACCATCAAATAATGTGGCCATTGATGAAGACAACTCCGATGCTGATGAAGTTCATCCAGACAAGGCGGGAGAGCGATTAGATATTGATTCAACATTTGAACAAACGGTCCATCCTCAAAACCTCATTTCACATCTCAAGCACATCTTAATGACCTAATTCGTAACTTAAGTCTGTCACTACAATATGAACTGTGTGAACTGTGTGAACTGTGTGGACTGTGTGAACTGTGTGAACTGTGTGGACGGTGGTGTCATTACAGTGGAAAAGGTTTATAGGAGTTTTGAAAAGGTTTATAGGAGTAGTAAGTGATGAGAAGTGAAGGACTGGGGTGAAAGCGTGAGTGAATTAATGATTGTAAAAGAAAAACAATTACAAGAAACTGTACACAGTACTCTCTTGCTTGGGTGTTTTTATCTTTTGTACATGTTGTAAAATTCTAATTTGTCTCGTGTGTATTGTTGCTATTTTTAAGTTGTCTTGTGTGTAATTGTTGTTGGTTGGCCGTGTGTATTGTTGTAGTTATCTTATGTGTATTTGTTGTACTGGGTGTGCATTGCTGTTTTTTTTTTTTACTTTAGATGCCAGACTGCTGGCTAGAAGTCAGTACTCGTAAGGTCCTGCGACCAGCCACCTCGACACAGGTTTTTCTTGGTTTCCCTGTGTCTATAAGCAAATGCTTCTCATGTAGCCCTCCCGACTTAAATCTAGTAGTAACCAATTTCATGTTTTGTTTACATGTAAAATAACCACTGCCACCGGGTAACAACCCAATTGCAGTAAATAAATATATTATTTTATTATATATTATAAAAATTAGGGCTGAAAATAGAATCTTCTCCAGCAGGACGCTAAAATACACCCCATCCCCGCAACCACAAGGAAGAATTCAAACAACTGTGAAACAGCCAGAGATCTTGTGAAGAGCTACAGAACTGTAGGATGTAATACGTATGTCCCTAACAATACATTTCTTAGACTCACACTGGGGCTTCTTCCCTGAAAACCGTGACTCCGTCAGTGACGAGCATGAGGAACGCCTTTACGGATATTTCCTGCATCGAAAGTCAGTACCAGAGCAAGTGGAAACCAAGTATGCTGGATGACTGCTGCTGGGCTCTTGACAGAAATGCTCCACAGGCGAAACACAGCAGAAAATCAACCGAAATCACCCATTAGGTAATTACCAGAGGTCATGTTTTAGTAGGGAAATACAAGTTTTTATTGAAATGTAACTGTATTTCGGGGCACGCCGTGGCGTAATTGGTTGAGACACTGAGCTACAAGCCTGAAGGAACAAGGTTCGACTCCAAATGGGGTGGGTGAAATTAATCCTTCCGGTAGTACTACGGCCTTGGGTTCGACACAGCCTCTAACAAGAATGAGTACTTTCTGGGAGGCTATATGCGGCCGGTGCCTAGGGCTGAAAACCTTAAAACCTTCACGGGCCGACTGTCTGGAAATATGGAAGCCTCAAATTCCTGGAACACTAGGGGGCCCGTCCAACCTCTATAGGGATAGTTTTACCTTTTACCTGTTTGTCACTTGAAAAACCTTGCGTCATGCAGGAAATTTAAGAAAACGTTTGAATCCAGCGCAGAAAATATTCTTAAATTCATCTATTCCAATATTTAGGACAGAGAAAGTTTATTTTACTGGCAGGTTTAACAATTATGCTGGTTATTACTAGGCCTTCCTTGCCTGTATGGTGATCTGGCATTACTTGTCGGACACTCGCCATACCTAATGTATCTTCCGTTTGGTTGGTATTCGCGTCGATTCTCAATCCTACACGCTTCTGAGTCCCTGTTCTGCTTTCGGTCAGGATATTAACTCTGCTCTTGTTTGAACTTTTTTTTTTACTGATTCTGTCTCATAGCCCAAAGCATGCATTTTTCCAAGGAAAGAAAGTGCATCTTGTTTAGATTTTAAATTAGCAGATACCGTGAAGTCTGGTATATCCATTACGTAACGCGACGCCTGTGCACCCCGTAAATCACCCCCACGTGGCGGTGGTTGTGAGCTTGCAGCTAGGTTCACACTGGGCAATTAATGGCCTGCCCAAATCTCACTGCTTTCCCTCTCAAACTGATCCTGAAAATTCCTGCATCATGCATTGGCGTGTTGGAAGACATATCAAAGAATTTGAGTAATTTTCAATTTGATATTTTCGTGAGTCCTTAAATTGCGATACCAGCATTCAGCCATCTTTGGCGAATGGGTCATGAATCGCGCGCAGTGCCAAAGGCAATTTACGTTCCTTTCCTAGTATAAAATTCAGATCGAAATAAATGTCCACATCCTTCAAACATTTTCCCAATAATTCGGATTGAACTGTCGCTACAAGCAATGCCAACTCGTTGAACGAACTACAACTAAAGGTAAAGGTAAAGTGATTCCGTTACAGGCCCGGTGTGGCCCAGAGAGTGGGTAGAGGTATAGCTCTACTCTTCCATGACCGCGGCACTAGAAGAGGGTGAGCGGTCAGCAGCACGCCCCGGCCGCACTTTACCCCCAGGAAAGACCCGGTAACCATTTTACAGGAGGCTGTGTGGGCCCTAGGGCCGGCCTGGAAGGGCGGAAAATCTCGTCCCCACCGGGATTCGATCTCGGACCGTCCAGCCCATAGACAGTCGCTATACCGACTGAGCTACCCGGCCTACCAACGAACTACAACTATCCAGAACAATGGAATTAGAATTTACATTGCACTAACATCCGTGCACTTCACTCACGCCCATATCCATATTGTCACTACAGATACATGTAATCTGACATGCATGTACAGTGGGTCACGTGATAACTACTGCAGCTGTAATGGCTGCTGCCTGCTTCTGTATTTCCTGCACTGTTGTGTCTAATATTGTCATATCGCAGTTGTGTTTACAAACATGTACAGCTACCGAACAATCGCGCGTTCTAAGGGGCATTCGCAAAATTGCGACAAGCGATTATTAGATTCGTCAAGTCCGTCCGTCCTTCCGTAAGCATGGAATAACTTGGCTCCCACCGGACGGATTTTCATTAAATTTGAAGTTTCAGTATTTTTCGAAAACTGTCGAGAAAACTGAAGTTTCATTAAAATCGGACAAAAATAACGGGTACTTTATATGAAGACCAAAACACATTTTTGAACATATCTCATTCAGTTCTTCTTAGAATGAGAAATGTTTCAGACAAACGTTGTAGAGAAAATCAAAACACATATTTTGTTTCCAGTATCTTTTTTTTTTCGAAAGTCGTTCCGTATATGAGATAATTCTGAAAAATGTAGAGCGAGGCAGGCCACAAATAACAATATGGAGCATGCACATTGCATACTGGAAAACTCAGTTTCTACATACACACACACACACACACATACACAAGCACGCACACGCGCACACATACACAAACAAACACACTCACTCTCTTACACACACACACTCACTCTCTCTCACACACACACACACTCACACTCACTAACACTCTCACACACACACTCACACTCACTAACACTCACACACACACACAATCTCACTCTCTCTCACACACACACTCACTCACTCTCACACACACTCACACGCACACGCGCGCGCTCACACACTCACACACACACATCCTCTCACTTTCACACACACACACACACGCACACGCGCGCACTCACACACACACTCACACTCACTCACACACACACTCACACGCACACATTCCCACACTCACTCTCACACACACACACTCACTCTCTCACACTCACACACACACTCATACACACTCACGCACGCACGCGCACACACTCACACCCACACACATACACACACTCACACACCCACACTCAAACACACTCACACATACACTCACACACACTCACCCACACACACACACACTCACACACACTCACACTCACTCACACACACTCACCCACACACACACACACTCACACCCACACTCACACACACACTCATACACACTCAAACCCACACTCACACACACACACACACATTTACACATACACTCACCCACACACTCACCCACACATACACTCACACCAAAACACACTCACACACACCCAAACACACACACTCACACACACACACACACACCCACACACTCACACTCACACACACACTCGCAATAAATAATACTTATTGCTCTCCCACTCAAACAATGGTTGCACGAACGCGCCTCAATATTACGCTTTACGTAATCTGTCTGTCTTGTTCCAGAAGATAATGCCTGATTCAAATTATGTATTTCTTTGTTAATTTTTAATATCCTTGGCAGTACTGTCTCCCAGCTGCTCACCTACTACTTGTTCTGATACCATCTTGATTCTAATGGGTGCTTCTGTACTCATTTGTTCCTTCACCTGTTGTCTTACAGCCTCATTGTTTTTATCTGTCTCTACCATGCGATTAGTTAGATCAGTGGCAGAAACTTTGGCCCTGGCGCTCAATTCCTCTGAAATGCTACCAAGTGGTCTATCTTATTAATGTGCCCAACTAATTTATCACCCGAATTCCCTCACGTACTCCCCAAATTATGGTTTAAACAAACAGTCTCACTTTCTGTGTCCTTGTACAGTCGATCCATGGCTTGTAAAACTTTAATTGTATCTGATTCTGGTTTACATATATTGAGCTTAGAATTCCTTCTCGAAACTTTTTAGTCAAATCTTCAGGTGGTTTCCTATTACACACATTTTAAATATCCATCAAATCTTGTGTTTTCTGCCTGTGTATGTTAATTGAGTTTGGTGTTTGCTGACTGTCTTCGTTCTATTAAGCTAGAATTTTCATTTCGGATTCTCGAGTCTATGTTATCTAGACTTTTCCTATCACTATCCATGAAATTCTGCTGCTCTTTACCGATATTACAATACTGCCAGACTAAATCTGAGTAGTGGAGCCTGGCTATCACGTGTTGTTACTCTCATTTTGTTTTTCTTTTGGCGCAACAGCCCCCAGCGGGCCAGGTTCTCCTCACTCACGGTGTTCCTAGATCACACACACAACGACGCACCACATTCGGTACGACTCCTCTGGACAAGTGATCAGCTCATTGCAGAGACCTCTACCTGACAACACACAACAGACAGACTTTCATGCCTCCGGTGGGATTCGAACCCATAATTTCAGCAGGCGAGCGGCCGCAGACCTAAGCTTTAGACTGCGCGGCCACTGGGACCTGCTGTTACTGTTAGATTGTCGTAAATTTCTAATTTATCCTGATAATTAATTCTAGTAAATTCATTAACTTCAGTTTGCCCAACACTGTCCTCTTACGGGATGTGTAGGGTAAAGGTGGCAGCTTTCCCGGTCAATATGTCCTCGTACTTTAACACTCCTGCTGCATAACTGTTTACCGGACAAATACGACAGTTGGTCTACTGCACTGGCGTCCTATATACTACCTCCCGGTACAGCCGGCGACAATGCTGTAGGCGTTGGTGTCCTGACTTGCGATCCTCTGTTGCTGGTTTTTGTTTGCGTGGTGACAGTGGTTTGCTGTTCGTGCCTCGGACAGCTGATTGCTGTGACCGTATATCATAAACGATACGACTGGAGGATAAAAGTTACTAAACATTATATTTGTTTTGATTGTCTCTGCTACTTCTGTCTGAAACATTTCTCATTCTGAGAAGCAGCGTTCCCGAGATCTGGCGCTGTCCACCACATAGATGTGCAGATGGGACAACTTGTCTCAGTGGGACATAAACACAAGAAAACTGATCCTCCCAGTTTGAGGTTTGGGCGAGGGTCTGACGACATTTCCCTTCTCGACATCACGTCTCGAAACATGAAGAAACCCCCCGGAATCGGACACGCCATATACATGTGGCCAGGGCTTGATACCGTGCAGTTGCGAAATTAAAGATTGATACAAATAAAACAGGGCTGTTAGGTCAACATAGCAGAGAGTGGAGCAAGACATAAAGGCAAAATAAGAAACAGAAATAAACTTTCACACCAACATTGAGTTACTGAGTGTAGGTAGCAACACATCTGTCACCGAGGACGTTTGGCATCCCCTACTGGTGATGGCGCGTTTCGCTTTACTGCTGCCACAGACAACAAAGCATGTTTCTCTGGTCAACAGAGCAACAGTCTGCGCACAGGTCTGTTTGCAGCTAAGCCGAAAAAATAAACAAAACTCAGTTCACTTTTTTCCACGTCTTGACACCCGAAAAAACATTTCGCGGACTTTAGGCCTTACGCCGAGAAAAGCTACACCGCATATAAGCGTCACTTGAAAATATTCTAAAAGCAAATTGTCTGAAATTACTGAAACTGACACCTGACCTATGTAACAACGAATTAGTCATCATGTGAATTGATGTTTTGAGCTCTCAATATACGATGTTTCAAAGACGGATTGAAGAAATCGGAGATCCAGCACAGGGTTGTATCAGATTCTCACTTCAGCACCAAACTGTCCATTGTTGAACTGGTTTTTAATTCCTATTGGCTGTTGTGACAAATAAACCTACAGAGTACCCCCTACTGCATCACAGCGTCATTTCGTCAGCTTCTTCGGTGCTCGCTGGAGTGAGGTGTAAGAATAAAGAACTGTTGCATATTTCTCTAGTATTCTTTTACGGATCGAGAAATAATTCAAGTAAATTAGGAAACAGAATGAGCTCAAGACATCAACGGAATGAGATGGACCAAGTGGATGATACATTACACACAATTTCAGGGCCTAAAAAGAGAAAAATGCGTAAGTACCACAACTTTACTTGTTATTGCAAAACGGTTTATTTATGCCATCGACAGAACTGATTGTGTGTTATACTATAGTTTGGTGAAAATGTGTGTGCAATCTGCAAAGTGTAATGGTCTTCTATATTGGAGTCGTGGGTTCTAATCTTCACTCGGGGCAGGGAGGTTTGCTTCCGTGCGTTTTTGTGTTAGTTTTGTTGCGTGTTCATAGAGGCCTAGCGATGGGCTGATCCCCCATGCAAAAGGTCGTACTGCGTACAAATTAGAATCGTAACTTGGGAATAATTGTTCAGTACCACACTGCTTTGTAGCGCCGTATAAAAAGAAGGAAATGGCTGACTTAAACAACAGCCACAGCTAACTGTACAAGCACACTGTCGTTTCCAACCATAACTTCCATAGCACGACTTCCCATAGAAGCAGTGGCGTACCCAGGAACTTTGTTCGGGAGGGGAGGTTCAACAAATCAGTTGAAGACAGAGAGAACGGGGATCTTGGGGCGGTAGCCCCTGGGGGCGTTAAGCCCCTAGTCAGTGGTTCTGGAGGCAGCTGTAATTTGGTACAAGAAATTTCATTCCATATAGTAACATTTTCTTAATTTTTGGTACTTTACGACTATTTATGATGACAACCAATTTATCTGTCAATGCTAATGTAAAACATTTGCGAACCTAGGTAGTTTCAGAATTTTACTGCCTTTTTTCCGTACATCTTGGTGTGTTGGCGTCCTAAATTCAACAGTTTTTAACAGTTTTCACAATCGGGTTGAGTGTGGCACTATTTTGGAGGGCCTTTAGAATTTCGGGAGGGCGGGTTGAACACCCCAACCACCCCCCCCTCGGTACGCCACTGCATGGACGTCAGAGATAAGAAGTTACCAAATTGTAACTTAAGAAATATGAAGGTGATTCGTACGTGTAATTTGAAATCGCTGGGCAAGATAATCAGAATTACCGGTGTGCTTGGGTGTAACGTCGTGTAGGTTTGTAGGAGTTAGCAGCTGTTTCCATACCTAGACAGTATTATGGCAGCAGTTTCCCTCGATGCGTCAGTACATACTGACGTACAATACAACAGAGCATCATATATCACAGTACCATAAGCCAAAAACCCACTGTACTGACAACCTCAAATATTAGATAATTTTAAGTTAATAAATAAGGAAAATGGTCGTGAATCGCGACGATTTTAGTAGACTTTTCTTTTATTGTTCGAAGTGCGCCACATGTTCTAGACCGGCTCTGGGGCCCACCCAGCCTCCTAGAGAATGGGTGCCGGGTCTCTCCAGGGGGTAAAGCAGCTGGGGTGTGGAGTTGACCACCCACTCCATCTAACGCCGAGGTTAGAGAAAAAGTAGAGCTATACCTCTACTCCCCTCAGGGCCTTCGTGGTCTGTTCTAGGGTCAGAAGAAGAAGAAATGTTACATGTTGCGTCTTTATTTGAAAATGATAGAGCGCTGGTAACAGAAGGCATAATACAGGAAGAAAGTGATACTTTCAAAAGTAAGTCGCAACAATACTGGTTAAAATAGAGACGGAGATTTCAAGCATAAAATTTTAAAGTTTTAAAGCAGAGACCAAGTAAGCTGAAATCAATATATTGAAATTAAAACTAAAATATTTGCAGTGGTTTTGTCGGATATCAACCACTCTTTGAAACTATGAGGGTTGCAACTCCTTCTTGGGGTGAGGGGACTGACATGTTCCATTTAAAGAGATGCATAATAATTAGCCTGTTTTACTTAAGAGACAACACAAAACATTAATTTTGAACATGCGATTGGGCTCGGATATTGTTTTTGGGTTAACTCAAGAATAATGATGGCAAGTGTTACAGCAAGTTGCACAAGAACGCAAAGTTACAGTCGTGAAAGCTTGAAGGTAAAGACGGCAGAATATTATCACATCTGATCTCAAAGACATAAGATGTGATGCTGGGAATTTGATTCTCCTGGATCATGATATAGTTTTTGCATTTTTATAATATATCTTGAGTTTTCTTCAGAGTCGTAGAATTTCTTTATCAGTTTTTTGTCCTTCTTTACAGGGAAGTTATTTTAGTTAGTCTTCAAGACACCGACGGTAAATTTACGTAATAACTTTTACGTCAAAATACGTATTATTCAAATTTACTGAATTATAAAGAGAGCGCATGTACAATGAATGGCCTGCTTCTAGTGTACAGAGCCCTTTGGTGACATAATTGTAGATTAGTTGCTTAGTGCGATGTAAGTCAGTACGTGGTTATCGCAGAATTTTTCTTGTTTTGTCATAAAATAAGCACGCGGGAAACTGGAAAATTACGGGCGAAGAGGAGGAATTTATTCATACAGTTTGTGCACTAGCAATGAACTGCAAAGACACTGATCAGTTCTTAAAATACCTTATTCTATTTAACCATTTATTAATTATCTACGCACATTTCATATATATGTACTTCACACGGGTAAAGTTAAAGCAGTCCCGTTACAGGTCCGGAGGGGCCCAGAGGGTTCCAGGAAGTTAAGGTTCCCAGATTACGTGACAACGGCACAGGATGGTGGTAGATTGTCAGCCATATGCGCCGGCCTCTTTACCCCCAGGAAATACTCCTGGTACTCATTTCTGTTAGAGGCTGAGTCGACCCCAGGACCATAGTGCGATCGGAAGGATTTTATGTCAAGGAAAAATCCACTGACACTAGCTGGGATTGAACCAGCGACCTTCCGATTTGTAGCACAGCACCTTAACCACTGTGCTACCGCGGTCTCCACTTCACACGGGACCCAGCTAAATATTTTCATAAGTCACTTGCATAATTAACTGAGCATATAAGACGGAGGTCATGCCTGTCTGTTCTCAAGGTTTAGTCCGAAAAACTTGAAAATATTTTCACAAATTTTGGTATAACTTTCCACATTAATTTTTATTTATATTCTTTTGGTTCTTATCACGGCAATATATTCTCACAAAAAAGCAGGTAAATAAATGGCCGTTTTTAAATGCAAATGTACCGAAGGAACACAAAATATTGAACAAGTAACAAACAATTCACTTATTTTGGAATTAATCCTGTTTTATAAAGTCTCTATGAATTATACAGCTTTATTTAAACGAAATTAATAAAAATGTAGTATATGGTCAGCAGTTTCCTATCTAATGTGTAACAGGTGCCAGAAACCTGTATAAGCAACAAAAATTAGAAACATTAAATTAAAAATATCTTTTGATTATCAGGCTCGAAGATAATTTCGTAAGCACGGGCTACGGCAGCGAGCTGCAAGGTTGTGCACTTGCACTATGTTAGGAGTTTGACGTGAATTAATTTTTATATTAATAATTAAATAATAATTAATTAACAACAAAAATTATAGAAAGAACCAAAATGAAGTGAGAGAGAAAACCAACAAGATGCAACAGTTAGACGTTTATTTTTAACAATTTCTCACCATGTTTCGGGCATCATTATGCCCATCTTCGGGAGAACAAGACGTGTGTTACTGTTCGAACAGTAACCTTCACAGTGCTCGCATCCAACAACGCAGCGCCCCACAACCGCTACCAACCACATCCAGCAGAACCAGCGCAGCACAACACGTGCAGTAACACACGTCTTGTTCTCCTGAAGATGGGCATAATGATGCCCGAAACATGGTGAGAAATTGTTAAAAATAAACGTCTAACTGTTGCATCTTGTTGGTTTTCTCTCTCACTCCACAATTTGCTCACGATGCACGGTCACAGAAACCTAAAACCAAAATGAATTCCATGCATTTCCCATAATTTCAGTCCAAATGTGACTTCAAGAGCCGCTGTCTTTAAACAAAAATTGCAGCTTTCTAGACTTCTAGGCAGTTGATTATTAAAAATCCTCACTTTGCATGAAGGTTAAGGCGCATCGCCTTGTTGGTACTGATGGTCATAAGGCTAGACCATAAAGGGTAAAAGTAAAGTTCACCCTAGAACAGGCCACGAAGACCCAGAGGGGGAGTAGAGGTATAGCTCTACTCTTTCTTTAACCTCGGCGCTAGATGGTGTGAATGGTCAACGGCACGCCCCGGCCGCTTTACCGCCGGGAAAGAGAACCGGTACACATTGTATTAGAGGATGGGTGGGCCTCAGGGCCGGTCTGGACAGGCGCGGAAAATCTTGCCCCCACCGGGATTAGATCCCAGTACCGTCTAGTCCGTAGCGAGTGGCTATATCAGCTGAGCTATCTCGGCCCACCATAAGGATTGGCAACAGTTTCAAAAAAAGAACAGGAAAATAGGACGTGTCGGTATAGAGAACGGATTAGGAAGTAATTTGTCAGCGGTTTTGCCTAAGTCTAAAACAGAAACTGAAACAATAAGCTTACTTAATTAATGACTTACTTACTTACTAACTTACTTACTTATTCCATGGAGCAGAGTCCTTCTTGAGAAGCTAACCGGTTTGCAGCTAGTCAATAAATTCCCCGTATTTATGGAACCCGAACGTTAATTACCGCATTCAAAAGTGCCCGCCCCCTATCCCTATCCTGAGCCAGCTCGATCCAGTCCATACCCCCTCCCAATCCCATGTTCTAAAGATTCATTTTAATATTATTCTCCCATCTACGCTTAGGTCTCCCCAGTGGTCTCTTTCCCTCAGGTTTCCTCACCATAACCCTCTACACGCCTCTCCCCTCCCCTCTACGCGCTACATGCCCCGCCCATCTCATTACAATAAACTTCCAATCAAATTGTAAAGCCGGTGCTAACAGCTTAAGAAAATATGAGGGTCTCTTGCGGTTCGCGCATGACTGCCTTCACCATACACATAACGCTGGGTAGTTCTATCATGGTGTTATTTATTTGTGATGTCATTTAAAAAAACAAACTTTTTGTCCACTGTTCACAATCCACACAACCTCCGTTATGTCACACCGATTACTCTGTAAATTCTCTACTGTTCTCATGTATTCAACATGTACACCGCTCCACTTCGGCGTTACAAGTTTGTAACAAAATTTTATTGCAAAGTACCGTCTATAAATAACAACTGAATAGCAGTTGTAGTTTTACAACTTGTTAATCAGGCTACATGTTTCGGCCGTTTTATCCGGCCATCATGAGGTCTACAGAATAATATCGTTAATTAAGTTACATTCGTTAACTCTACCAATAGGATCCCATTGTTTACACTGGATCTTTAGGTGCATTTAAAAGCTTACATTAGCAGTTACTATTGGAAATAAAGACAGTTATAAAACTATATGTATATTTAAACTATCCTTGAAGGGGTGAACGTGGGTAGCCGTCGTATCACTTAGTTGCGCAGAAGGATATTTTAAATATACATATAGTTTTATACCTGATTTTATTTCCAATAGTATTTTAACTGTTAACATAAGCTGTTAAATTTACCTAAAGGTCCAGTGTAATACAATGGGATCCCATTGGTAGAGTTAACGAATGTACTTTAATTAAGGATCTTATTCTGTAGGCCTGATGATGGCCGGATAAAACGGCCGAAACATGTAGCATGATTAACCAGTTGTAAAATTACAACTGCTATTCAATTGTTGTGTATAGACGGTACTTTGCAATAAAATTTTGTTACACATGCACAACGGCATGGCGTCATTCCAATATAATTTACACGTTTATAGCTATCCGTCATAAAACAAAAATTAGACATGTCAGGGATTTGCAATCGTTGCGATCAGCCACATGCCTATACTGATGAACTGATCGCTCTCATTAGGCGTGGGAACAGAGCACACAACAAAATGACCAGGCTACAGACTGCAGCACCGAGGGACCTTGGTTCAATTTCCAGCAAATGGGCAAGAAATTTTCTGTTCTCTGAATTTTCTAAACCAGTTCTGGAGCCCACTCAGAATTCTATTCACCGGTACATGGCTGACTATCTCCGGAGGCTGAAGCTGTCCGGGTGTGAAGCTTATGACTGGCTACGATTTAGTGCCAAGATTATGAATGAGTGGAGCTATGTCTCCATTCCGCCTTACGGATTCATGTCGCGTACTTTTACAACTTTCACCTTTATTATATTATTTTCAGGGGCGGACAAAACCAAGTGTCCCAAAAATGTCAAAATAAAGCGTCCACCGAACGCGTTCCTGGTGTTCGCAAAAGAAATGCGCCGAACAGTATCCTTCCTCTATCCTCAGGACAACAATAAGCACATAAGCAAAAGGTAAGCACAACTACAGAACGTTGACTAGTCTTCACGTTCTAACAGCTGTGAAGGTTTACACTGTGACACCGTATAGTCTGGTAAGTAAACAACAACTTGTCAAAGAAATATACAGCTGCCATTTCTAAGTTAGATACTGAAGAGAGGGGTAGTATTTGCTCCGAAACATTGGTAAACACGGCCTCATAATCTGGTCCAAAAGAAACTGTTATTTGCCATTAGATTCATGATGCAGACGAAAAATGTCGTAGATTAAAAAGAGCCATAACCCTGCCCACTTAAACACAAAATACAGGGTTATTCTGTCGCTAGAGGCCCCAAACGCTATGAGATTCAAGTCGTCAACGTCGACACTTTGGGAAAAGTATTCCAGAATTTGGAGAAACTTATTCAAGTGTGCTTGGATGTGAAAGGGGACCAGATTCAGCATCGATTATGAGCAGGTCCTGTTTTGCATCGTTCCCGGTTATGTGTATATAAATTTTCAAGTCATTATCTCAATAATATAATTTTTATAGACAATAGTTTGGGGCCCCTAGCGACAGAATCACCCTGTATTTTACGTTAAGAGTATACCGCTGTCGACTTTGGGATCTAGCGTATGGTATGCTCTACTGACGATCTAAAGGGACAGATATGGGTTAGTAGCAGTTGGGAAGGCAGATTCTGAAATCTCTGAATAGGGGCCCGGATTTGTAGACCCAATCCATGAAGGGGTAAAAAAGAAGTAATATTCATTAGATGATACCGATAGATGACAACTGTGGATTTCATGTTAGAGTCTTTCGCGTTTTTCAGTATATTTTATTAGAAATAATCATGCTTAGATGATAGAATAACATTAAAATCAACCTTCAGTTCATAACGTGAGAGATCATAGATAGAAGTCATCATACCGAAGTACGAATTGTTGGGTTCCATTAACAGGAGGGAAATTTATTTGTTAGTGCCAGTTAATTGCGTGGTAGGTTTTCTAGAATTCTTCGCGACTGATCCACGTATGTATTTCTCTATACCATAAATAAACACGAAGATTAATTTGGGTATTCAAAATAGCGAATAAAATACGACTGGAAACTGTGTGATACATCAGAAAATAACCTTTCCATTCTAGTCCAATTAAGCTCATAAATGGTTCATCCAGCAATACGGAGGCATTTAACTCCCCTTCAAAGCTGTCCTGGGCCTGCCAGCATCAAAAGTCTCTCTGTCCATCTACAATAATTGTTTCCACCCAGAACTAGCGGGCAGCAGGGGAGAGTAACTGCTATCAACAAGTGGCATGTCAGTCTGTCTATGCTGCTCGCTTGCAGAATATTAATTACAATCGCGTAACTAATCCACAGACGGAGATAGTACTGTTTTGCGTTTGTTCGTGATAGCAAAAAACAAAGAACACTAAATATGTAGTGGAACCAAATAAGGGGTTTCGCATCTTTCCTCAGCCCTCCTAGGTTGATGTCAGGACAGCAGATATTAAACTAGGCCAGGGACAAGCAAAGTTTAAAAACTCGACCAGGCATCTCGAAATTCTAGGGACCAGAAATGTGCCGCAGAGCAAGATCCATACTGAGTACCAACGTGTATTAATTAAGATGTATCGTACAAAATTTAGTTGCCACGACGTCGTCGCACTCGGGATTTGGGTACACCTGAGGGCACGATCCCTTCCTTCTACATCCTTCAAATACACTGTTGTTATTCTTGTGATAAAAGCCAAAGGGAAGCCATATTTCTCAACATTATTTGGTGCAGAATTCTACATGTTTCGCTCAGATTTACTGTCCATCATCAGGAGTCTTAACACTGTATTCAAAGCAATTGGTATTTGTCATACTAGTTATGTTGACTGTCTGCTAGCGAGGTCGG
>Ga0123353_10007027_pt1 | contig 15137 bp, 10 predicted proteins | sample TergutLab28metaG_3_FD_92763 | JGI IMG/M metagenome (GOLD analysis project Ga0123353, IMG submission 92763) | Labiotermes labralis P3 segment gut microbial communities from Petit-Saut dam, French Guiana - Lab288 P3 | ecosystem: Host-associated > Arthropoda: Insects > Digestive system > Gut ... | reverse complement strand
GTCCTCTTTTGCACCAAAAAATATAATAGTAAATTTTTTATCAGATATCAGATAATCGCACAATCTGGCAAACCCTTCGGTTGTCCACATTTTCTCTTTTATTGATGCAACAGGATGAATCCCGATAATTTTTTTCTCTTTTCCTATTTCTATAAATAAATTATCCACTTTATTTTTGATTTCGCTATTTACCTTAAGGCTAAACTTTTCCCGTATATCAGAAACAGAAAACTCTTTTATTACTTCAAAGATATTATCCCCTTCATAGCTGCGATTGATGTCATATTTGGATTCATTCTTTTTTATTCTAAGCTGTTCCAGATTCTGATTAAACCTAAGATATCCTACTGAGGAGAGATACCTTATTTTTGAAAAAATATATAAAAATAAAAACCCCCATGACCCGTCAAAATCAGCGCAAAGATCATAGTTTTCTTTTTTTAGAATCTTTAATATCCCTCTCTTTTTACGCAAAGAAAATCTTTGGCTTTTATTTCTGCAATTTTCATTTAAATTATAATAATATACATTGTCAAAAAGCTGATTTTGAAACTCAACAAGAGATTTATTCCATATCCCTGTTACTAATGTTATTTTAGCTTCCGGGAATTTCTCCTTCAGACAAAATATCGTAGAGAGAGAAATGAAAAGATCACCTATATGTTTAAGCCTCACTATAAGTATTTTTTTAACTTCTTTGGGGTCTTTGTTTTTTTTGCTAAATAAAATTCTTTGCGCTATAAAATAAAATGTTCGTCTTATATATGCTTCAAGCAGTTTAAGTTTATTCATAATCCAGAATGGTCCTGTTACTTTACAACCAGCGCATTTGTAGCTATCAAAATTATCATCTAATAATCGATCCCTTTCATAAGTTCTCTGTTTTCAAGATACCAGTCAACAGTTTTTTCAATTCCTTCATCAATTTCAGTTATGGGCTGCCATCCAAGAAAATCAAATGCTTTTGATATATCTGCCATTGTTTCTTTCATATCAGCTTTATTAAAAGGGAAGTATTCAATTAAAGCTTTTTTGCCTGTTTTCTTTTCAATTGCTTTAATAAAACTATTGATCGTTACAGGAGTTTTTCCGCCGCCCAAATTTATTATTTCATATCCTGCTGGAGCTAATGCCTTAATCGTCCCTTCTGCAATATCATCAATATAGGTAAAATCTCTTGATTGATTCCCATCTCCATATAGCTTAAGAGCTTTCCCTTCAACAATTGAATGTATAAAACGGAGCGGGCTCATATCAGGCCTGCCTGCAGGACCATAAACCGTAAAGTATCTTACAACAGTAACGTCAATATTATAAAGATAGTGATATGTATAGGAGATTGCTTCCGCAGCTTTTTTGGATGCTGCATATGGAGAAATAGGTTCATTTACAGGATACTTCTCAGAAAAAGGAATAGGTTCTCCTGAATATAGCGAGGATGTTGATGCAAGTACAAATTTATTTATTTTAAATTCTGTACAGAGTTTTAAAAGATTCAAAGTCCCCTGCACATTGGTTGAAAAATAGATATCTGGATTTTCTATGCTTGCACGCACCCCTGCCCTTGCTGCAAGATTGATAACAGCGTCAAATTTTTTTTCTTTAAAAAGTTTTTTTAAGTCAATATAATTTTCTATATCAATTTTTTGGAATTCAACAGATTTTTTAGCAAGCTGTTTTAGCCTGTATTCTTTAAGCCTAACATCATAATAGTCATTTATATTGTCAATACCTGTTACTTTATAGCCGCAATCAGCCAGCTTCTCGCAAGTTTTGCTTCCTATAAAACCTGCAGAACCTGTGACAAGAATATTTTTCATTTTAAAAGCCTTTTTATTATATTCTCTATTTCATAAAAATCATTGACTGAATAATCTGCTTCTATAGTTTTATTACTGCCATTATTTACAAAAATTGTTTTCATGCCAACACTTTTTCCCAACCCTATATCGCCTTCGCTATCGCCTATTAAAACAGATTTTTTAAAATCAATGTCCGGGAAATCATTCTTTGCCATATATGCCATTCCCGGCTTGGGTTTTCTGCAAAGACAATTTTCATCTTTATTATGAGGACAAAAATAAATCTTATCTATTTTTCCTGAGAAACTATTGATCCTGCTAACCATTTCACTATGAATTATTTCAAGTTCCCGGATCGTCATAAGACCCAAGCCAATTCCCTGTTGATTTGTTACTATAAAAATATATTTAAACAAAGAAGCAATTTTTGGAAAAATTTCAATAAAGTCTTTTTTAAATTTAAAATCTTTAAAATCATTTATATATACATCTGGTATTCTTTCGTTAATGACACCATCTCTGTCAAGAAAAAGAGACCACTGTGTTCCCTCGTCGCAGGGTGTATCTGTTTTTTTACACATATTATTTATAATATCCAAGATCTTTAGCTAATATTTTTATATACTGGGACGCGCCCTTTTGAATATCTGTCATCTCTTTATCATATTTTCCAATTTTTCTTAAGTTTTCAAGATCTGCCTGTGTATAAGCCTGATACTTCCCTTTTAATTTTTCCGGGAAAGGAATCTCTTCGATTTTTATCTCTTTACCTGGAAAATGTTCTTTTACAGCTATTGCAACATCATAAAAACTTCTGCACTCACCAGTACCGCAATTAAAAATACCTGAAATATTATTATCATGAAAATGGAGATTTATATTTACTATATCATCCACAAAAACAAAATCCCTTAAAAAGTTTTTGCTTCCTTCAAACACTTTTATTACACCTGTTTCTTTTGCCTGATTATAAAAATGGAAAAAAACTGATGCCATCTTTCCCTTGTGGTTTTCCTGTGGCCCGTAAACATTAAAATATCTAAGCCCTACAACCTGATTCCGGGCTGATTTACTATTGGCTCTGACATACTGATCAAATAAATATTTTGAATAAGCATATATATTCAAAGGATATTCGCTGCTTGTCTCTTCTTTAAAACCATTATCTCCGTTACCGTAAACAGAGGCAGATGAAGCATAAATAAATTTGATTCCTTTTCTGTTGCTTCTATTGCAAAAATCATAAAGCTGTTTGCTAAACTCATAATTGTTTTTCATCATAAAATCGCCATCAGTCTCCATTGTATCGGAACATGCTCCCTGATGTGAAATGATCGAAATGTTATTGATGGAATCCAGTTTATTTAAAAATTCTTCCTTTGAAAGAAAATCTTTAAATTTTAATTTATTAAGGTTAAGATGCTTTTCACTGTATTTCAAACTATCAACAATAATTATATCTTCAATACCTTTATTATTTAATCCTTTAACAATGTTACTGCCTATAAACCCGGCTCCGCCTGTTACTATTATCATTTATTCTCTCCCTTGTATTTTTTTTATTATATTCGTGCTTGAATATCCTTCGAGAAATTTTACAAGCTTTACCTCTTTTGCATATTCGTGGCCTACAACAGTTTCAACAGAATAATCACCACCCTTTACAAGAACATCAGGTTTTATCTTTTTTATTATTTCAAGCGGAGTATCAGTATCAAAAACAACAACATAATCTATAAAAGAAAAGTTTGTGAGAACAGTAAGCCTGTCAGAAAGATTGTTTATTGGTCTTGAGTCGCCTTTAAGTTTTTTTATTGACGAATCGCTGTTAAGCCCAAGAATAAGAATATCTCCAAAAGATTTGGCTTCTTTTAAAACTTTAACATGGCCTGCATGGATAAGATCAAAGCAGCCATTGGTAAATACAATTTTTTTGCCTCTTCTTCTAAGACCGGCAGCTATAGATTCAAGATCATTTAAGCTGATTGCTTTTTTTCTTTCATCATCAAAAGATTGTTCGATCTCTTCGATTGTAACAGATGCAGTTCCGAGTTTTCCAACAACAATACCAGCTGCTTTATTTGCAACCAGAAGAGATTCTTCAAGATTAAATTTTGCCCCAAGGCATACTGATAATATTGCAACAACTGTATCGCCTGCTCCTGATACATCAAAGACCTCTTTTGCTTTTGTGGGCATATGAATAATTGATTTACCATCAAAACAACTCATCCCTTTTTCAGATCTTGTTACAAGAAGTTTTTGCAGATTATATTTTTCTGCAACACTGCGTATATGCTTTTCTATATCTTCATCTTTATTTGATATTTCAGCGTCAACCATTGCTTTAAATTCAGAAAAATTAGGAGTAACAACATAGCTGCCTGAATATTTTTCCCAGCTTATCCCTTTTGGGTCAACTATTGTGGGAATACCTTTTTTGGAACAGGTTTTTATAACAAATTGGCAAAGTTCTTCTGTACAAATCCCTTTTCCATAATCTGATAAAATAACTGCATCGCATTTTCTCTCTATTTGCTGCATAAAAGCTGCTTTAAGCGTTTCTTCTGCTTCATTGTTGTTTTTTATGGGATCTTCAAAATCCATTCTTACAATTTGCTGCCGCTCTCCTATGATCCTTGCTTTTGTTATTGTAGGATTTTTTATAGAGATAAAATTATGATCTATTTTTTTTCCATCTGCCATGCTTTCAAGCTTTTTCCTGTTTTCATCATTGCCTGCATAACCCAGAAGAAAAGCAGATGCTCCGATATCGGAAATATTAGCAGCAACATTTGCAGCGCCTCCAAGAGTATGCACAGTATTATCAACTTTAACTACAGGAACCGGCGCCTCGGGGGAAAGCCTGCTTACTTTTCCATAGTAATAAATATCAAGCATCACATCGCCGATTACAATTATACGAACATCACTAAAATTTAAATTTTCCATATATGTCCTTAATTATTTTGTGTTATTTTATCCTTTCCCAGTTTTTATCATCAAATAAATTATTTTTAACTTTATAATGCCAAAAAATATCAAATTGGGTACGGCGTACCAGTTGCTCCCATTTCCATGCATGTGTATGTACAGTATCAAGAACCCTGTTTTCCCGAGGATCACCTTCTGTGGGATCTTCTCCTATATCTTTATTATATATTCCTACTGTATTACAAATCAATGCAGGAACATCAGCATTGCTCATAAAGCGCCAGTCAGTTGTAAAATCTTCATTGCTATTGAATTTTTTCACCATTAAAAGCGCATTGGCGCTTCGAAGATACTTTTGGCTTGCTTCTTCAATTTTAAAATCAGCAGGTATCATTGGATTTTTAATATTTTCACTGCCATGATCAGAAACAAGAATTATCATTGTATTGTCGTATATACCCTCTTTTTTAAGCCAATCCATCCATCTTGAAATTGCCTCAAACGCTGCCTTGTAACTATAGTATGAATTATCTCCATACCTGCTGCCTCCGGAAGGGTCTGGAAATTCATTTTTAAGCAAAACTCCCTCTTTACTCATTGCAAAAGGGGGATGCGTTATATTGTTGTGAAAATATTTGAATGTATTGTTATTCTCATTCACATTTGATATATCTTTCATAAGATCAAGAAATGCCCAGTGTTCAAGCGCATGTCTATATCCATCATTTTTTATTTCATCTCTTCCAATAATAAGCCAGTCACCATCGTCATATATTATTGGCTTTAAAAGAAAAGGCGCTGTTTTAAAAATCGAAACAACTGTAAGAAGACGAACCAATACACTGTTTGAGTTGTCTAAATCATCTTCCTGATTTTCTCTGTTTCTATAATTCCAATATGGGATATAATCCCTGTTAAATCCTGCTATGATTCCTTTTCTTCTCAATAAATCAACATCCCCATTTTGAGATATATAGAATTCCGGATTAGTATATGAAGTAACATAATTTTTTTCTTTTAATAAATTTGGCAGAACTTCATAGCTCTCTGTAATAATCTCTAATAATGTTTTTTTTGAATTATTTTTATTTACTTCCACAGGAGAGTATGACCACCCTCCATACATTGCAGCCATACTTGTTGTAGTATGATTTCCAATTGTAAGGGTATTGGGGTACCATATAAAACCTTTATATTTTTCCATTACGCCAGGAATCTCTTCTAAAAGTCTTGGAACATATCCTCCGGTCATCCCATCAAGAAGAATTACAATAATATTATTTTCTTTCCTGGTATACCCCATCATCCTGGAATTATAAGCAGGTAAAAGATCTTCATTAATTGCGCTTTCAGTTTGCGCAGGATGCAATACTTTTCCTTTGACTAAAATAAAAAGAAATTCGATCGAAGCAATTGAAGAAAGTATAAAAAAAGAAATTGCCAGCACCTTAATTTTTCCACGATTGATAAGAAATAAAATAAGATGCCACAGTAAGATTATAAATAAAACTTCGATTATATTTCTATAAAATTTTCCATAAAGGTTTTCTGCATTTCCCAATATAAAGCTATCGAGAGCACCAAAATTCCCGGAAAAAATAAATGTATAAAAAAAGATAAAAGCTGCCAAAAAATAAAAGAAAATTACTAACTGTTTTTTTAAAAACCCGGGAACAACTACAGATATAGAAAATAATATTATTAAAACAGCTGCAAAGTTGATCATACATGCTATTAGTAAATCAAAAAATCTTATTCCAAGTTCATCCGGAGATGTTGCATATAACCTAAGTGGATTTATCAGTAAAATAATCAGACTAATGTATAAAATAGCGCTTATTATCTGATATAACTTAATTTTTTCTTTTTTTATCAGGCTGCAAAAAAAACCATCCCAAAAAATAGCTTTAATTGATTTATAACCAACAATGATAAATATATATGAAAACAGAATAAATAATGCTCTGGATTTAAATTTACGATGTGATGCAAATATATTTATTTCTAACAACCAGTCAAAAGGTAAAAAAAGACCTATCAAAAAAACTAAAGAAGCAAAATAGAAAAAACATTTATTAAGCTGTTTATTTCTGTAGTCAATAAAAGAACTTATAAACAACCATATATTCAGAACTAAAAGTGCAGCACATGCAAAAATATAAGCAGTATAACGATCAGGGGAGTATTGATCCAGCGTATGAAAAACCAATAAATAAAAAGCAAAAAACAAGCATGATAAAATTAAAGAATTTTCATGCTTTTTCAAAACTCCAATCACTCTTATTTCCTCTTCTGGATTAGCTATATAAGATATTTTACTTTATCTTTTCCCAGTTTTTATCATTAAATAAATTATTTTTAACTTTATAATGCCAATAAATATCAAACTTCGTGCGGCTTAACAACTGTTCCCATCTCCATGCGCTTGAATTTACAGTATCAAGGACCCTCTCTTCCCAAGGTTCTCCTATGGTAGGGTCTTTTCCAATATTTTTATCATCTATACCTGCTGCATTACAAATCAAAGCAGGAACATCTGCATTGCTCATAAAGCGCCAGTCAATTGCAAAACCTTCGTTACTATTAAATTTTTTCACCATTAAAAGAACCTGCGCGCTGTGAAGATAATTATCGTTAATTTCATTAAATTTAAAATCAGCAGGTATCATTGGGTTTTTAATATCACTGGCTCCATGATCAGAAACCAGAATTATCATTGTGTTATCGTATATACTCTCTTTTTTTAGCCAATCCATCCATCTTGAAATTGCTTCAAACGCTGCCTTGTAGCTAAAGTAAGCATTATCTCCATGCATATTGTTTCCAACCGAAGGGTCAGGATATTCGTCTTTGGTTAAAACACCATCTTTACTCATTGCATATGGAAAGTGTGTAATAAAATTATGAAAATATTTGAATGTATTATTATTCTCATTAACATTAGACACATCTTTCATAAGATCAATAAATGCCCAATGCTCAAGCGCCCATTTATACCCTTTATTTTTTATTTCTTCTTTTCCAATTATCAGCCAGTCTCCATTATCATATATAATTGGTTTAAAAATAAATGGTGCTGCTTTAAAAATCGAAACCATTGTGAGAAGACGAACCGATACACTGCGTGAGCTGTTATAATCATGCTTCTGATTTTCTCTGTTTTTATAATTCCAATATGGGATATAATCCCTGTTAAATCCTGCTGTAATCCCTTTTTTATTTAATAAGTTAATATCTCCACGCGGAGTTACATAGTTTTCCGGATTAGTATATGAGGTAACATAGTTTTTTTCTTTCAATAAATTTGGCAGAACCTCATAACTCTCGGTAATAATATCTATTAATGTTTTCTTTGTATTATTTTTGTTTATTTCCACAGGAGAGTATGACCACCCTCCATACATTGCAGACATACTTGTTGCTGTATTATTTCCAATTGTAAGGGTATTGGGGTACCATATAAAACCTTCATATTTTTCTATTGTTTTCGGTACTTCTTCAATGAGTCTTGGAACATATCCGCCAGTCATCATATCGAGAAGGATTACAACTATGTTTTTTCCTGTTTTGGTATATCCCATCATGGTCGAATTATAGGAAGGGAGGAAATTTTCATTTGTATTATTTGTATTATCTACAAGAAATAAACTTTTTCCCTTGCTTGAAACAATAAGAATTTCTATCGAAGCAATTGAAGAAAGTATAAAAAAAGAAATTGCCAGCACCTTAATTTTTCCACGATTGATTAGAAATAAAATAAGATGCCACAATAAGATTATAAATAAAACTTCGAGTATATTCCTGTAAAATTTTCCATAAAGGTTATCTGCATTTTTTAGTATAAAACTATCAAGGGCGCCAAAGTTCCCAGGGAAAATAAATGTATAAAAAAAGATAAAAGCAGCCAAAAAATAAAAGAAAATAATTAACTGTTTTTTTAATATTCCTGGAACAATCATGGATATAAAAAATAATATTAATAGAACAACTGCAAAGTTGACAAAACAAGATATCAGCAAGCTGAAAAATGGTATTTCAAGTTCTCCCGGAGATGTAATGAATAGCCGAAGAGGAGTTATTAAGAAGGTAATCAAACTGATATATAAAATGGCGCTTAGTACTTGATATAATTTAATTTTCTCTTTTTTTAATAAGGTGTTAAAAAATCCTTGCCTAAAAACAGCTTTAACTAATTTATAACCAACAATAACAATTATATACAAAAGCAGAAAAGCCAATGCTATTAATTTGAATTTATTGCTTGATATAAATAAATTGAATTTCAATATCCAGCCAAAAGTAAAAAAGACGACTATTAAAAAAAATAAAGAAGCAAAATAAAAAAAATATTTATTAAACTGTTTATTTTTGAAATCAATAATGGAATTAATAAACAACCAAATATTAAGAATCAAAAGCGCAGCGCATGCAAAAAAATAAGAAGTAAAACGACTGGGCGAATATTGATCTATTTTATGAAATAATAAGAGATAAAATGCCAAAAATAAGCATGATATAATAAAAGAATTTTCATACTTTTTTAAAAACCTAATCATTTCAATTTTCCAATAAATTATTATTTAATTTTTTCCCAGTTTCTATGATCAAACAAATTATTTTTTACTTTATAGTGATAGTCAAAAACATATTTACTTCGTGTATTCAAGTATTCCCATCCGCGAGCATCGTCTGACTTAATTGTATCAAGAACTCTTTCTTTCCATGCTTTTCCATCTGTTGGATCCTTCCCTATATCTTCATTATCTATTCCAACTGCAGCACAGATAATTGCAGGGACATCGCCATTACTCATAAACCTGTGATCTATTTTAATCGAAGAATTATCATTAAAAGGCTTAACCATAAGTATTACATTAATTAGATTAAATATTTCAGGAGTAATTCCATCAACAATAAAATCTTTTGGCATCTCATGGCTTCTTGTATACCTATTTCCATGATCAGAAACAATAATTATCATTGTATTATCATAAATACCACTTTCTTTAAGCCATGTAATCCATCTTGAAACAGCTTCTATAGCAGCCTTTGCACTGTAATATGGATTATCCCCGCTAAAACTATTGCCAGCTGCTGGATCCGGAAATTCATCTTTTAGAAGAATACCATCTCTGCTCATTGCATATGGACCATGAGTTATATTATTGCGATAATATTTAAAAACATTGTTTTTTTCATTTGTATTGGATACATCTGCCATAACATCAAGAAAAGCCCAATAACCAAGAGCATGCTTATAAGCTTTGTTTTTAATATCTTCTTTCCCTATTATAAGCCAATCGCCCTTGTCATAAATAGTCGGCTTATACAGGAATGGAGATGCTTTAAATATTGATATCATTGTAAGAAGCTGGACTGATATATCTTTGCTTTTTAAATTATTTATCTGCACACTTCTTTCGTTTTTATGTCTCCAAAAAGGCACATAATCTTCATTAAAACCAGTATATACTCCTCTTCTCATTAATGCAGAAGAAATAACGTTACTGGCTCTATAATACTCAACATCAGTATAAGAAGTTGTATAATCCTTTCCTTCAAAAAGTGCAGGCAGAACCTCATAACTTTCTGCAATTTTTTCAATAAGAGTTGTTTTTGTATTCTGTTTATTTATTTCAATTGGAGATTTTTTCCATCCACCATACATTGCCAGAATAGAATTGCTTGTAAAATATCCAACAGTTAATGTATTAGGATACCATGTAAACCCAGTATAATTTTCCATGACTCTTGGAATTTCTTCAAACATCCTGGGCATATACCCGCCGGAAAACATATCAAAGAAAAACACCACAATGTTTTTACCTTCTTTTGAAAAACCCATTAGTTTTGAATTATATTTTGGTAAAAAATCTGAAGTCTCTTCTTTTTCATTCTTTGAAGAAAAAGATTCTTTTATACCAGTTCGCTGAACAGCTATTACTGTATCTAAAAATGCCGGAATTATTAATATCAAAAAAATTATTGAAAGTATTTTTGTTTTGTTAACTGAAACCAAAAATAAAACAACATGAAATAGTATGATCAATAAAAAAACTTCTCCTAAGCACCTGTAAAAATTATCATAGAGCCTATCAGAAGCTGTCAAAATAAATTTATCTATAACGCCAAAATTGCCTGGAACTATAAATGTATTAACAAAAACCATGCTGGCAATAAAATAAAAAACAGTTATAATAATTTTTTTAACAATTGCAGGTGTTACACGAAAAAGTTGTGAAAACAATAATAAGAGTAAAAAAACAACCACAAAATTTATAAAACAATATAAAATCAATAAATTTAATTTTAATGTAACTTCTTCAGGTTCTGTTGCATATATTCTTAAAGGCGAAAGGAAAAAAACTATTATTGAAGAATAAAAAACAGCTCCGAGAATTAAAAATATTCTGTATTCTGTATTCTGATTTTTATTTTTTATATTTTCTATGATTCTTCTGCCAAAAAAATAACAAATAGAAAAAAATATTTGTATAAGTTGTATTAATATCGTAATTTTGAATTTGTGTTTTGAAGGTAAAAAATATAGTCCTAAAGTATTATCGATATATAGAACGGCTATTGAAAAGATAAGCAAATTTGAAACTATAAAAAACAAATTTATTGATATTTTTTTTTCAATAAAAGCAAATAGCGTTTTAATAAAAAACCAGATATTTAGAAAAAGCAAACTAAAAAGAATAATATAGGAAGAGGTCTGGTAGCCAGGATAGGGATTTGAATAATATAGGCTATAATATAACGACATGTAAAATGCTATAAATAATACTGAAAATATTATGTTCAATTCATATCTATTAATAATTTTTTTCATTATTACTCCAAAGACAATATGCAATTATTCTGAATATTTTTAATTTTTTCAATCCAGTAATTATTCTTAAGTTTCATTTCCAGATCGTGGTCAAAACTATTTTTATATTTATCAAACCATTTTATCAGATTGTCTTTTGTTATATCAGCAGTTGTTTTTATAATAACAATTGGAAATCCAGAATAAAAATCATCAAGAAAACTTGTTTCAACAACAGGAATACAACCAAGAATCAATGCTTCCCATGTCCTGTGACAGTCCATTCCAACTCCTGCAGGAGAAAAAACAAAATTATATTTTTTTTGGATCTTCCAGGTTTCGATTCTTGATAATGGTTTTTCCTGAAAGAAGAATAAATCGATTCCTTTAAGGTCTTTATAAAGCCTTTCCCTGGTAATGGAATTTATATTTAAATGAAAATTAGTAAATATTTTATTTTCTTTTTTTACAGCGCTTTCTCTTATCTCTATTAATTCTTTTTCCTGCTCTTCCGGAGAAATGCGCTTATTTCCCCAATGGGGGTAAGTAGCAATTGTATGGTAATCAAGACCTATTGGCAAAACAGAAGTTTTTGAATTTTTTATATCGCAGTTTTGAGAAAACCAGTGGAGCAGATATTTATTATCCAGCAGCTCTTTATGATGGGATGGAACCAAATCAGAATCGCCTGTTATTAAAATAAAATTATTATTGATTTTTTTAATTATTTTATTTTTAAAATAATTCATGCTATCAAGAGAAACATACACCAGATTATTTGTTTGTAATTTTTTGTTGATCTGTTTATATGAAAAAAAATCAATAATTGTTCTTTCTATTTTAAACAACTTTTTGCTGACGATCTTATATGGAAAAAACAGAGGATAACAACCGCAGATCTCTGCAAATTTTCTATTCCAGAGAAAATCTACATTTGTTTTTTCCCATTTGTTTTTTTTAAGAAATACAAGAAAAAATACTTTAATATTTGCAAATGCAATAGATAAATGTTTCTTAATTTTTTTCATTTATATTTTTTATAATTATGTCAAATACTTTACTTTAAAAACATATATACTTAAAGTGTTTTTGATCAAAGAAAATAAGTTATTAAATGTCCAGTATAAAACAAGAGCCGCAGGAACATTATATAACAACACTAAAAACAGGGATGCCAAAAGCCACAGCTGAACCTTATCGCTTTTGCCAAGATTTTTTGTATAAACATATGCAGATAAAATATTGATAAATGTCATAACAAATGGAAGAATATTTATGGCAATATTATTAAGCTTTAACAGCTTATCTGGCTGCGCTAAATCATTTACAAACAAAAACGAAATCCCAGCGATTCCTTCGTAATGAGACAAGAAATGGTATGCTGCAATAAAAAAAGGAACCTGGATCAAAAATCCAAAACTTACCCTAATTGAATTTATGGGATGATAATGAAACCTTTTATATACAGCTTTTGTATAGTAGTAACGCTCTTCTCCTTTAAATGCTTTTTTTATTTTATCAAGCTCAGGCTGCATCTTCTTTTTTATTTCTCTTTCCTTGCCCTGCCAGTGTTCTGCAAGATAATAGAGCGGCAGTAGCACAATATTGACAGCAAGGCTCATCAGTATTATTGACAATCCATAATTATCAAAAATAGCATGGGTCTGAATAAAAACAAATTTCATCCCGCTTTCAAGCGGGAAAATAAAAATATAGTAGAGAATTTTCAGCATTATTTTTTCAAATTTTCCTTTAGCTCAATTAATTGCTTTGCAGCAACATCGCCCGCGTTGCCGAAGTTATAAATACTTTCTTTTATTATGCTCTCGATATTTTCCTTGCTAAACGACGAAAGTAGTTCTTCAACATAAACTAAAAGTCTTGCAATTTCTTCTTCTTTAACAAGCTTGCCAAGTTTATTTCGGATATTAAGTTCCCATAATTCATCAATCTTCATATCTTCAAGCTCCAGACCAATATCGATTACAGGAGAGTCAATTGATATAACAGGTTTTTTATAAACAAATGAGTAGTCAAAAATAATACCTGACAAGTCTGATATCAATATATCTGATTCATTCATTGAATCTTCGCCTGATGGTTTTTCATCCCAAACAAGATCTGGATATTTGGTGCTTTCTTTTTTTATTTCTTCAATTAATTTTTTCTGGGAAATATACATCTGAGGATGCGGTCTTAATATGACCTTATATTTTTCTGTTAAAAGCGGTTTCAAAATATCAAAACCAAATCTTGTAAGAAGGCTGTTTTTATTCCATGTAGGAGCAACAAGAATTACAGGTTTTTGATTTTTCTCTGCGCGCTGTTCTTTTTTTAACAGAACATCATAATATGTACAGCCTGTTTCAAAAAGTTTTTTCTGATTAGTTTTTCTCTTTTCCTCAAATTCTCTTATATGCGTTATCTGATGCTTACCTACGCACAGCATGGAATCAAAATTATCAAATGCATACTTACCATAAATTCCAACATCTGTAGACGCATGAAAAATATAAGAATAATGACTAACCTTTTTTGATTTTTTAAGAGTGAGAATATCCAGCTGAGGCGTTGTCATTGTCAAAATATCTGCTTTTATATTGTTAAGATATGTTGCAGCCTTTATCCCTTCGCCAATAAATTTTGATGTAATATTATCTGATTTATTTGATAATCCTGGATCATCGCTGCTTGAGGTTAAATAAATTGATTTTTTTCCCAGCTTATCCAGATTCTCAAGCACTGGGGAAAAGACATTCCAATATACTTTGCTTTCAGAATAAAACACAAAATCATATTCTGATAAATCAGAATCAAGATTATATCCTTTTCCTGTAATCTTACTTCGCAGCTTATAGAAATATCCTTTAAAAGCAAAGAGTAATGCTGCTGCTGCACCAATAATGGCATAAAGAAGCATGCTGCCTGTTCCAGGATCTATATAGCAAAAAGCAGGGAAGCACATAATCAATAAAAAGAATAAAGTTAAATATAATTTCATTTTTCCTCCAGAGCTTTACAACGCGTCTATATAATTTTTAATTTTTTTACACTTAAATTCAATAGAGTTTTTTTCAGCAATTGATAATGCTTTTTTTACAAAATCACTATTGTTTTTTAATATTATAGCTTTTTCAATTGCTTTTTTCCACTCTTGCAGAGAATCAGCTAAAAGTAATATATCTTCATTTTGTATATTAAATACTTTTGCAGAATTTATTGAAGAAGAAATAACCGGCAGCCCGGCAGCAAGATATTCTGTCATTTTTAAAGGATCAATAAAATTTGTAAACTCGCTTATTACATAATTCATTATCCCAACATCGCATTTGCTCATTATTACAGGGACATCATCTTTGTCGACTCTTCCCATAAACTTTAAATTTTCTATGGAAGATCTTATAGGAATACTTGCTCCGCCACAGAATATAAAAACCCAGTCCCTGTTATTTTCCGCAAGATCATAGATCAATTGCATATCAAGCCGCTCATTTATTCCACCACAATATAATATTTTGGGATTTTCTATTTCATCAAGAACAGGATACTTTTTATCTCCATGCTTATCTATTGTTTCCCTGAAAAAT